>Ga0102947_1000585_pt1 | contig 12918 bp, 11 predicted proteins | sample SalPon2A_A_D2_MG_FD_78210 | JGI IMG/M metagenome (GOLD analysis project Ga0102947, IMG submission 78210) | Soil microbial communities from South San Francisco under conditions of wetland restoration - Salt Pond MetaG R2A_A_D2_MG | ecosystem: Environmental > Terrestrial > Soil > Wetlands | place... | reverse complement strand
GTATAAAAGGGCTGTAGATGTTTTGAAAAAGAACAAAGATAAACTGACGATCCTTGCGGAACGGTTGTTGGAAAAGGAAGTTATCTTCAAGGAAGACCTGGAAAAAATATTCGGCAAAAGACCTTTTGATAAAGAATTCGATGCACAGGGCCAGGAAATCCCTAAGGTTGAAAGTCGCACACCCGAGGAATCTACCGAAGAAAATAAATAATGACTATTGACGTTGTCTTATTTACATAGGACATTATTTGAAGTAATACCTATCAATGGGGCTATTGGATAAGCTATTTGGCGGAGGTAAAAAGAAGATTTCCAAGGAAACTACGGAAACCAGAGGGGTACATATGCCCGACCTCAATATCCCTGTTGACGAAAAATTTACGATTCACTTTAAGAAGAATGGCGGTAAATTTCTTTACTGCGATTCATTCAGGGAAATCACCGACGCCCTTCATAATATCATTGAGGAAAATGGATGGCAGGACGAGCCGTTCTTCGTCATGAATCCCGGGCTGGAGAGCAAATTCTCAAAGCACAAGCTCACTTTTACGGACAGTACCAAAGACAGCCAGATATTCTTTACTACCTGTGAACATCTGATTGCACAAAATGGTTCTATTTTGGTTTGCTCCAATCAATTAAATGAAAAAAAACTGAATGAGGTACCGGATAATGTCATCGTATTTGCCACAACGAGCCAATTGGTGGATACCATTGGCGAAGGGTTAAAAACCATCAAAAAGAAATATAAGAAAGGCATCCCTGCCAATATTACCACCATCAAGCATTTTCAGTCCACCGAAGAAAATGTGGATGATTTTCTTACCTATGGGAGCAGTTCAAAGCACCTCTACCTCTTACTCCTGGAAGACCTTTAGCATGAAAGAAATTCTAAGGCGTTTACTAACAGGAGCAGTGTATGTAATTCTTCTGCTATCTGCCGTTTTTTTGAGCTCAGATGCTTTCGATTTCCTGTTCATGGTTTTTGGCCTGGCATGCCTGTATGAATACAAACGGCTGGTGTTACTCAGGGGGTATTATATCTTTATTGCCTATCTGGCTCTGTGGTGGGCCTATATTTACCTGATAAATGATCAGGTATTGATCAACATTTTGATGTTCCTTACGATAACCGTCAATATTGCTTTGCTGTTTTATTTATTCTCTGAACGAGAAAAATTTTTTAGCACCTTTCAGAAATTCTTTATCGGCCTTTTTTACATTGGGGGAGGCTGCATATTTTTGACCATGATCCCCTATAAGGATAATGCTTTTGCAAAATATCTCATCATGGGAATATTTGTTTTGATCTGGGTCAACGACTCCTTTGCCTATCTTGTGGGGAAGTCCATAGGGAAATCAAAACTATTCCCTGCGGTATCCCCGAAAAAGACCTGGGAAGGTACTATTGGAGGCTTCATATTTACATTTACAGCCGCCTACATCATGGCAGCTTATGAGCCAATCCTGAAGCCGGCACAATGGATTCTACTTGCTATAATAATCGTGCTTACCGGTAGCCTTGGAGACCTTATTGAATCCAAACTAAAGCGTGCGGCAGGCGTAAAGGACAGCGGTGCCATCCTGCCAGGCCACGGCGGTATATTAGACCGCCTGGACAGCCTTGTGTTTGCCGCACCATTTGCCTATTTAACGTTAATCATATTTAGCTATGTTTCATAGGGAGGGACAACGTATTATATTGATCACTTTTTTTATTGCCTGTGTGATGGTTCTTCTGGCACATTTATACGTGGATATAGCATGGTTGCGGATACTGTTGCAAATATTCGCCCTGGTCGGGCTGGTTTTAATCCTCCAGTTTTTTAGAAATCCCAGGCGGATTGCGGCAAAGAACTTTGATGAGATCCTGGCACCAGTTGATGGGAAAGTGGTCGTCATTGAAGAAGTAGAGGAAAAGGAATACTTTAAGGACAAACGCATTCAGGTGTCTGTTTTCATGGCCCCCACGAATGTACATGTTACCCGTTATCCCGCCAGCGGGCTTATTAAGTATTCCAAATATCATCCCGGAAAATACATGGTGGCCTGGCATCCGAAGTCGAGTGAAAAAAATGAGCGGACCACCATAGTGATCCATACCCCGTTATTCGGTGATATCCTGTATCGTCAAATTGCCGGGGCGGTGGCCCGGCGTATCGTTAATTATGCGGAAGTGGGTGAGAGTGTCCAGCAGGGTGAGGACGCCGGATTCATTAAATTTGGGTCACGGGTTGATTTGTTATTACCTTTGAACAGTATAATCACGGTAAAATTGAATCAGAAGGTGGTTGGGGCTAAAACCTGTATAGCCACCGTCGAGGTAAAGGATGAAGAATGATAAACTTCATAAAGAATTTTTGGAGGCCGTTGCAATTGTAAACGACTACACCCAGCCCTTACCCGCCGACATTCTTCTAAAACTTTACGCCTATTACAAAATTGCCAATAAAAATTCAAAACACCCACAAAGCAAGATCCCGCTAATTAATGCCTTTAAGGCCAATGCACTGATCCAGGCACAGAACGTCAGCCGGGTTGAAGCAATGCAAAATTATATTGAACTGGTTAAAAAGGAATTGAATTAACCGCGTCAGAAATTACGTATACAGATCATCAATATCTGCCTTGCAAAGCTCTAAGAACAATTGTCCCATCTTTTCCGATACAGCCATGAAGAACGCTTCCCCCTTTTCTCTTGTGGCGTATTTGGGATTTCCAATACCCGTATCTGCACTAACCTGAGACCATTTTCGTTCTGCCCAAACCCATCCTTCTGAAAATGCCTTTATTTTAAACGATTTAGAGGAACCGTCTCCCCATTTCTCCCTTGGCAGCACCAATTCAGGCCGCAGGTGTAAGAGCAGGCTGGTTTCCATTTCTTCTGCATGATCTCCCCCTTCCTGAAAGAATTTTGCCCTGTCCATGGTTTGTGGCCAGAAAGAGATGCAGATAAACATCTCTGGGAATTTAAGCCCCAATTCCCTTACCAGGGGTTTAAAGTCATTACCCCCATGACTGTTGAAAATGACCAACTTGTGAATACCCTGCCTGTTCAATACGGTTATAACATCAGATAATATGGACATCTGGGTACTTGGATTCAGGTTAATATCCAGGTAAATATCGGGCTGCCCCGTATTGACCCCATAGGGTATTGTTGGCAAAACAACGACCTTACCCCCTTTTTCCCAGGCCTGCCTGGCCGCCTCGGCGGCGAGGGCATCCGCCTCTATATTGTCCGTTGCATACGGTAAGTGGAAATTGTGGGCCTCCGTTGCACCCCATGGCAATACAGCCACCTCAAATGCGGCGTTCTTAAGTGATTCCCAATTTGTTTCCGCTAAAATATAGGGTCTGCCGCTCATCCGGTAAATTACATTGCTATTTTGGGGGGTATAGAATTTCCTTCAAGGTACGTAAAATAGATGCCTCCTCCAATGCTTACCAAAAAGTAGAGACCAACCAACAGGCTTCCCGCCGGCAGAAAGGCATTCAGGCCAAACCAATCCCCCGTAAGTACAATCAGCCCTATGACGGCCAGCCCGCGTAATACTTCTATCCAGACGGCAGTACTATTCCGGTCCATCAGGGTGGTATAGCCATAGATCCCGACAAAAACAAAAGCTCCGAAAAGCAATAATCCATTGAATCCGATAGCGCTGAAATTGTAAAACATAAAGAGCAAGAGTACAAGGGTCGCAAGCATTTGAAAAATAGCATATCCTTTCAGGGCATTCGAGGCAGGTGTCTGGTACCTTTGAAAATGATAAACGTCGTCTATGATCGCTGAAGGGTATTTCAATTTTACATCCTGTGGCCGCCACCCGGTAGGCATAAACCAGATGCGAAATTTGTCGCGGTAATTGGTTGTACGCCATGCATCCTGAATAAGCCTCCAGATATGCTGAAAGTTGATAAGCACAGGATTCCAGGTGGCAGCCGGCTTAAGAACCCCGTATTGCGGGGGTACCTCTTTTAATTCCTCCTGAAACGTACCAAACCAGCGGTCCCAGATGCAGAGGATTTGCCCTAAATTCTTATCGATATACTCCGGGTTTATGGCATGATGTACCCTGTGCTGCGAAGGGGTAACAATAATATGTTCAAGCCAGCCCATTTTTCCGATATGCTGTGTATGGTACCAAAACTGTGCAAAAAGGTGTATGGGTGCCAGGATAGAGATAACCTCGTTCGGCACTCCAACAATGGCCGCGGGGATAAGCATCAGCGGGAAATAACCAATAAGATTTGAAACAGACTGCCTCAGCGCGCAGGCAAGGTTAAATTCTTCACTGCTGTGATGGATCACGTGTTGATTCCAGAAAAAATTAATATGATGGCTGAGCCTGTGGTTCCAGTAACCGGCAAAATCCATAACGATAAAAGCAATCAACCAAACCAGCCAGGTCGCCCTGATCTCGGTGACCGCCAAATGTTCCAGGAGAAACGGGTAGGACACGAGAATTAACCCGAGTCCAAGGGAATCTTTAACAATATTGGTTAACCCTGAACTTATACTGCTCACGGTGTCCATCACCTTGTGCTTCTGATTCCTGGCAAAATAACCATAGAGGATCTCTGCAGCCAGAAGCAGAATAAAAAATGGAATGGCGTACAATAGCGCTGTGGCGTATGTTTCCATGATTCTTATTGACTGTTTTGCATTTGAACGGTGGGGTCCGGATCAAAAATATGAAATTTTGACATTTTCAGATGGTTTGACGCGCCCTTCCGTCCCGTTAAATAAGATATTGGGCATGGTATTATGGGGCCATCTACTCTTCGACCCTTAATATAAATCCCCGGCTATGGACATTCTCAATCTTCACCCCGGGATCCTTTTGCAGATGTTTCCGCAGGTGTGTTATGAAAACATTCAGGCTCTTCTTGTTGAAATAATCATTGACTCCCCAAAGCCGTGTCAGGATATCTTTATGGCTGCATAATTTGTTTTTATTAGCGACAAGAAAAAGTAACAGTTCACTCTCCCTGGACGTTAAATGAACGGTTTCTCCTTCATAGTTCAATTCCTGATTTATACTATTGAAAAAATAATGACCCAGGCGATATTTTCCCATATTTGATGGTTCATCCCGCCGCCCAATCCGGTTCAGTAATGCCTCAATACGGGCTACCAGTTCTTCCTCATCTATGGGCTTCTTTATATAGTCTACCGCCCCCAGCGCAAAACCTTTGAGTACATCGATCTTAAGGGATTTGGCGCTCAGAAAAATAAAAGGCAATTCCGCATATCCGAGCTTCAGTTCGGAGGCCAGGGTAAAACCATCCATTTCCGGCATCATTATGTCGAGGATGGCCAGATCAAAAGGCGCTGTTTTCATGATTTCAAGCGCCTCTTTGCCATCTTTCGCCCATACGAGGGCATATCCTTTCATTTGGAGATATTCCGAAAGCAGATATCCCAAAGCAGGATCATCTTCCACCAGAAGTATTTTGTGTTTATGGTCAGACATGGCTTAATGGAATTGAAAGGGTAACGGTTGTTCCCTGCCCTTTTTCACTTTTTATTTGTATGGTACCCCGGTGTTTATCCATTACCTGCCTTACATAGCTCAGTCCCAGACCATAGCCCTTAACACGATGCAGGTCCCCGCTTGGAACGCGGTAAAATTTTTCAAAAATACGCTTTTGATCCTTCTTATCAATCCCCTGGCCCTGATCCCTTATTTCAATGAACAGTTGGTGATCCCTTTTGCCGGCGTTCAGTGAAATTTTTGGATCCCTGGAGTATTTCTTCGCGTTGTCCAGGATATTATTGATGCTGTTTTCCAGGTGAAAAACCTCAGCCCTGATTTTAAAAGGGCCCGGATCAATGGAATATGAAAATACAACTTTTTCCATCGAAACTAGGGTATCGAATTCCTCGCACAGTTTTAACAAACCTGGTCTGAAATCTGTTTCTGCCAATGTAAACATCGTACTCCCAATCTCCATATTGCCCAATTCCAATACTTTATCGATATGGTGCGATAACCGGCCTGCCTGCTGACGAATGATATCCAGTACGGGTTTTTGTTCCTCTGTGGCTTTCTGATTCAGGATTTTTGTTGCCAGTCCAATTGAAAACACCGGGGTTTTGAGTTCATGGGTAAGGTTATTGATAAAATCATTGGTGGTTATGATCAGGCCTCTTTGCCAGTAATAGGTTCGCAACGCCCAAACAACGGCAACAATAATTCCAAGTATAAAAAGTAGGCTGGGAAGCGTGAGTCCGTTCAATTGCGATAAAAAATAGGTATTCAGATCTTTAAATTGCAATTCAAGGCTTATGGGTTTTTCCAATTTCCCGGGCAAATACCCCTTAAGTGCAATGGGGTAAGATATCACTTGGTCGTCCTCCTTAAACCTCAGTGGTGAGCGAAGGTAATATCCCGTGTCCCGGGTGATCAGGGTATAGGCAAATTCAGCATCAATTCCTTCATTCACCAACTGCTCCGTGATAAAATCGTTTAGAAAGTGACTCGAGGAATCCTGCAGGCTATCGATACTCAGTGTAAAAAATGAGTTGTCCTTTATAAGGGCACTTGCTACCAAAACAGTAAGTTGGTTTTCAGATTCGAGTCCCGATTGAATGGCCTGCCCTGCGGTTCCTATTTTCCTGCTGAACTGCACTTTCGCCAGGTTCAGCCCAATTTCAAGGTACTTGTACTGAATAATGGATAATCCCAATATGGATATTCCAAAAGCAAGGATATAGAGTGTACTCCTTTTCATATGGCCCCTTAAATAACTTAAATATTTCCGGTTTTTAACCTTTATTAGTTTTTTGTTAATGTTTTTAGCTCTTCATTAAGTTTATTTGTCCAGTCATTAAGCAACTGGTTTCCATAATAGAGATATGTTTGCCGAACATAAATAGTTAATAAGTTTTAAGTTAATGTCATCAGGTCAAAACTAGGTGAAAAAATGTGAATTTTCACCTGTGTTTTGACCCGAATTTTTAAGAAAGTAACACTATGATTCTGCATCACAAAAGTTCCTCATTCATCATCCTCGGTTTATTGTTCTCCACTGTAAACTTCTACGGCCAGGGCTGTGTTGCCATCAGGCACTTTTCCAGTTGCGTTGGCAATACCCTGGAGAATAACCTTCTCAGTAAGGGGGATGTGCAGTTGGGGATGAATTACCGCTATTTTAAGTCATTCAGGCATTTCAGGGGAACAGAAGAAGAACCAGACAGGTTGGCCAACGAAACGGAGGTGATCAATCATTCCCATGCATGGGATTTTTTCGTTACCTATGGAATCAGTGACAGGTTATATGCCAGTATTACCATACCCACAGTCATCAATTCGCGCTCATCTCTTTATGAACACGGACGGGATGAACGCAATACAACCTATTCCCGGGGACTTGCAGACATCAGGATGGGAATTGGCTATTGGCTCTTCGACCTGCCAACACATCCAAACGGAAACATGGCCGTCGGGATCGGAATTAAAATACCTACAGGAGATTTCAATGCATCCGACATTTTTTACAATGTAGGCCCGGAAGACAGCCCCCAGGTTCGTCCAGTTGACCAGTCCATTCAGGTGGGAGATGGCGGTTTCGGTTTAACGATTGACATGCAGTTTTATCAAAAGATAACAGAGAACTGGTTTGCCTATGGCGGAGGCTTTTATCTGCTCAATCCCAAAGGCGTTAACGGGACACGTACGTTCAGAGAGACCCTGAGCCCTATCCTGGAAAATGAAGCCATCATGGCGGTTCCGGATCAATACTCGGTAAGAACCGGTGTTAGTTTTAGCATATCCCCTTCGTTTTCATCTTCCCTGGGAGCCCGGTTCGACTGTGTTCCGGTAAAAGACCTCCTGGGCTCTGACGATGGATTCCGAAGGCCGGGTAATGTCCTTTCCCTGGATCCCGGCATCAGTTATATGAAGGACAATATATCACTGAATCTGAACGTTCCCCTGGCGTTGCGAAGAGATCGGCCACAAAGTGTGACCGACCAACAGACCGAACAGCTTACCGGAAATCCGAGGAACGGGGATGCTGCATTTGCCGATTATGTGATTAATTTTGGCGTTACCTACAGACTGGCCAATAAAAAGAAGGCTATGGATCCTGCCTTACTGGATGAATTTAAGATTAAATCGGATGGTCGGTAATCGTTGATTCCGACCTTGAAATACGGCTTAAAAAATGATCAACTAATTAGGCCCGATCATTATATGTGCACGGTGCGTCCCGGGATCCATGATCCAGGGCATCCCGGGGGCATGTGGTTTTTCAGGCAGCCCTGTGGACTCGCTGGTAGCATAGGGCGTATAAATGACATAGCGCAATTTGCCCTCCTTTAGTTCCCCGGTAGACTTGTCATAGTTTTCATCCTTTCCATAATATACATACATCATACTGGGTTCCTCAGGCATTTTAAGTTTTCCCGATTTCACTTCTTCCCCCCGTATGGCGAATCGTTCCTCCTGTGTTTTTCCTTCCGCTGAAAGTTCCCTGCCTCTGGCCATAAATGGCTCCAGTTTTTTAGAATAGCAAGAGGTACTAATTCCCTCTTTGGAAGGATCATCACCCAGACAAACCAGATTATTGGTTCCTTCTCTCAACACAACCATCCTGCCGGAACCATCATAGCCATAAACCATTGCACCCCCTTTATCTGCATCGGAGAGGGACAATACGGCCGTTTTTATTTGGATCTCTACGGGGATTTCAGGTTTTTTCTCCTGCGCACAACTGACTACAAATAATAATAATGTGCAAATGAATATTAGTTTTCTCATGATACTGGTGTTTTATCTAAAGGTAGGTATCCATGCCCTATTTTTCAACAGCTAATAAATTATTCAATAAAAATGTTGGCCGTGGTGTACGCAACCAAATTTTGAGGTCCTAACGGTAGCCCTTTGTATACACCGTTCTATTTCTTGATGAAAGCCCTCCCAGTACTCCTTCCCTCCATGTTTCCACCACCAGTGTCGGCTCCCAGGGAGTCCCGGTTGCAGGCTGTAACCATATGGTTTGTGTCACTTTGGCCGTATACCAATTGCCATTTTCAGGATGCCGAAACGGATATAGGCTGGTGATGACCAGTCGATTTCCTTCCCAGGCCGTTGATGATGTGGGCATCTTTTCGGTGCGACCCATACTAATCGCATGTTCGGTAACCCCTCCGTTTAATGCGTATTTGTATTTTATCAGGGGTTGAACTTCCCTGGGAACAAAGAACACCCTCTCCACTTCCAGCATATCTGATCCCTGTTGGATCGATATTTTACGCCCCCATCCACTTCCCAGACTTGCCGTACTTGTTGGATCCTGCCTCCCAATAGGTGAACGCGTGTGCAGTACCGTTGTTGACCAGGTTCCCGAAAAGTCGGGTTTTGGCAGGGCTTCGGATCGGGGTCCCAGTGATCCCCGGTCGGTTCTCGTATAAGTGGCCACCGGGACTCCGGTGCCCCGCGGTGGCGGAATATAAGGGTCGGCTGCGTCACCGGGGATCCTGGGATAAACTTTCAAACTGTTTTCGTAATCCCGCACGATGCTGTCCATGATACCAGCAACCCAGGGATAGAAATCCTTAACATCAACTTCTTCCCTCGGATCTACCCTGAGATCGTAAAGGCGGACCAGGTTATCCGGTTCTGCATCGGGTACTTCGGTTTTAAAGTCGTACCAAAACTTCCAGTCTTTCCACTTCACAGCCATTACATGGCCTTCCCTTGCCACAAAAATAGCGCTTTGCCGATTTGAACCAGCCTGCTTACCTTCCAAAAATGGGAGCTGGTTCACACCGTCAATCACCCGGTCCCCGGGCATTCTATCCGGGGTACCGGCGGCGGCAATAAGGGTAGGAAACAGATCCACCTCATGGAACATTTCACCGGTTACCTGTCCAGGGGCAATACGCCCGGGCCACCGAATAACACAAGGTGTTCGTATGCCCCCTTCCATAGCAGAGTTATAATATCCCCTCCACGGGCCGGGGGAACCCCTCCAGGGCCTTCTCATTTCCGCACCGTTATCAGTGCACCAGATCACAAGCGTATTTTTTTCTATCCCCAGGTGTTCCAGGGATTTTAGGATCATCCCCACATTGTGATCTACATCTGCCATGGCATCCCCGATATCGCCGGCCCCTGTGGTACCTGCCATATCGGGATGTGGCAGGGAAGGAAAATGGACCTGGGTCATGGGGTAGTACAAAAAAAACGGGGTCTCTTTTTTTACATTCTTTTCCATAAATGCAATACCTCTCTCGGCTGCTTCACGGTCAATGGTGCGTCTGGTTTCGAGATCATAAGGTTTTACTTTGTGGGATCGTTGCCCGGAAATACCCTCCCAAATATGTGGGACGGGGTACCTGTCAGGGTCAAAGTCCTCAAAGGAGCTGAACTGGGCGGTGTGGCTGGTACCGGGAATCCCGTACCACTCGTCAAAACCCTGATGGGTTGGTTCCCTTTTTCCCTCCCAATCGGGACCGCCTGCATGCCATTTGCCAAAAAGGGCTGTCGCATACCCAAGTGATTTCAATGATTCGGCCATGGTGTGTTCCCAAAGTGTCATCCCTGACGCATAACCGGTTCCCGTTCGAACGGCGTATCGCCCCGTTAAAATCGCAATGCGCGATACCACACATGAATACTCAACATTAAAGTTGGTAAGGCGGATGCCCTCCTTTCCTATACGGTCTATATTGGGGGTAGGTACCCCGCGCGCACCACCGTAGGCGCCTACTTCACCAACCCCCAAATTGTCGGGAAAAATTAGTACAATGTTAGGCCTTTCCTGCGCCCCGGCAGGGGTACTGAGGATCAGGGCAAGGGCGAGGCCTGCCAGAAGTCTTAAAGTACACATCCTTTGAGTTTTTCCTGTAAGGTACAAAGTTTAAGGCCAAACACGAAGCCCTGGCAGGGTGACAAACGAAAATGCAATAACCCCTAGCCTAAACTCGCCAGGCTCTTTTCAAGTGTTTCTATCTTGGCCTCCGCATCGGCCTGCTTTTTGCGTTCAATGGCAATGACTTTTTCGGGTGCATTGTTGACAAAACGTTCGTTGGAGAGTTTCTTTTGCACAGATTGCAGGAACCCTTTGGTATACCGGAGTTCTTCTTCAATTTTTTTGATCTCGGATTCAATATCAATCGCTCCCCCGATCGGTATGAAGTATTCATTGCTTTTCACCCTGAAGGACAGGGCCCCTTCTACGGCATCCTCCACATAGGAAATACCGGAAACATTACAGAGTTTCTGTATCACCGGGTCCCAGTCGGAGGAGATCCCCTCTTCATTCAACAAAAGAAGTTCCAATGGTTCTTTTAAGGGAATGTTCTTTTCCTTTCGGATGGTACGGATCCCGGCGATGACCCCTGCGGTAAAATCGAACCCCCGGATGAGCTTTTTATCGGCCCTGCCTGTATCGGGCCAGGCAGCAATTACGAGTGCTTCTTCCGGGCTGCGATCCGTAATGTGCTGCCACACTTCCTCTGTCAGGAAGGGCATAAAAGGGTGCAACAATTTGAGATTATTCTCAAAAATACGGATGATGGCATCGAAAGTTACACGATCTATCGGCTGTTGATACGCTGGCTTTACAATTTCAAGCAGCCAGGAACTATAATCCTCCCATACCAGTCTGTAAGTCGCCATCAGGGCATCTGAAATGCGGTATTTGCCGAAGTGATCTTCAATATCTGACAGGGTCTGGTTGAATCTGGCATTAAACCAGGCAATCCCCAGTTTTGAGGCTTCGGGCTGCGGCAAATCAGCCACCTCCCACCCTTTTAGCAGGCGGAAGCCGTTCCAAATTTTATTGGCAAAGTTTTTACCCTGTTTACAAAGATCCTCATCAAACATCAGGTCATTCCCTGCCGCAGAACTCAATAAGAGGCCAACCCGTACCCCATCAGCTCCATACTCCTCGATCAGTTGTAAGGCATCGGGGGAATTTCCAAGTTGTTTAGACATCTTACGCCTCTGCTTATCCCGTACCAGGCCGGTGAAATAAACATTTTCAAATGGCCTTGCCTTCCGGAACTCATAGCCGGCTACGATCATCCGTGCCACCCAGAAGAAAATAATATCCGGCCCGGTGACCAGGTCGCTGGTCGGATAGTAATAATTAACCTCTTCATTGTCTGGCTCCAGAATACCCCTGAATACACTTATGGGCCACAGCCAGGAGGAAAACCAGGTATCCAGGACATCTTCATCCTGCTTTAAATCCCCAAGCGTCAATGACTCTGCAGCCGCCCTCCGGCTGGGTTCAGGGTGACCCCTTAGTTTCTCCCTGGCTTTTTCCAGGGCCACTTTTTTTGTTTCGGCCACCACAAAATCATTTTCCCCGTCCCCAAAGTAATAGGCCGGGATTTGCTGGCCCCACCATAGTTGGCGGGAAATATTCCAATCCCGTATATTTTCCATCCAGTGCCTGTAGGTGTTTTCAAATTTTTTCGGGTAAAGCTTCACCTCTTTTGTTTTCAGCACAGCGTCCAGGGCGGGTTTCGCCAGCGTCTCCATTTTAAGGAACCACTGGTCAGACAACCTGGGTTCTATGACGGCCTTGGTCCGCTCCGAAGTTCCGACTTTGTTTATGTACGGTTCCGTTTTGGTTAAAAAGCCCTTTTTTTCCAGTTCCTGAACTATTTCTTTACGAACGGTAAACCGGTCCTTTCCCTGATAATGCAGGCCATACGAGTTTAAGGTCGCGTCCGGATTAAAGATATCAATGAACTCAAGATGGTGTTTGTCCCCGAGCTGCTTGTCATTTTCATCATGTGCCGGTGTAACTTTCAGGCAACCCGTACCAAATTCCCTGGTAACGTACTCATCTTCAATGATAGGAATGGACCGGCCACAGATGGGTACAATTACCTTTTTTCCTTTCAGGTGCCGGTAACGTTCATCCTCCGGGTGAATACAAACCGCAGTATCC
>Ga0102947_1000584_pt1 | contig 12928 bp, 11 predicted proteins | sample SalPon2A_A_D2_MG_FD_78210 | JGI IMG/M metagenome (GOLD analysis project Ga0102947, IMG submission 78210) | Soil microbial communities from South San Francisco under conditions of wetland restoration - Salt Pond MetaG R2A_A_D2_MG | ecosystem: Environmental > Terrestrial > Soil > Wetlands | place... | reverse complement strand
TGTCGGCACTCTCCTCCTCGGCACCGCCCTTCTCTCCGTCCTTCGTCAGCGGCTCCACCGCCGTCAACACCACCTCGCCCGGGCCGTGGGAGACCACGATGTCGAGGTTTCCCAGGCCGCCCTGGGGGTCGGCCACCAGCTCCAGGCCCCAGATGAGGGAGATGAGGGTGCCGGAGAAGCTGTAGGGGCCCTCGGGCAGGCGGAAGGAGAAGTCGCGCTGGTCGCGGAGGCCGGGGGCGTGGAAACTCTCCTCGGCCTCGGTCTCGGTGTCCTGGGTGCCGCGGCCCTCGGTGCGCCAATAGAGGCGCAGAGCGACGCTCTCCGGGTCCGCGTCCAGGTGCCAGGAGACGGAGCCGGCCACCTCGTCGCCGGGGGCGAAGACCCGGCGCCCCTCTTCGATCACAAGCTCGGCCCGGTTCCCCGAGCCGCCGCCGCCGAACCCCTCGGCGCCCGCGCTCACAGGCCGATCTCCCGCGGATGGACCACCAGCGGGAAGCGGTCCATGACGTCCGGCCACAGGCGGATGGTGCCGTGCAGCACCAGGGTCCAGGAGATCTCGTTGTTGGGGGCTTTGAAGGAGTGCATGGTGGCCTCCGGGATGTTGAGGCTGGCGCTGCCGCGCTGCGCCGCCAGGTCGGAGCCCAGCAGCACCTCCTGGTGGAAGGTCTCGGTGGCGGTGCGGGTGTTGGTGCCCTGGCGGTAGGTCGCGCTCTCCTCGCCGGTGAGGGTCAGGCGCAGGCGGCTGATGCGGCCCGCCCGCCCCTTGAAGTGCCAGCTCACGGTGGCCTCGGCGCCGGGCTCCAGCCGGCGGTCGATGCGCAGCACCGGCTGCGGGTTGAAGCTGGCCAGGAACTGGTACGGCACGCTGATCAAGAGCACCACGCCCACCAGCACGAAGGGGAGCAGGAACAGCGCCATGCAGCCGTCAGGGCTGCCGGCCTGGTACCCCCCCCACCAGATGCCGACGAAGACCCCCACCAGGCCGTTCCAGATCAGACACAGAAAGATGGCGAGGCCGAGCTTGGCAAAGGGGCTGTACTGGGCTTCCAAAACCTGGGCTCCGCCCTCCAGGTCGGCGCGGTCTTCGACCTCGGTGGGCATCCAGGAGTCGATACCCTCGGCGTCCCGCTGCTCGACCTTGTGGGTCGCCTTCCACACCAGCGCCATGGCGCCCAGCCCGGCGAAGACGAAGAGCAGCGGCAGCAGGCCGAACAGCCACTCGGCGGAGAACTCCCGGGTCAGCACCGCCGAGCCCGGGTTCTCCGGGTCCACCCAGGCCGTCACCTCGGCCCCCGGCGGGTAGCGGTCCACGACCTCCCGCTTGCCGTCGTAGCCGCTGGAGGAGCCGGTGAGGAAGTGGTAGCGGTCGGAGTGGAACTCCAGTCCGTCCACCGTGTAGCGGTAGACCACGTCAATGCTGTAGGTGGTGCCGTCGTCGCTGGAGTGGGACCGCACCTGGCTGGAGACCACGGTGGCGGGGACCTGGTCCCACCCGCGGGCGTCGATGGCCTGGAAGGCCGGGACCAGGAAGAAGGGGATGAACATCCCCAGGCCGGCGAGGACGAAGATGCCGCCAAAGGCCAGCCCGCACCCCATGGCCTTACCGGAGTCCTCCGGCTGGGTCTTCGCCTCACTTACCGTCGGAACCGCGGCCTTCTTTCGCGACGGGAAGATCACCCAGAGCAGGAAGACGCCGATGCCGAGGAACGGGAACGGAACGAGAAGCAGGAACACCATTGAGGCGGGGGGCTTCTCCAAGGTCGCCTCGGACGGTTCGTCGGGATCGACGAGGCAGGTCACCTGGCGGCCCGGCGGGTAGGCCACGGTGAAGCCGTTGGCCTTGGTCAGGGACGAGCCCTGGTAGTGGGGCCAGAGGCGGTCGCCCCGGTACTCCCGCCCCTCCCAAGTCCAGCGGTAGGTGACCTCGAAGAGGTGGTCGTCGTCGTACTCGTCGGGTACCACCCCGCTGGCCTCAATGACGCAGGGCGTCGGCTCCCAGAAGTAGGTGCTGGCGCCGTCGTAGACCTGGTTGCCCAGGCCCCACAGGGCCACCAGGCCGGCGCCGAAGAACACCAACCCCATGAAGCCCATCACAACCCGGCTGAAACCGCCGAGATGGCCCACCTGCAGGTTCAGCCGTGCCATGGAACGGTGTCGCCCTCCGTCCGTCGTGGGGTGGATCCTGGTTGCTTGCGTGTCGTGGCCGAAACCTAGCGCCCCGCGGCGGCGGCGTCAAACGGTGTCCGGCCCCGGTGGTGTCCTCACAGCGACGCCCACGCCTTCGTGGAGAAGCTGGACCACGCCACCGAGGGCCGCTTCCAGGTCACCACGGACGGTTTCAACGGCTATCCCGAAGCCATCGCCTACCACCTCGGCACCCGTACCGACTACGCGGTGCTGATAAAGGATTTCGGGACGGAGACGGCGGAAGAGCGCCGGTATTCTCCGCCCCGGATAATAGGCACCACGAATACCCGCGTTCACGGTAACCCGGACCCGGCCCGCGTCTGCACCTCCCACGTCGAGCGCCTGAACCTCGACATTCGGATGAAGTGCCGCCGTTTCACGCGCCTGACGAACGCCTTCTCCAAAGTGGAAGAACCACCGCGCCGCCGTCGCGCTCACGGTCGCCCACTACAACCTGTGCAAGATGCACTCGGCCATCCGCATGACGCCGGCCATGAAGGCGGGCGCCGCTAGCTCGATTTGGGGGATTGGGGAGCTGCTGGCGAGCTAGCCTCGCTCGCCAACTGCGACCTTTCGTACTCCGCTGGCGAGGGGATGCCAAGCTGGCGCCGGATAGCTCGGTAGTTATGTGTCTCGCGCTCGAATGTGTGGTTGTGGAGCACAAGACACAGGAAGCTGACGGCGTCAGCGTCTCTTGCGGTAAGCGCGTCCTTCATGCTGTGCACGAGTTTGGAGGCACGATCCTCCGAGACGTGGATCTCCCGAGCCGCTTCAACGGCGCGAGTAGCCAAATCCTCGGCCTGATCCCAGTCCTGGTCAGTGGGCGGAGAATCCGTCACACCATTACAGGCGACAACCAGGCGGCCCACGGTGCAGTAGAAGCGAGCCCACGCTTCCGTAGGAGCGCGCCAACCGGCATCTAGGGATTCAAGGTTCAAGCGCGCCTGCCGCGCAGCCTTTTCAGCGTCCTTACTTTTTCGGCGTTGGCCTCGCCAGCTTCGCACGCCGGGCATGGACCACACACCCAGACCGGCGAAGATCAAGGCTAGGCCGAACAGGGGAAAAGCGACTGGCTCCACGTCGCCACCCTCCTTCGGTGCAATCGCCATTGCCAGTGCGGCAAGCGCTGCCAGCAACCATGATGCCCACGCCGGGAATCGCTCTTCGTCCATGACGCCCCCACCGTTACCAGGCACGGCCCCACGCCGCGCCTTTGGTGGGAAGTGTAGCGGGTGCCGCTGGCGGCGGGCCTCACCGCTCAGCCCTCCCCGCCGGTTGGGCGGGCGCGGGGGACCAACACGGCATTAGGACACCACCCCGGCCCCGGGACTGGTCAGGCCAACACCAGGTGGTCGCCAGCTACACCTGAAACCTCCCCCAAGTCTTCGGTTCCGCGGGTCCCGGTGTTAGCCTCGACAACCGTTTCAAACCTGCAGTAGGACTTCGAGATCGAACCTGGAGGGGTTTTCATTGGTCTATGACGCGGCCCGCGCGCTGGAGTTATTGAGAACAGGCTGTGGCACTTCCGAAGCCGAGTTTCGCCCCGGTCAGGAAGAGGCGATCCGTACTCTCATCGAGGAGGGTGGGCGCCTTCTCCTGGTTCAGAAGACAGGCTGGGGCAAGAGCTTCGTCTACTTCATCGCGACCCGCCTGCTTCGCGATCAAGGGCGGGGGCCGGCGATCCTGATATCACCGCTTCTGGCACTGATGCGCAATCAGGTCCGAGCAGCCGAGCAGATGGGGGTGCGGGCAAGGACGATTCACTCGGGGAATCGCGACGAATGGGGGAAAATCACCGAGGCGATTCATCGGGACGAGGTAGACATCCTCCTCATCTCCCCCGAGAGGCTCGCCAACTCGCGCTTCCTGGATGAGGTGATGGACCCCATCGCCGAACAGGTATCTCTCCTGGTCGTCGATGAAGCTCACTGCATCTCCGACTGGGGTCACGACTTCAGGCCCCACTACACTCGCATTCAGCGCACGGTTCAAGACCTGCCTGCGAATCTCCGCCTGCTGGCGACCACGGCCACCGCCAATGATCGCGTGATGGAGGATCTCCGGCAGGTTCTGGGACCGGATCTGGAGGTGATGCGGGGAGATCTGGCTCGTCCCTCCCTTTTCCTCCAAACCATCCGCCTGCCGAACCAGGCCGAGCGGCTGGCGTGGCTCGCGGAGAACCTACCGACGATAGCGGGCAGCGGCATCATCTATACGCTGACCAAGCGGGATGCCCAACAGGTTTCCGAGTGGTTGAACCAACGCGGCATGGCCGTGATGCCCTACAGTGGTGACAGCGATGATCGGCCGACCTTGGAGCAAGCCCTGCTCGACAACAGCGTCAAGGCGCTGGTGGCCACCGCCGCCTTGAGCATGGGCTTCGACAAACCGGACCTGGCCTTCGTCATCCATTACCAGGCCCCGACGTCGGTGGTTCACTACTACCAACAGGTAGGGCGAGCCGGGCGGGCCCTGGATGCGGCCTACGGGGTGCTCCTCAGCGGCCCCGAGGAACTGGAGATCGCAGACTTCTTCATCGGCAGCGCCTTCCCGTCTCCGCACGAGGCCAGGCAGGTTCTGGAAACCCTGGAGAAGGCATCCGGGGGATTGTCGGTGCTGGAGATCCTCAAGGAAGTGAACCTGAGCCAAGGTCGGGTGGAGAAGACGCTGGAGTTGCTGGCGTTGGAGTCGCCATCACCGGTCCGCAAGGAGGGATCTCGCTGGCACCTCACGGCGGCGGCGCTGGAGGACGAGTTCTGGAAGCGAGTGGAACGTTTGACCGGCCGACGGGAGGATGAGTTGGCAGCCATGCAAGAGTACGTGGATCTTGAGGACGGACACATGGACTTCCTGATCCGAGCCCTCGACGGGGAAACCGGATACGGGGCTGGGGCGGACCTGCCTCCCTTGCCGACGGAGCCCGATGAAGAACTGGTTCGCGAAGCTGTTGCGTTTCTGCAACGAACCGATCTTCCCATCGAACCCCGCAAGCGGTGGCCCTCTTATGGTCTGCCGACCCTGGGGGTCCAGGGTATGATTCACAACAAGTTCCGTGCTCAGCCGGGCAAGGCCCTCTGCATTTGGCAGGACGCAGGTTGGGGCCGCCTCGTGGCCCGTGGCAAGTACGAGAGAAACTGCTTTCCGGAGGACTTGGTGGACGCCTGCATGGATCTGTTGACACGCTGGGATCCCGATCCAGCCCCTGCTTGGGTCACCTGCATTCCTTCGTTGCGTCACCCTGACCTGGTCCCCGACTTCGCCCGCAAGCTGGCCTCTCGACTGGGACTGCCCTTCCTCGCCGCACTGGCAAAAACCGAGGAGCGCCCTGAGCAGAAGCACCAAGCCAACAGCTATCAGCAGGCCAGGAACGTGGACGGCTCCCTGGAAGTCTGTCTCTCGGACGAAGACCTCCCGTCCGGCCCGGTGCTCCTCGTCGATGACATGGTGGATTCCCGCTGGACCTTGACGGTGGCCACCTGGCTTCTGCGTTCCGCCGGGACCGGTGAGGTTCTTCCCCTCGCCCTCGCCAAGACAGGAGGCAACGGATGAAGTCCGAGCTGTCCACCAACACCAAAGCCATCCTGCTTCTCACCGCACCACTCATCGCGGGCCGCGGAAAGAAGAAAGCTCCCCTGCTGTCGCAACGCGAGTACGAATTGCTGGCCCGGCATCTGCGCGACTTACAGGCCGAGCCGGCGGACCTGATCCGCAATGGCTCCGATGCGATAGTCGATGCCTGCGCAGGGATCGTCCCCCGGGAGCGCCTGGAGACTCTGCTTTCCCGTGGATTCCAGCTCTCCAGGGCCGTCGAAAGCTGGCGGGAACGGGCACTGTGGGTGGCGAGCCGAGCCGACGCGGTGTATCCGAAACGGTTGAAGAAAGCTCTGGGCCACGCCTCGCCTCCCATCCTCTACGGATGTGGGGATCCGGACCTGTTGAGCACCGGCGGCTTGGCGGTGGTCGGCTCGAGGCACGTTGACGAAGCCATTCTCGACTTCGCACGTAGGGTGGGTGGACTGGCGACCGCCGCTGGCGAGGTCATCGTGTCCGGAGGTGCAAAGGGTGTCGATCAAGCGGCGATGCAAGGAGCCCTGGCTGGCGGCGGCCGAGCTGTTGGCGTGCTCGCCAACGGACTGGCGCGGGCGACCGCGCAACGGACGAATCGGGACGCCTTCCTCCAACGCCGCCTGGCCTTGATCAGCCCTTACGACCCCAAGGCCGGTTTCAACGTCGGCCATGCCATGCAACGCAACAAGCTGATCTACGCACTCTCCGACGCGGCCCTGGTCGTCAATGCAGAGGTCGGCAAAGGCGGTACCTGGACCGGAGCGGTGGAACAACTCGAAAAGCTGCATCTGGTTCCGGTCTACGTGCGCTCTCCTGCGGAAACCGTAGACGGCCTGACGGCACTTCAGGACCGGGGTGCCATTGCATGGCCTGACCCCGATGCGGAGATGCTGAGCGACCTGCTCCGTGATCCCGCGACCAACCAGGCGGCATCGGAGCCCCAGGCCCAGCTTACTTTGCAGTGATCCCAAGGCCCGCTTTTGGTTTATCCTGGTGGCCCCGGCGCGGCATGACGCCGTGGACCGGACGCTTCAGGAGGAACGGACATGCGCACGTACCTGGCACTGTTCATCGCGGTACTCCTCGCTCTCACCCTCGGGACGGCCTGCGACAGCGACTCCCCCACCGACCGCGGGGCCACCTCCCTGCCCATCGAGACCCTGGCCAAGTTCTCGTCGTCGGGCTACGCCGAGCCCCAGCGGCTCGCCATCGACGACGCCGACGAGCTTGAGCGGGTCTGGCAGATCACCACCGCCGGCCAGAGCCCGCCACCTCCCCTGCCCCCTGTGGACTTCGGTAGCAAGATGGTCGTCCTGGCCGCCGCTGGAGGGCCCGGCAACGGTTGCCACTCCATCGAGGTCACGGCCGCCACCGCCACCCCGGCGGGGGTCCTGGAGGTGGAGGTCACGGAGACCGTGCCGGGACCCAACTGTGTCTGCACCGCCGTGGCGACCCAGCCGGTGCACCTGGTGGCCCTCCCCAGGGTCCAGGGGCGGAAGGTCTTCCTGGACCAGACCCGGGTGTTGAGCTGCTGAGACAGGCCGGCGGGCCGAAAACCCGAGATGCGGTTTAGCGGCATGAGGTGCGGGTTTACAGCATGAGGTGCGGATCTGCGGCATGAGCTGCGGATTTGCGGCACGGGATGCATACCGTGCACCCCGGGGAGGGCCCTCCCCTGACACGTCGGTCCGACCGGTCCGCAGAGAGCCCGGGAGAGGGCGGTGACGGGGTGGCGGTTACAATGCCACCGTCCCGGCATCGAAAATCCGCTTTCCCGAAAGGAACGAGATGAGATACGCAGCCCTGCTGTCCCAGGTCATCCTCGGCCTGGCCTTCTTCGTCCTCGGCCTCAACGGCCTCCTTCCCAGCCTCGGCCTGCTGGAGGGCCCGTTCATCCCGCTGCCCCCCATGGAGGGGGCGGCGGCGGACTACATGGGCACCCTCTCCTCGAGCGGCATCCTGCTCTGGGTGAAGATCGTCGAGGTGGTGGGCGGAGCCCTGATGCTGGCCAGCCTGTTCCTGAAGCGCTACGCACCGCTGGCCACGGCGCTGCTCGCCCCGGTGGTGGTCAACATCCTCCTCTTCCACCTCTTGCTGACCCCCCTGGCCGACGCCGTCCTGGCCATCGTGCTGACCCTGGCGACGCTGGTCCTGATCTACTACTACTGGGAGCACTTCCGCCCCCTCTTCGAGCCCCACATCCCGCCAGGTCACTGAGCACAGGCCTTTCCTGTCGCGACGTCCAGGTGTGCGCTACGATGGACAATCATGGGCGAGCAACTTTTGAAGCCGGGCGATTCGGTGCGCTTCGAGGATCGTGACCATCTCTTACGGAAGCTGGACCGACTGGACCAGCCGGTACCGCCTCGGGGAGAAGGAAGAACTCTCGATCACCGGGAACAATTCTGCATGTCACGGTACCTCCGCTTCATGGCGGCCGCCGACCGCGAGGCGCTCCAACCCTTCCCAGTGGTCCTTTCCAAGACCGCTGCGGGGCAGGATCCTCCTGACTTCACTCTGACTTGGGGTGACGGCAGGGAGGAGTCATTTGAGCTCACCGAAGGTTCGACCGAAAGCTACCAGCGACGGCTGTCGTCCAGCGCCGGGCAGAGGGATCGCCTACCTCTGCCGGTCCACTTGCAGACTTCGACCGAAGAAGCGACCGAGCTGTGGTCCACCATCCTCTTCTCCAGCTTCCATCGAAAGGCACGATCCCTGGTGGAAGGCCGGTTCCAGATCGACCACCTCGTCCTCTACGACCTCACCGGTCTAGGGCTCCTGGTGCCTCTTCGTGACGGAGGCAAGCTTCTCCGCACGCGGATCGAAACCTGGTACGACCAAGAGAAGCCGAGCTACCGATTCGGTCGAGTCTCGGTGCTCCGGGATCTAAATCTGTTGCTCGACGTGACGGGAAGTGGACGCTTGCTGGCAGGCACCTCCCCATTCTTTCGACTACCCGTGGTCCACGCCGAAAACGAAGAGGATCTCAGGCGGCGTCTGCGGGAGGTCGACCGCTACTGCCGGGACCACTCGATAAATCACTTGAAGCTGTTCGGATCGGTCCTCGGTGATCGGGACGACCGGAACCAGAGCGATCTGGCGCCCGAACCCGACGCCCCCCCACTCTTCGACAGCGACAGTGACCTCGACCTCCTGGTCGAGTTCGAACCGGGCACTACCGTCACGTTGCTGGACATGGCAAGGATGGAGCGGGAGTTGAGCGAGTTGATCGGTATCCAGGTCGATCTGAGAACGGCCGGCGACCTGAGCCGCTATTTTCGCCAGGAAGTCCTGGAAAGGGCGGTGGAGTTGCGTGCCGCGCCGTGATGACTCGGTCCGCCTGCGAGAAATGGTGGACGCCGCCAGGAAGGCCCTGCGCTTGGCCCAGGGTCGGCGACGCGCCGATCTCGGGAACGAAGACGAGCCGCTCGCCGATGCCCTGATCCGTCTGATCTCGGTGGTCGGCGAAGCTGCCGCTCGAATCAGCGAGGAGACTCGCGACCAGATCGACTCCATCCCTTGGCAGGATGTGGTGGGCATGCGGAATCGGCTGATCCACGAGTACTTTGACGTGGACCTCGACATCCTCTGGGCCACCGTGCACCACAGCCTGCCACCGCTCATAGAGAGTCTGGAAGGCGCCTTGACGGATCGAGACGAGCCGGAGGAACCTGAATAGCCAACCGTTTCCTCCACTCATGGAGAGATGGATGCGCGGCATCTGGAGATCAGCCTAACGACCTTTTTGGTCACCTCCGTCCAGCCGGGTCAGCGCCTTTTCCACCACCCAGCCGCCGATGGCGTTGCCGAGGTCGGTGCCGTAGGTGGAGTCGTAGCGGAAGTGGATGCCGAGGTAGACCCGGGACAGCGCGCACTCCTCGGCCGCCGCGGAGAAGCTGTCGAAGGAACGGGTGGGCGGGTCCATGGCGATCTTTCCCGACATCGGGCCGGCCTCGTCCACCCGGGGGGTCGACATGGTGAAGGCGTGGTCGTCGCCGAAGCTGTCGGCGAGGACGGTGGCGGCGGCGGCGCAGGCCGTGCCGTGGGCCGAAGGGTACGTGGGGAAGGCGTAGGTGTGGCGGTGGAGGTTGTCCCACTCCGGGTCCGCCTCGGTGTCCGGGTTGTCGTCGTCGGCGGCCCAGCGGATGGCGGTGTAGGGCCGCCAGTGGTTGTAGTGGAACTTGTTCTCGAAGACGCCGAGGTAGCCGTCGTAGATCGCCATGTTCAGCAGCGCGAAGAGCCGCGCCGCGGCCCACGGCCCCGGGTCGCGCTCCGCCACCAGCTTCCGCGCCAGGCGGTTGTGGGAGTTCTCGGCGAAGTCCTTCCACCACATGGCCATGTGGGTCTGGTCGGCGGTACGGGTGGCGCTGTCGTGGCTCCCCACCGCCTTGACCTCACGGAAGGCCCGAGTGTAGGCGTCGCTGCTGGTGGCCGGCGGCGGCGGCACCCGGAACTGGCTGGGGTGGGTCAGGACGAACGGCTTGGCCTCGGCCCAGCCGGCGCCGAAGACGAAGCCCTCCGGCGTGCCGCTGTGCTCCCGGAACTCGGCGTAGACGCCGGGGGCCATGGGGTGCCACTGGTACTCCGCCTCGCCGTCCCAGCGGTCGCCCTGGCGGCGGTCGAGGATGGCGGCGGCGGCAGCGGCTCCGATCTCCCGGCCGTCGGCCTTGCCCGGCCCCTCGTCCGGCACCCGCTCCAGCCAGCGCTCATGGCGCGCCGCCAGCTCCTCGGCCGCGTCCGGGTACTGGCTGGCGACCACCCGGTGGGCGGCTTCGGCCGCCGCCGCCAGCGGGTCCGCCGCCGGCGCCCGGCCGCGCATGGCGTAGGGGGCGTAGTCGGCACGAATGGCGTTCAGGGCGTCGTGGATGGCCAGGTGCATCATCGCCGCCGTGCGCAAACCCTTCAAGGTCAGGAAGCCGTCCTCGGCCTCCGCCAGGGCGAGGGCGGAACGGTTCCAATCCACCAGAAGCTCGGTGACGGCGGCTGCCTCGGCCAAGGCTTCGGCGTCGGGCTCAGCGTCGGGCTCCGTGCCGGGCTCAATGTCGGGCTCAGTGCCGGACTCCGTGCCCGGCTCAGTGTCGGGCTCCGAGACCGCCGGCGCGTCGCCGGACCGCGGTTCGGCAGCGGCGCCGGGAGCGGTGACGACGGACAGGATGGCAAGACCGGACAACGCCAGGACGATGGCGGGACGGCGGAAGACCTGGGATCTGACCTGGGACCTGACCTGGGACATGACGGCACCTCCCTCCCCGGGGACGGGGGTAGACAGAGAAGAATGTCGAACTCTCTACGGATTCCGATCCTAACCCGCAATGCTTCCAGGGGCACCGCCCTGTGCCCGACCACCCGCCTTTCCCGGGCCGGCACCATTGGCTAGAATGCCCCCTCACCTCCAGCCCCCGACCCACCCCCCAAGCCAACCCTCCCGGAGCACCCATGTCGCCCAACTCGGACGCCCTGCGCGTCGTCATCATCACCAGCGACGCGATCCTCCAGGGGACCGTCCCCAGCCAGGCCCCCGGCGGCCAGCCGGCACGGTTCCTGGACATCCTGCGCTCCCCGTCCCGGGTCGGCCAGGGCGCCATCGGCGCCAAGCCCGGCCTGACCCTCCGGGACGTGGTCCGCAAGCCGAGGGGGGGCGGCGAGGAGATGACGTTTGATCAGCCGGTGGTCCTGCGCCTCGGCTCCATCCTGGCCGCCTACGACCTCGGCGCCTCGCGCTCCGCTCCCAACACCCAGTACGAGCAGCTGCGCGGCAGCCAGCAGGTCCGGGCCCGGATCTTCCTCGAAGGGCACCTGGCGCTGGAAGCCAACCTCGCCGGCGGCCTGCGCACCATCGACGCCGTGCGCGGCGAGACCTTCGTCGCCTGCACCGACGTGCAACTCCTCCTGAGCGGCCGCCAACGCCTGCCCTTCCTGGCCGTCAACTCCACCCGTATCGAGAGCTTCTCGATCCTCGAGGCGGGGGAAGGCTAGCCCCGGCTAGAAACCCAGGTCCCAGGAGCGGCTGATCTGGAAGAAGGCCCAGGCGCCGTCGGCGTCTTCCCGGAGCAGGTGCTCGGCGGCTTCGCGGCCGACGAAGTAGGAGGCGCCCGTGACCAGCTTCCAGTCGCCCACTGCGCGGGCCGCGGTGAGGTCCAGCTCCCAGCCCAGGTCGGTGGCGGGGAAGCGCCCATCACGCCGCAGGGCATACCCCAGCGGCGCGTCATCGAAGGCGCCGGAGCCGCCGTACCAGCCGTCCCCCTTCTCCACCAGGCTGAAGTGGTGCAGCTCGGCGCCGGCCTTCCACGGCCCGAAGCTCCGGCTGCCCAGGGCGTAGACGTCCAGGAGGTTGGAGAAGGCGTTGTAGTCCATGGCGCCGTACCACTTGTGGTTGGTGGGCAGCAGGTTGAAGAACGCTTCGTGGCCGCCGTTGGGCTGGTCCCCCGAGGCCCGGGCGACGCCGAAACGGATCTCCGGCTTCCCGCCGCCGTCCAGCCGCCAGCCGGCCTCGACGATGCCGGCCCAGGCGGAGTGGTCCTGGGGTCCCCAGTCGCCGCTCTGCCAGGCGCCCCAGAGTAGGACGTCGCGGCGGGCGTCGCCCAGCAGCAGACTCGCCCCCAGGGTGTCGATCTCCACCGCGCCGCCGGCGGCGGCCACGGCGCCGCGGCGATCGTCGTCGTAGAGGATGGCGAAGAGACGAGCCTCGCCGGGGAACCAGGTGCCGTACTCCAGGGTGGCCGTGGCGCCGCCCACGGTGAGGTCGTCCAGCGGCTCGAAGGCGTTGTCGTACTCGACGCCGCCGGCCAGCGGGTGGAAGAGGAAGAAGGCGCCGTGGATGCCGTCGCCGTCGATCTTGGCGCTGCCGCCGTCGTAGCGCCGGCCGACGTTGACCCAGTCCCAGTTGCCCACCAGGCGCTCGGCGAGGCGAGCCCGCTTGACGGCATCGAGCTGCGCCACGCCGGTGCCAGTCTCAAAGCCGTCGGCCCAGGGCTGGCGGCCGACGACGAAGGAGACCGTGTCACCGGCCCAGCCGGCGGAAAGCTCCAGGACGCCGAGCATGGCCGGCGCGTCGTCCCGGTCGTTGGCGGCGAAGTACACCGGCCCGATGCCGAAAGCGCCGTTCTCCGGCAGCCCGGCCATGACCGCCCCCTGGACGGCGCCGTGGAAGGTCCAGCGCTGGTGGGTGGCGTCG
>Ga0102947_1000583_pt1 | contig 12931 bp, 11 predicted proteins | sample SalPon2A_A_D2_MG_FD_78210 | JGI IMG/M metagenome (GOLD analysis project Ga0102947, IMG submission 78210) | Soil microbial communities from South San Francisco under conditions of wetland restoration - Salt Pond MetaG R2A_A_D2_MG | ecosystem: Environmental > Terrestrial > Soil > Wetlands | place... | reverse complement strand
TATGAACCGATCACAAAGATGGGACCCCAAAAAACCTGCTGCTCCTGTTATGAGTACTTTTTTCAAATATTTTTTTTTAGTAACGGTTCCCGGTTTTATTCATGCCTTTTTCTATCTGTTGTTTGCCTGTTAGCTGGTAAATATTTATTTATTAATCATTTCCGCCATGTATCCGGTTATTCACAACTCCCCAGGGCAATCACCTGCCTATGGATTCGTAATGAAATCCTTCCGCCTTAATTTCCTGAGTGTCGTACAGGTTCCTGCCGTCGAAAATGACCCCGTCTTTCAGCAGTTCCTTCATCACCTTAAAATTAGGATTTCTGAAGACTCCCCACTCGGTGCAGATGACCAGGGCATCCGCATTTTCCAAAGCGCCGTACATCCCCTGGGCAAATGAAATACGGTCTCCCAGTTTTCGCTGAACATTTTCCATGGCTTCAGGGTCAAAGGCTGTAATACTGGCTCCGAGCTGCAATAATTCCTCAATGATATACAAAGCCGGCGCTTCCCTGATATCGTCTGTCTCGGGTTTAAATGCCAGTCCCCACAGCCCAATTTGCTTTCCCTTAAGGTCATCCTTAAAATATTTCCTGATCTTTGGGATCAGGGCGGTTTTTTGCTTTTGGTTCACCTCGATTACGGATTCGAGAATTTGAAAATCATAATCCGAATCTTTCCCGGATTTGTGGAGTGCCTTTACATCTTTGGGAAAACATGAACCGCCATATCCGATCCCCGGGAACAGAAAGCGTTTTCCAATCCTTGAATCCGTACCCATTCCGATCCGTACTTTATCCACATCGGCACCCACTTTCTCACAGAAGTTTGCAATTTCATTCATAAAGGTGATTTTGGTCGCCAAAAAAGCGTTGGAAGCATATTTGGTTAATTCCGCAGATTTTTCATCCATGATGATCACCGGGTTTCCGGAACGTACAAAGGGTTTATATAATTTTTGCATCTGGGCGGTAGCTCTATCTGAACTTGATCCGACAACAATGCGCTCCGGCTTCAGGAAATCGTCCACGGCAAAACCTTCGCGCAAAAATTCCGGGTTTGAGACTACGTCAAATTTACATTTAGCATGCTTTGCAATGGCCGAATGTACTTTCTCCGAAGTCCCCACCGGGACCGTGCTCTTATCTACAATAACCCTGTACTCCGTGATTATTTTACCGATTTCATCCGCAACGCCAAGGACGTATTTCAGATCAGCAGACCCATCCTCATCTTCGGGCGTAGGTAGCGCCAGGAAGATAATATCTCCGTGATCGAGGCCTTCTTTTAGGGAAGTGGTAAAGCGTAAGCGATCTGCATTGATATTCCGCTCAAACAATACATCCAGGTGTGGTTCATAAATGGGGACCTCCCCATTTTGCATTTGCCTGACCTTGATTTCGTCAATATCCACACAAACAACTTCATTACCTGTTTCTGCAAGGCAGGTTCCTGTAACCAGACCAACATAACCTGTACCTATGACTGATACTTTCATCTAGAGAATTTTTTTAAATATGTGCAATTATACCCTGGAATATTTTATTGGCACGGACCGCCAAGGTTTCTTACTTGTTTTTGCCAGAATTAATTTGATTTTTTTCGTTTTACTTTGCGAAGGGCAAAAATAATAGCGGATTACCGGCTTACCAATTATTTCCGCCCAAAAACGTGAATCAAAGATCAAAACGCTTCCATGTGTACTTTGGTATTTAAAAAGATCAGATTCCCGGAACCCTGTGGGAAAGTCCCTGCCTGAACATATTGTCGCTAGCCAGTGCTGATCCAAAATCAGTTCCCCTGAATTTCATCCCGGGCACCTCGAGGCAACTAAAATGAACCCCCGACCGTGCTGATTTAAGTGCCAGTTTGTTACTATTTAGATTCTTCTCTGTTCCAGTGCTTTTTCTTCCCGGAAGCCCCAACTTTTGATTTAATCTTGTCCACCTTTCTACGAAGGGTGATCTTTTGTTTTAGGGTTGTAAAATTATAATTATACTTAAAGAAAATATAGCCCAATAAAAGAATTACCGCTACCAGGACCACCACCATTCCCAGGTTTCTCGCCGTACTGCCCAGGATTACAAACAGGACGACAAAAAGTAAATTAAAACATCCAATAATAAAACTCGCCTGTTTATGGCTGAGGCCCCAGAAATCAATCAATACGTGATGTACGTGGTTCCTGTCCGGTGAAAAAGGTGCTTTTTTATTGGCTATCCGGATCGCAAAAACCCTTGCGGTGTCAAAGAGAGGTACAATGAGTATACTGATGGCAATGATGGGCGCATTTTCAAGTAAAAAAGGAAGTTCTGTATACGATTCCGGTTTTAATGCAAGAAATTTAAGCGTTAACAAACTAATCACGAAACCAACTATGAGCGACCCTGTATCGCCCATGAATATTTTCTTATTGGCCGATATATTAAACCCAAAAAATGCCATCAGGATAGCATTCAGCGTGATGCTTATCAATGCAAAAAAATATTCTGCGGTCATATAAAATATGGTCGTGTAAATGATCATAATGACAATTCCCACTACCGATGCCAGGCCGTCTATACCATCAATGAGGTTATAGGAGTTGATAATGGTCAGCATCAAAAAACCCCCGATAACCAAATAGAGGTAATAGGGGATCTCGTTGATGTTTAAAAATCCGTTCAGGGAGTCAATCGTAAAACTTTCGTTCACCAATATAAAAGCTATGGCCACGACCTGCGCGATGAGTTTTGCACCAGGGGACAGTACCACCAGGTCATCTTTCATACCTACAATAAAAAGCACCGTAAGTCCGGGAATGATGTAAATAGCCTCATTGAAGTTTCCCCTTTCCTCGATGAAAAAAAGGGCAAATACAAGGGTATAAAAAAAAGCGATCCCGCCTAAGGTAGGCGTTTTGGTGCTGTGTGAACTCCGCTTGTTGGGATTGTCCATTAATCTTTTGTATTCAACGACTCCTATGATTTTAGGAATCGTTAAATAGGTGAGGAGAAAAGCCCCCATAAAAAGCACGACTGCCGTTTCTAAAAAGTGCAATGATTTTTTATTTGATCAAAAATAATTATAAAGAAGTCATTACAGGCAATAAAAAGGCCAAAATATGCATCTGTCAATCCATTGTGATCCATCAGGGTTGCAAATAAAATGGGCGTTAAAATTAAAAACATTCCCTGCATTAAAATGGATATGATATTTTTTTTAGAAGGAGATGTTCTCTTTCTTTGCATTAATAAATTTTTGCCTCAGTGTAAAATAACCGCAATTATGAATGAGTTTTTAGACCAACTAAACTTCAATTTCAGCGAAACCTTTTCGTTTCCGAATTACCTGTTGAATATTGCCATTTGTGCGCTTTTGCTCTATGTACTTTCCCTTGTTTATATTAAATTCGGCAGATCCCTCTCAAACCGTTCGCAATTGTCCCGGGTCCTTATACTTGTTGGCGTAACTACTTTTATAATTATCAGTATCGTAAAGTCTTCACTGGCACTTTCCCTTGGTTTGGTAGGAGCGCTTTCCATTATCCGGTTCAGAACAGCCATTAAAGAGCCCGAGGAATTGGGGTACTTTTTTATTGCCATAGCCATCGGCCTGGGTTTGGGGGCTGATCAGATATTTCCCACTTTGATCGGGGCCATTGTGTTATTTGGGATCATTATCCTGTCTAACAGCAAAAAGAATGCGTCGTCCATCAACCAGAATTTAATCGTGAATTTAAAAGGCCTACATAAAGAGGACGCATTGGCAATGCAGTCCAAAATTACAGACATAGTATCCTCTAACGCCAACAGAACGGAACTGATTCGGCTCAATAAAGACAAGGACAGCCTGAACCTGAATTTTCTGGTGGTGCTCAGCGGCTATGACAGTATAAACCGCATCACCGACGGCCTTACTCAATTAGATAACGAAGCTTCCATTACTTTTATCGACAGTAATAACATGATCATTTAATACCTCCATAAAAAGCATGGTATGCTAATTAAATCCAAAGATTCCGGCAGTAGTTTTAGGTGGCTCACATGGACCATACTTCTCGTGGCATTACTGCTGCTCCTGAAATTTGTTGTGCTTGGCTGGGGCACAGCAACGAGTGGTTTCGGTAGTAAAGAAAATGCAGGGGACCTGGCAACCCCGACCAGGCTCACTTCAGCATTGAATGTCGGGGAGCTGTTTAAGAACAAAAAGAATCAAATCTATAAAAAGGACAACCTCTCCTTATTCCTGAATAATGAATTTGGCATTCCCACCATAATGGCGGTATATTCTGATTCTATCAGTGAACTCGAAAGGACAGGCAGGTTTCTGGCCTTTATTTACCTCAAGGATCCGTCTGAATGGAGGAGTATAAATAAACAGTACGATCATATTTTCCTGGCCAAAGAAACCCTGGTGCCCATCCAAAAGGAGATCAATGATACGATCCGCTATATTTTTAATTTTGGACTGCGCCATCCCTATTTTACCATAGACAATCTGAAAGATCTGGTGTTTGTTCGCCATACCAGGGAATTTGGCAGATTTGAAGAAGTAAAATTTACCCCTGACAGTACTCATTATATCTATCCGGTTTCCAATAGCCTGGATAAGCTGACTATTGCAATGAGAAGTAAAAGTTTTCAGGAAATCTGCGATAAAAGAGCCGATGCCCTTGCCACGGGGATTCTTACAACCAGCGATGAGGATTTTGTTAAGGCGACGATTTCCGCAGATAAGAAGGAAAATATGAGCGCCACAGTGCGGTTGAAAGGGGATTGGACGGATCATCTTGAGCATCCTGCAAAATGGTCCTACAGAATTGTCCCCAGCGGAGAGGAAACGCTCTTCGGCATGCGAAAATTTTCGGTGCAACATCCTAAATCACGAAATTATCTATGGGAGTGGTTGTTTAACAAAGTAGTAAAGGACAACGATCTGGTAGGGCTGCGGTACGACTTTCTCAATGTGGATCTAAAAATCGCCGACAGGGATTCTGTCATCCCAATGGGCATCATGGCGCTGGAGGAAAGTTTTGATAAGATCCTGATTGAAAACAACAGAAGAAGGGAAGGTTTGATTTTGGGATTTGACGAATCCATGATGTGGCAGGAACGAAAAAAGGTAAAAGAGATGTCCCTGGATTTCCCGGAAGACGTAACGCTCCCCAAAGCTCAGGATCTGCCTGTAAAGGTCTATAACGAGAATAAAACCCTGAGTTCTCCCACGCTTGCAGCACAATTTAAGATCGCCAAGAATCTGATGGTTGGCCTGAGAGATCAAAAACTGAGGTTGTCAGAGGCTTTTGATATTGATAAACTGGCCATGTATATAGCATTGTCCAATCTGTTCGGCGGGCACCACGGTTTGCATATTGAAAACGTCCGTATTTATTACAACCCGGTTACAAATACCCTGGAACCGGTCTCCTTCGACTCTAATTCAGGAATTAAATTACGGGAACTCAGAGAATATCCGGTGGGAATCCACGATGCTGCGTTTAGTGAGAAATTGGTTGAAAAATACCGGCTTGTTTCTTCTCAGGAATTCATCGACAATTTTATCCGCAGGTATGCGGATCCCCTGAACGAACTTTCATTAAATCTCTCCGGGGAATTTAATGAAGCGGCTTTGGATATCTCGATCCTGGAACACAATGCCAATCTTATAAAAAAGAAAATTGACCCTGCTGATATTATTCATACCACCCTGGTGGGATATGACAATACGCAGATGGAAATTGAAATTAAAAATTTATCCGAATTTCCGGTGGTGGCAGAAGATCTGGTATTGGCCAACAAAAAATCCCTCAATGAAAACAGGAAGGACCAGGTGATTAACCCGGGGGATACAGTGTTGTTGAAATTTAACCTGAAAAAATCCTTTAACAATGCATTCGTTTCAAAGAAGAATAAAGAGGGTGGTTTCAGGTACCCGAAGGACCTTACTAAAATAAAGCTGAGCCATCATATCCTTGGCTCCGTGGAAAATAAATACAGCCCCATACAGGCCTTTGATTCTAAATTTGATGAAGCAGGCCACACCGGGATGCAGTTAGTTCCCAATTTTGAAGCATTTGATTTTATAACTGCGGATGATACGGCGTCCCTGACCTTCCGTAGTGGAAATCATACGTTGAGCGAAACGCTTTTTATCCCATCGGGCTACCAAATAAAGATGGAGGCGGGCTTTCGGTTAAATCTCCGCAATGGCGCCTCTATCATAAGCCACTCGCCGCTCCATGCCATGGGAACTCAAAAGGATCCGGTCCAATTCTATTCCGACGATGCTTCTGCCGGCGGCCTTTTTATAAGTGTACCTGGGGGTACCTCCATCCTGTCCCATACGACATTTTCAAATTTATCCGTCCCAAAACTGCAGCTTTGGGTGCTTAGCGGCTCCGTAAATTTCAATGAAACCACCGTGGAACTCAGCAATTGCGTGTTTGAAAATAACCGGTCTGAAGATGCATTGAACCTTATAAGGTCTGATTTTACGATGGATAGCATTCAATTCAGGAACACCTATTCCGACGCCTTTGACGGGGATTTTGTAAAGGGCAAAATTACGAATTCGGTTTTTGAGAATTCCGGGAACGATGGCATAGATGTTTCGGGATCGGATATAGAGGTTCACAATGTTACTATTATCAATCCTTCCGATAAAGGGATGAGTGCCGGGGAAGGGAGTACCATTACAGGAAATACGGTTGAAATCAGGGAAGGCGAGATTGGCCTGGTAAGTAAAGACAACTCCCGGATCACACTTTCGGGAATATCCATCCGGAATACAAGGTTGGCCATTTCGTGTTTTCAAAAGAAAAGTGAATACGGCCCGGGCCTGATCGACCTGGAAGGTGTTGCCTTTTCAGGTAATGAAGTCTCCTACCTGATCGAGCCCGGTTCTGACCTCATTATCGACAATAAAATAATCCTGGAGAAAACAGAAGGAGTTATTGAAAAGATGTACGGGAATGAATTTGGTAAAAGCAGCAAATAAATCCTCTGAGGCGGAGCCCTACGGCGGTAATCTGAGGTTTGAACGAAAATTTGTCTATGAAAGGGGCTATGTTGATGATATCATTGAAAGGGTATCCCTGAACCCTTATGGCTTTAAAGAGGTCTTTTACAGGCGGAAAGTGAACAACATCTATTTTGACGATTCCCATCATAATTTTTACAAGCAAAATGTCGCCGGGGTCGCCAACAGGAAAAAACTGCGGCTAAGGTGGTACGGTGACGACACGGCTGATATAAAGGATCCCAGTATTGAAATTAAAATAAAGAAAGGGGAAGTCGGTGATAAGGTTACCTGCAAATTCAAAGGAACTACCTATAACCTCTCGGAGCAGACCGCAGCCGGAATACACAGGTCACTCCTCACCTCCACTTCGGGCAACTTACCCCTGCAACGATCATTGGAACTGCTTCATCCGGCTTTAATTAACACCTATGAAAGGCGGTACTTCCTCTCGTTTTGTGGCAGGTTCCGGATCACCGTGGATTTTAATCAGGAATTCTTCAACCCAAATGACGCATCCTATGCGGCCGGTAAATTTAAAATCAATGACCTTGTACTGGAACTTAAATACGGCCTTGAATCGGATACCGAAGCCAGGCAACTTTCGCAATATATAGATGCCAGGTTATCTAAAAATTCCAAATATGTACGGGGAATGAATATGTTATATCACAGAGAATTGTAGTTTTATACCACGAGCCCCCTCCGGAGGTTAAGGCGCTATGCTAATGACCAGAATTTTTCCAAAACCGCTTACCCTTTCCGCCTTCTGGCTGATCATAAGCAGTTGCATCCTTTGCAGCGGCCAGGTCCAGAAGAACTATTATACGTTACCGGCCTTCAGCAGTGATCATACAATTAACGCCGTGATAGAGATTCCGGGTGGCAGCAATAAAAAGTATGAGTACGATGCCCATTCGGGGCAATTTGTGATCGATCAGCAGGATGGCATTGACCGGGTGGTGGACTTTTTGCCTTATCCCGCAAATTATGGGTTTATCCCTTCAACGCTGTCGAATGCAATTGAAGGCGGAGACGGCGATGCGCTGGACGTGCTGCTTATCTCAGAATCAATTGCTACAGGTTCTGTGGTTGAGGCCATCCCCATTGCCATGCTAAAACTGATCGATGACGGAGAAAAGGACTTTAAGATTATATCGGTTCCGGCAAGAAAGGAATTGCGTATAATTAAGGCGCTTACCTATGACGATCTCTCCACCAACTACGGGGCATTGATCCGGATCATCGAAACCTGGTTCCTGAATTACAACCCCAAAGAAGTTTCCACACTGGAAGGATGGGGTGATGAAAAAGAAGCTTTGAGAGAAATTCAACGCCACCGGAAAAAATAACGCAATGATGAAATACCTGCTGCTTTCCTTTCTGATTTTTACGGTTTCATGTCCCGGAACTGATGTTGACCAAAACGGCGTTGATTACAAGTTCTTTGTTGCCGGCCATGTGTACGGTGCTCCAGGGGAGGCCGATAAAAACATCGGGGTGCACCCGCCTTTTAAGAAAAAACTGGGAATGTTAAAGAACGATCCCCACCTCGCTTTCGGGGTCTTCACCGGTGATATGGTATTTGACGGGGCGAATGAAAAAGAGTGGGACGAACTGGATGCGGACATTGCAGAAATTGAAAGACCGGTATATTTTGCACCGGGCAACCATGATATTGGCAATTCCAAAAAACGGGCGGTCTTTACAAAAAGGTACGGACCCTCCTACCGCAGCTTTTTGCATCATAATGACCTGTTTATTGTCCTGGACCCCAACCCGCGACACTGGAACATCGGGGGGGGCCAGTTAGAATGGCTGAAGGAGGAGTTGGCTGCCAAATCCGGAAATGCGAATAATATCTTTGTCTTTTTTCACCAACTCTTATGGTGGGAAAAGGACAACGAGTTTAAGAACTACAAACCGAATTCACTGTCAGGCAGGGCAGAACAGATCAATTTTTACTCTGAGGTACTTCCCCTTTTCACCGACCTGCAAAAGGACGTTTATATGTTTGCCGGGGATACGGGGGTCCATGAACGGGGGTATATGTATCACGGGAATGGTAAAATTACCTTTATTGCTTCAGGCATGGGGGGAAGAAAGCAGGATAATTTTATTATAGCAAAGGTCAACAAAGACAAATCCGTGTCTTTTGAACTTGTTTCGCTTAATGGTGAAGACCCTAACGTATTGGGTAAACTGGAAGACTACATATTGCCATAGTTGGGCTTCTAAGAAAAGTACCTTTAATTACCATAAACTATATGACTTTTCTGCGGGAGGCTTGACATGAACTTTAACGATCAATCGCAAATGGTATCGATATCTGTGCCATTAAACATCCCATCCTGTGCTATGACCGTTACATTATTTTCTAAAAAATCTGATGTGATGCTGTCATCCAGGCATAGTTCAAAGTTAGCTACTCCAGGGCTGCCAGTGCCTGGAGACAAGGGATATTTCTTAAATTCCAATATGACCTTTAAATCATGAATAAGGTTGGTGCCGTTCTGAAGATTCATTCCTATATCATCTATATTTCCTATACCGACGTTATCATATAAATAATGGACTTTATTAAGGTCTGAAAAACTATTTAAATTCAAAGTAATGCCTGAATAAATTGGATCCATAATTCTATAATTCTTCACATTCAAATACAATTCTTCTATGCCCTGAAAAAGAGCCGGGGTACTACCATCTATGAAAAAAGCGCTTTTCTGAGCAATAAACATCTTTTTTAATTTAGGCGTGTTGGTATTGTTAACCTCAACAGTGGATTGTAACACGCTAAGCGACTCCATTTCCGGCAAGTTTACCAGTTGTATGCTGCCATTAATCAAATGATCCGGAAATTCATCGTCCTGGGCTATTTGCAATATTTTTTCATAATCGCGGTCTTCGTCAGAGAAATTAGTTTCGTCTAAGGCGATAAAGCCATCATTTGGATTGTCCTCAAAAAAATAGTTGGAAGCTTCGGGATGGATAGCCGTACCGATTCTCTTGAGAATATTGCAATCCATTACCTTTAAATTTAATAAGGCGTATTGATGCCAATAATTACCCACATAGAGCTCTTCTAAATTGTTTAACTCATTTATTTCCACCAAAATCTGCGATATGCGATCTGTGCAGTGTACTTCCGAAACATATAACGGGCCCTTTTCCCTGGTTGTAAAAGTCAATCTGCTCAAATTGTTGAAATTCTCAATTCCGTTAAGAATACTATTCTCTTCGATATCATAACTATGCCTTCTTGCATAGCAATCGTTTTCTTCATTCAAAGTGTATATATTTTCCAAATGCAGTACAAGTTCTGTAATTCCCTCGATGTCGCCCTTTAACACCCGTTGATTTATCTCCCCATCGCTGTCTATCCCCTTTTCAATAAGCACTTCTTCCAGGTACGGACTCGGGATGGCGGCGTGGAGCTCCTGATTGAATACGTCCGGGTCTTTGGCTTCTTTGGTCTCCTTGCTGCAGCTCCAAATTAGAAATACGTATATGAAAGGCAGGAAATAGTTTTTCATGGGGAATTTTATAAAGTAAAAAAAGTTATTATCAAATTCGGGGTATCTGTTTTGACTTTTAAAGCCAATATATTCCTTTTAGTATGGAACCGGGGCAAAGCGCATTTCTTAAATACCGACTAAACGTATTTCATCGATGGAAATTTTGGCGCCAACAACAGATACCGTACTAAGGCTTAAATCTAGGTGTTTTGGATTGACATTGTCGTTATCGTATTCAGAAGATACATAGAATTCTTTGGTATAATAAGTCCATGTTCCCGTGGAAGTTTGTGCTAAACTTTCACCATTCGATATCAAATTAAACCCGGTTATATTATCATGTATGCGCAACCAAAACTCTGCCGGACCGTCTTCGGATATGTAATAAAAGGAGAGTTCCACTTTTTGTCCGGCGGTAATTGTTCCTGGGGCTATCTGATCGATCTGTCTCATATATAAGGGACAGGGGCCCTCAATGGAGACTTTGGTAATTTGCATTGAATTATCGCTGTTGTATCCCATCGAGGTATCCAGTTCTATCTCATTGTACGGACAACCGTAAAAATCCCAAAATTCTGTGCTATTAATTTCAAAACTGCCATTTCTTATAAATGCTACATTTTCTGTCTTTTCAGTTGCCAGGTTACTCCCTCCCAGTTTGCCTTTGTCATCCATTACATAAACCCGGTAATAATATGCTGAATTTGCAAATAAATCCTCATCTACATAAGAGGTAATCGAATTTGTGGTTGAGACAAAAACAAGTTCCCCCGTGGTTTCATCCAATCCCGGAGTAGTATGCCTGTATAACTTATATTCCCTGAAATCGGGGTCTACTGAGGCATCCCAAATAAGGGAAATTGAAGAATCGGATGTATCGGTTATCGACAGAAAAACAGGATTCGGCAAGGTAAGGTCCAGTAAATCCGTGTCTTTATCCACCGATAGGTCATAATTTTTCTCACTAAAAGAATTTCCCTGGGGTGACGAGAATTCCTTTTTCATTTTTAAGGTGTGGTTACCGGAAGGGACATTATCAATTTTGAAATCTCCGTTACCGTCTGTAGTTGTAGTAAGGTTTTGCAGATCATCGATAGAAATAGTTACACCCGCTATCGCCTGATTGGCGGTTGATATATTCCCTGATACAGCGTAGACCTCCTCTTTTGTTTCATCATCATTACATGAGATAAAAGCAGCTGTAAAGGCGATCAGTGAAAGAAAGCGAAGTGATCTCAAAAATACATACATATACGTGTAGTTTAATATCCAAACTATGTAATCGAACGGTACGGTTTTATTAATATTGCTTTATGTCAAGTGAATATTCAAACAGTACTTTAAGACATATTAAAGGTGGTAAGGATAAATTTCAAACGTGAATGTGAAGCCAGTGAAGGCCATAGGAGCAGGCGCTTTATACAGAAGTTGGTATCTGCACCTTGGTACTGGGTGGTGAATATTACTTATGATACGGCCAGGAAGGAATTTTGGATGATTGAAAATAACCTGGCTAAGCATCCCTGGCCCCAGGTTATGGTTCAACTTTTTCCTTAGAAGTTAATTTGTAATAGAAATAATGCACAAGAAAATTCGCCATCATAAAAAGGGATTTTATAAACGACATATTCAGTTCCTGACGATACACGTTAAAATTATACTTTAACAAACGGAATTTACTGCTGCTTAAGGAAGTATTGCCTATCCTGTAATACGCCAGGGGTTCCTGAATGCCAAAAGCTGCTCCTGCCCTGCTGAGCAATTTCAGTTTGTATGCCCAATCCTGCCGCATCCTGATGGTCGGCATATAGTATTTCCCCAGGGCCTTAGCGTCATACATTAGGGTTAAAAACCCGATGTAATCGTTGTTCAGCATTTTCCGGTAGTTGACCCGGGGCGGGGATTTTACTTTGTACAATGGGGTGTAGTTTTCCCCCGAAAAGACATAGTATTGGGCATAGACCACAGAATAATGATGTTTTACCATGAATTGCACCTGCTTCAGCAATTTGTCCTTGTGCCAAAAGTCGTCGCAATCCAAAAAGGCGATATAGCGGCCGGTTGCACTTTTAATCCCTTCATTTCTGGCTACCCCGGCGCCCTGATTCTTCGGGAGCCTGATCAGTTTAGTTCTGCTCTCATTATCCGCATAATCCCGGATTACTTTTGCGCTGCTATCAGTTGAACAATCATCAATCAGGATGTGTTCCCAATTTTTGTATGACTGTGCCAAAACGGAATCCATGCATCGTCGGACAAAGCGTTCCGAATTGTGAACCGGCGTTATTACAGATACAAGGCCGTTCATTGAAAAAGTTTAAACTGGGGTTCATACATCATAGGGTTACATAAAAAATCATACCGGTACTTGGGCAACCAGCCCATATTTGCGCAAGTCACTCTCCAAAAGTTTTCTT
>Ga0102947_1000582_pt1 | contig 12950 bp, 8 predicted proteins | sample SalPon2A_A_D2_MG_FD_78210 | JGI IMG/M metagenome (GOLD analysis project Ga0102947, IMG submission 78210) | Soil microbial communities from South San Francisco under conditions of wetland restoration - Salt Pond MetaG R2A_A_D2_MG | ecosystem: Environmental > Terrestrial > Soil > Wetlands | place... | reverse complement strand
AGGCCGGCGGTCTCCAGGATCATCCATCCGATGGTCGTCGACATGGTGATGATGATTACCGGCAGGACATTCGGCAGCACCTCGCCAAACAGGATCTGTACGTTCGACTTGCCGGACAGATAGGCAGCGTCGACGAATTCGCGGCGCGACAGGCCGAGGGCTATTCCACGGATATTGCGGGCGAAGAACGGTATGTTGACGACCGCGATCGCGTACAGCGCATTGAGCAGTCCCGGACCGAGAACGGCGACAATGGCGAGCGCCAGCAAAATGTAGGGAAATGCCATAATCATGTCGATGCCGCGCATCAGCAGCGTATCCGGACGGCCGCCGGCATAGCCGGCGACAAGGCCGATCAGCGAACCGAAGAAAGCAGCGATCAGGGTCGCGGAAATTCCGACGGCAAGGGAAACGCGCGAACCCCAGATCAGGCGAGAGAGGATGTCGCGGCCCAGCGAATCCGTGCCAAGCGGATGGCCGGGGCTTCCGACCCCCTGCAGCCGATCGGCCGGCGCCGTAACGTCCGGGTCGGGAAGCGGAAGCAAGGGCGCGGCCAGCGCGACCAGCAGGATCAGTGAAAAGATGACCAGGCCGGCAGTCGCCAGTTGATTGTTGAGCAGCAGGCGCCATGCGTCCGGCCGGCTGCTGCGGGCGGGCTTGGCGGGCGCAGCGGCTGCTACATCGGTCATCAGCGCAGCCTCGGATCGATCATGGTCTGGACCACGTCTGCTGCCAGGTTGAACAGGACATAGGCCGCGGCGACGACGAGAACCCCGCCCTGGACAAGAAGCAGGTCGCGGGTCGAAATCGCCTTGACCAGCATGGAGCCGATGCCCGGCCACTGGAACACGGTTTCGATATAGACGGCGCCGCCGAGCACGAAGCCGGCCTGGATGCCGATGACCGGGATCACGGAGACGAGTGCGGCCTTGAACGCATGCTTATAGATCACCGCACTTTCTGGTACGCCCTTGGCGCGGGCGGTGCGGATGTAATCCTGGCGCAGCACTTCCAGCATGGCCGTGCGCGTCAGCCGGGCAATCACGCCGGTTGCGACCGCCGCGAGCGTGATTGCCGGAAGGGCAAGGTGATGAAGGAGGTCGGGCAGGTCGCCGCCGCCGTAAATAGCGAACATGCCGCTTGCCGGGAACAGTTTGAGCTGTACGGCGAACAGGTAGATCAGCAGCAGGCCAAGCCAGAAGGACGGCATGGAAATACCGACCAAAACGACCAGCGTGATAACCTTGTCGGCCCAGCCATACTGGCGCACCGCCGAGACGACGCCGGCAAGAAGCCCGAGGATCGAGCACAGGACGAGAGATGTTCCCGCCAGGATCAAGGTCGCCGAGAAACGCTCCAGAACTTCGTCCAGAACCGGCCGGTTCAACGCGAAGGAGCGACCGAAGTCTCCATGCAGGATATTGCCGAGCCAGATGAAGTATTGTTGCACCATCGGCTTGTCGAGACCGAGGTCGCGGTTGAGCTTCGCCACGTTTTCAGGCGTGGCATAGGATCCGAGAATTGCCGTCGCGGGATCGCCGGGGATCATCGCCATGATAACAAAGACGATGATCGTCAGGCCGAGCAGAACCGGTATTGCAGCCAGCAGTCTTTTTACAATGTACAGAGCCATGTCGTGGACCGCCGTTCAGTTTGGGACATGGTCCGGCGGGCTGCCCCGCCGGACTGACTCACTGTCGTTCGTGCCGCCTATTGCGGCTTGGCCACATCCTGCAGCATCAGGAAGAAGGACGGCTGCAGCTTGAAGTTTTCGACGCCGGCCTTGGTGACGGCGTTCTGCTTCCAGTTTGCGACGAACACCCACGGGGCGTCCTCCTGCACGATGGTCTGCATTTCCTGATAAAGCTTCGCCCGTTCCGACTGGTCGGTGACCTGCCGCGCTTCGTTCAGCAGTTCGTCGACCTTGGGATTGGCATAGTATCCGGAATTGAAGCCGCCCTTGTCGGGCCATGCTTCGCTGCGCAGGGCAAGATAGGGCAGCGTATCGGGATCGTTGGTCATCCACGCCATCTCAGCCATATCGGCCTTGCCTTCGAGACCCGGATTCACCTTGCCAAGGAAGGTGTTCCACTCATAGGTCTCGATCTTGACCTTCATGCCGACCGCCTGCAGATCGGCCTGGATGGCGGTGCCCATGGCGATGGGATCGAGCATGCCGGAGCCGCCCTCGGTCACATAGAAGGTCAACTCGCCGCCGTCATATCCGCCTTCCTGAAGAAGTGCCTTGGCTTTTTCCGGATCATACGGATAAGGCTCCAGCGAGTCGTTATAGGCCCAGGCGAAAGCCGGTGGTGTCGGGCCGGCCGCGACTTCGGCGGTGCCTTGGAGGATATTGTCCACCAGCGCCTTCTTGTCGATGGCGTAGTTGGCGGCCTGGCGGACAGCCTTGTTGGCAAACGGACCTTCCTTGACGTTGAGGATCAGGAACCAGACGTGCGGGCCGGCCTGTTCCAGAACGGTGTAGTCGGCATTGCCGCGGAACTGTCCGAGACTGTCCGGCGGCACCTCGACCATGACGTCCAGGCTGCCGGAAAGCATCTCGGCAATACGGGTATTGGCATCGGTGATCGGGCGGTAGACGATGGCTTCGAGCGCCGGAGCGCCATCCCAATAATCGTCATTGCGGACGACGACCACCTTGGCGTTGGCCTCCCACTCCCCGAACCTGTAGGCACCGGTGCCTGACGGATTGCGGCCGAAATCCTTGCCGTTTTGCTTAACGGCGTCCGGCGAGACGATCAGGCCGGTCGGATAGGCAAGGTTCGACAGGAACGGAGCGTAGGGTGCATTCAGCTTGAACTCGACTGTCTGTTCGTCGACTGCCGTGACCTCCTCGACCGCAGAGAAGAAGAAGGACAGCGGGAACGGACCCGTGTCATGGAAAGGGTGGTCCTCCTTCAGCATCCGGTCGAAATTGAATTTGACCGCCTCGGCATTGAAGGCTGTACCGTCGTGGAAACTCACGCCCTGGCGCAGCTTGAACGTATAGGTCTTTCCGTCGTCGGAGACGGTCCAGCTTTCCGCCAGCGCCGGCTCGACTTCCAGCGTGCCATCCTTGTAGCGGGTCAAACCGTCATAGATGTTCATGAGGATGCGGAAATCGTTCACCGCCGTCACCGCATGGGGATCCAGCGATTTCGGTTCGGCGATCTGGCCAACGACCAGAACGTTCGGCGGGGTCTGGGAAAAGGCCGGAGCCGTTAGCGTCAAGGTTACGGCCGCACTCATGGCAGCCAGCAATCTGAACATGGGGTCATACTCCTTGGCGTTAAAGATCGGTTAATTAGTCCAAAAAATTTACGCAAAGGCAACAATTTATTATAATAAATTTTTGGCGCATGCTTGTGCCGTTACGAAAGGTGAGTGCAAGTGCCTGAAATCAAGAAGAAAAGAGGCGATCCGTCTGAACCGGAAATCGACCTGCCGCGGTTGAAATCGCTCGTCGACGGCGTGAACCGGTTCGGACGCGATGCCCGAACCGGTGGTTTCGACCGGCCCGGATATAGCGATGCCGACATGGCGGCACGGCGATGGTTCGCCGATCAGATGAGGGACGACGGGCTTGCCGTGACGATGGACGGCGTTGCCAATGTCTTCGGCCGATACGGTCCGGACGATGGACCGTCGGTGATGGCCGGATCACATCTCGACACCGTGCCCCAGGGTGGCGCATTCGACGGCGTCCTCGGCGTCTGCGTGGCGCTTGAATGCGTCCGTGCGATGCGCGACGCGCGCATTGAACCGCCGGTGGCTGTCGAGGTGGTTGCCACGGCGGAAGAGGAAGGCCGGTTCGGCGGCATGCTTGGCTCGCAAGCGCTTTCCGGCCAGGTGTCGCCCGCTTGGCTTGAGCACGGGACAGACGCAGATGGCGTCAAGCTGGCCGATGCGATGGCCGCACAGGGCCTTGACGCCATGGATGCGCTCCTGGCGGCACGGCAGCCGGGCTCGGTTCTGGCATTCCTGGAACTGCATATCGAGCAGGGACCGATCCTAGAGACCAGGGCCATCCCGGTCGGCATCGTCGACGCGATTTCGGGCGTGTCCAACCTGGCCGTTACCTTGAAGGGCAAGGCCAATCATTCCGGCACGACGCCAATGGACATGCGCGCCGATGCATTTGTCGGGCTTTCGCAGTTCGCCATCCAGATCCCCTCGCTGGTTGCCGACCACGGAACACAACAGACCCGCATCACGATCGGAAAGGTCGAGCTGCAGCCGAACTTTCCGCACACGATTCCCGGAATAGCGGAATTTTCCGTCATTACCCGGGATACCGATGAAAGCGTGATGCGGGACCTTGTCGGCGTTCTGAAGCAGGAGCTGCATGCAGTAGCGGGCAAGCATGACCTTTCCTATTCCGTTTCGGAGAAAAGCTGGCTTCCGCCCGCCAGCCTCGACGATGGGCTTGTTTCGGCGCTGTGCCATGAAGCGGAAAATCTCGGTCTCGCCCACATTGTAATGCCCTCCGGCGCCGGTCACGACGCCCAGACCATGCAGGCCTTTTGTCCGTCCGGGCTGATCTTCGTTCCAAGCCGCGCCGGCATCAGCCATGCGCCCGAAGAATGGACGGACTGGGAAGACATCCAGGAGGGCGCGCAGCTCATGCTGAACATGCTTGTCCGGCTTTGCAGGGACGGTGGCAGCGCGGACGGCGCCGAGCGTGCCGCGTCGTAGCGTCTGCGGAAACAATGCAGGATCGAACATTGGTACCGGAAAACCCTCGGACCTTGGCGCTTGCATCACCACAAGGCCGCCGCATAAAATGACCACTCAGATGCAATGCCTCTCTTAAATCTGGCTGCAATCTGCCTGACTATCCCTGACGACGGACACGCACCAATGCGGGATGCTGCTTTAGCGAGCGCAGTTCATCGGGGCCGGCGAAATACGAGGCGGGAGGAAACGGAATGCTCAAGGTCGGACTTCTTGGGGCGGGGCGTATCGGCCAGGTCCATGCGGTCAATATTGCCGGTCACCCGGGGAGCAAGCTTGCGGCGGTCGCGGATGTCCAGATTCCGGCTGCCGAGGCACTGGCACAGAAATTCGCAGCGGATGCGCGCAGTCCGGACGAGGTGATTGCCGACAAAAGCATCGACGCGGTGCTGATCGCGACTTCAACCGACACTCATTCGGATCTGATCGAGGCGGCAACGGCTGCCGGAAAGGCCGTCCTGTGCGAGAAACCTGTTGACCTCAGCCTGGATCGCGCCCGGGCCTGTCTGCGGACCGCTTCCGCCACGGGGCGCCCGGTGATGATCGGATTCAATCGCCGATTCGATCCGAACTTCGCAGCATTGAAGGCCAGCTTCGACGCCGGAGAGATCGGCAAGGGCGAGCTTCTGTCGATCACCTCCTTCGATCCGGCTCCGCCGCCTGTTTCCTACATCAAGGTTTCCGGCGGCCTGTTCCGGGATATGGCAATCCACGATTTCGACATGGCACAGTGGATCATGGGCGGACCGCCGGACACGGTGACTGCCAAGGGGTCGTTCCTTGTCGATCCGGAAATCGGCGATGCCGGCGATGTGGATACCGCCGTTATCACGATGACCTACGATGACGGTCGTATTGCCGTCATCAGGAACTCCCGCCGGGCTGTCTATGGCTACGACCAGCGTGTAGAACTTCTGGGGTCTGAGGGCCTGCTCCAGGCGGAGAACATGCTTGAGAACACAGTTCGAAAATCCACCACCGAAGGCGTTGCCGGCGCCAAGCCGACCTACTTCTTCCTTGAGCGGTATATGCCGGCCTACGCGGCTGAGTGGACCGCTTTCGTCGAGGCGGTCAGCCATGGCGGTTCCCTGCCGGTCACGCTCTCAGACGGTGTAAGCGCACTTGCGGTTGCCGAAGCTGCAACGGAATCCGCGCGTACGGGCTGCACGGTCGATATGTCGAGGGAAACAACCGGAACGATCGCGTGAATGATTGCCCAAGCCAACGCCGGAGGTTTCAGGATGGCCCCCGGCGGATTGTGGCGCATGTCCCGCCCGGCGCCAAGTTGGAGGTTCGCAAAGGAAAATGAAAACACTGGATGTCATTACCATCGGACGCTCTAGCGTCGATCTTTATGGCGCGCAAATCGGCGGGCGGCTTGAGGATATGCGGTCGTTCCAGAAGTATATCGGCGGAAGCCCCACCAATATTGCCTGCGGCACGGCACGACTGGGCTTGAAGTCGGCACTCATCACCGGTGTGGGCGATGAGCATATGGGCCGATTTATCCTGGAGGAAGTGTCGCGGGAGGGCGTCGACACGCGGGGCGTGAAAACCGATCCGGAAAGGCTCACCGCGCTCGTCCTGCTCGGCATCCGCGACCAGGAACAGTTTCCGCTCATCTTCTACCGCGAGAACTGCGCGGACATGGGGCTGTCGGAGGAAGACATCGAACCGGCATTCATCCGCGAGGCGCGCGCCGTCGTCGCCACCGGCACTCATCTCAGACACCCGCGCACCGAAGCGGCGGTATTGAAGGCGCTGGAGATCGCCCGGGACAACGGCATGCAGACCGGGCTTGATATCGACTATCGCCCGAATCTCTGGGGCGTGGCCGGGCACGGTGAAGGCGAAAGCCGTTTTGTGGAAAGCGACAAGGTGACGGCCAAGCTGCAGTCGACGCTGCATCTCTTCGATCTGATCGTCGGCACGGAAGAGGAATTCCACATTGCAGGCGGCACGACCGACACGATTGAAGCGCTGCGGGCCGTCAGAGACGTTTCAGGCGCGACGCTTGTCTGCAAGCGGGGCGCTGCGGGCGCCGTGGCCTTTGCCGGCGCCATTCCCGACAGCCTCGACGATGGCGAGGCCGGGCCGGGATTCCCGATCGAGGTCTTCAACGTTCTGGGCGCAGGCGACGGATTCATGAGCGGGCTTCTGAAAGGCTGGCTGGATGGCGAGGATTGGCCGACCGCATTGAAATACGCCAATGCCTGTGGCGCGTTTGCCGTTTCGCGCCATGGCTGCACGCCGGCCTATCCGAGCTGGGAGGAGCTTCAGTTCTTTTTCGACCGCGGGATCAAGCGGCCCGATCTGCGCAACGACACGGAACTGGAGCAGGTCCACTGGGCGACGAACCGAAAAGGCGACTGGTCCGCGATGCGCGTCTTTGCATTCGACCACCGCATGCAGTTCGAAGAGATGGATGGAGCGACTCCTGAAAAGATCGGCCGGTTCAAGGAACTTTGCCTCAATGCAGCCAGCGCGGTGTCCGACGGCCGGTCCGGTTTCGGCGTGCTTTGCGACGGGCGCCTTGGGCGCGACGCGCTTTACCGGGCTGCGGGCACCGGGCTGTGGATCGGGCGTCCCGTGGAGTGGCCGGGTTCGCGACCGCTTACGCTCGAACCGGAAATCGGGCCGGACTTCGGTGGGCTTGCGGAATGGCCTCGCGATCATGTGGTCAAATGCCTTTGCTTCGCTCATCCCGACGACGATGCCGATACCTGGGCAAGCCAGGAAGACACGGTCTTGCGCCTGTTCCATGCCGCCAGGCGCAATGGGCTGGAATTCCTGCTCGAGGTCATCCCTTCCAAGGTCGGACCGGTTGGAGACGATACGACGGCAAGCGTCATACAGCGCTTCTATGGCCTTGGCGTTTATCCCGATTGGTGGAAGCTGGAACCGTTCAAGACCGAAACGGCCTGGGCCAATGCGGTAGCGGCAATCGAGCGCAACGATCCGCGCACCCGCGGGATCGTCGTGCTGGGCCTCGATGCGCCGGAGGCGGAACTTTCCGCGTCGTTCGAACTGGCCGTGCGCTTTCCGCTGGTCAAGGGGTTTGCGGTCGGTCGGACGATCTTCGGCCAGGCCGCCCGAGACTGGCTTTCCGGACGGATCGCGGACGATGAAGCCGTCGAAACGATGCAGGACAATTATGCGCGCCTCTGCCGCCTCTGGGATGCGGCACGCGCCACTATGAAGGAGAAGGTCGCATGAGCGGAACGATCCGGCTGACGGCCACGCAGGCCATGGTGAAATGGCTCGCAGCCCAGCAAAACGAGGATGGAGAGCGCTTCATCGAAGGTGTCTGGGCCATCTTCGGCCATGGCAACGTCGCCGGTCTGGGCGAGGCGCTCTATCAGGCGCGGGACGACCTGCCCACCTGGCGGGGCCAGAACGAACAGACGATGGCGCATACCGCGATCGCCTATGCCAAGGCGCGGAAGCGGCGGAAGGCCATGGCGGTGACGTCGTCCATCGGACCGGGTGCGACGAATATGGTGACCGCGGCCGCACTCGCCCATGTAAACCGGCTGCCGGTGTTGCTTGTCCCGGGTGACGTGTTCGCCAACCGAGCGCCGGATCCGGTTCTGCAACAAATCGAGGATTTCGACGACGGAACGGTCAGTGCGAATGACTGCCTTCGCCCGGTGAGCCGCTATTTCGATCGCATCTCCCGACCCGAGCATCTGCTGACTGCACTGCCACGTGCCCTGCAGACCATGACCGATCCCGCAAAATGCGGTCCCGTGACCTTGTCATTTTGCCAGGACACCCAAGCGGAGGCTTACGACTATCCGGAAAGTTTTTTCGAGCCGAAGGTCTGGCGTATCCGCCGGCCCGAGCCGGACCGCGACGAGCTGGGCGAAGTGGTGGCTGCGCTGAAGGTGGCCGAGCGCCCGGTGATCGTCGCCGGCGGCGGCGTGATCTATTCACAGGCCGAGGAAACGCTGCTGAAGTTCGCCAACGCGCACAACATCCCTTTCGCGGAGACTCAGGCCGGCAAAGGCGCACTCGACTGGCAGGAAAACCTGAACCTCGGCTCTCCCGGAGTGACGGGCGGTGACGCGGCCAATACGGCACTTGCGGAAGCCGACCTGATCCTGGGTATCGGTACGCGATTCCAGGATTTCACCACCGGGAGCTGGACGGTCTTCGCCAATCCGGTCCGCAAGCTCGTCTCGATCAACGTGACGGATTACGATGCCTCCAAGCACGGTGCCATCAGTCTCGTGGCCGATGCGAAAATTGCCGTTGAAGCGCTCGACGCCGCGATCGGGGAGCGAAGCTGGCCGGATCGCGACTCGGAAGCCCGCACGGCCTGGTACGAGGCCACCGACGCGGCAATGGCTGCGCCCAACAAGCCCGGACCGCCGACGGACGCGCAGGTGATCGGCGCCGTCCAGCGGCAAGCCAGGCCGGAGACAGTCGTCATGTGCGCCGCCGGCACGATGCCCGGTGCGCTGCATACGCTGTGGCGGGCGGGCCAGGGCGGCTATCACATGGAATACGGGTTTTCCTGCATGGGCTACGAAGTGGCCGGCGCCATGGGCATCAAGCTGGCGAAGCCGGAAGCGGACGTCATCTGTTTCGTGGGCGACGGCAGTTACATGATGGCCAATTCGGAGCTCGCGACAGCGGTCATGCGCCGTGTGCCCTTCACCGTGGTGTTGACCGACAATCGCGGCTATGGCTGCATCAACCGGCTGCAGATGGGCTGTGGCGGCGCGGAGTTCAACAATCTCTATACGTCTGCCAATGTGGAGGCCCAACCGGAGATCGACTTTCTGGGGCATGCCGCGTCCATGGGCGCCCACGCCGAAAAGGCGGCGGATGTCGCCGAGCTGGAAGCCAGGATCGCTGCCGCGCGCGGCCGGGAAATACCCACCGTCATCGTGATTGAAACCGATCCATATCCGGGCACGGGTGTCGGCGGCCATTGGTGGGATGTGGCGGTACCGGAAGTCTCCAAGCGCCGCGAGGTTCAGGAAGCGCGCAAGACCTATGAGAAACAGACCGCGCGTCAGCGCGTGAATTGAGGGAGATATCAAAGGTGACCCGCTCAGGCACGAAGTTTATCGTCTCGATCCTGCCCGCAAGAGGAGAAATGCAATGACCGGTGACCTTCTGCGCAAACCGTTCGGCAGCCATGGCAAGGTCCACGAGATCACGCCGCAAACGGCGGGCTGGCGGTATGTCGGATTTTCCCTCTACCGGCTACGCGCGGGCGAAACTGTTTCGGAGGCGACGGGGGACCGCGAGGTGATCCTGGTGCTGGTCGAAGGCAAGGCCAGGATCAATGGCGCCGGGCAGGAATGGGGCGTGCTCGGGGACCGGATGGATGTATTCGAGAAAACACCGCCGCACTGCCTCTATCTGCCGAATGGCGCGGACTGGGAGGCGGTTGCAGAAAGCGACTGCGTTCTTGCGGTTTGCTCGGCGCCGGGAAAAAGCGGGCATGGAGCGCGCCGGATCGGCCCGGAGGGGATATCGCTGACGGAACGCGGCAAGGGCACCAATACCCGCCATATCAACAATATCGCCATGGAAAACGAAGATTACTGCGACGCGCTGCTCGTCACCGAAGTTTTCACGCCGGCCGGGCACTGGTCGTCCTATCCCAGTCACCGTCATGACGAAGACGATTTTCCGCGCATCACCTACCTGGAGGAGACCTATTATCACCGGCTGAACCCGGCCGGCGGGTTCGGCATCCAGAGGGTCTATACCGACGATGGCAGGCTCGACGAGACGATGGCGGTCTCCGACGGCGACGTCGTGCTCGTGCCGCGCGGACACCATCCCTGCGGCGCGCCCTATGGATTCGAGATGTACTATCTCAACGTCATGGCCGGTCCCCTGCGCAAATGGCGTTTCGTCCCGGCTCCAGAAGTAGAGTGGATCATGGAACGGGACAGCTAGAGTCTGTTCCCGGTCGCACTCAGGCGGACCCACCATTGACGCTAGGTCAGGTAATTCACGATGCCGGGGTTCGGTCGTTCAGTTCTTTGCCGGGGGCCATGCGGCCGGGCTGGCGCGCTCATATTGCGACGGGTAGGGCAGGTCGCGGCCGAGCTGCGCTGCGGCGTGATAGGCCCAGCGCGGATTGTACAGGAAGGCGCGGGCAATGGAGACGGCATCGGCTGAACCGTCGGCGATGACGTCTTCGGCAAACTGGGGATCATGGATCATGCCTACGCCTGCCACCCTGACGGGGATGCCGGCCTTGCGGATCAGCCGGGCGGCTTCCAACTGGTAGCCCGGCCCGACCGGAGGGGCGCTGGTGGGCACTATGCCGCCGCCGGAGGCGACAACCATGTCGACGCCGGCGTCGGCCAGAGCGCCGGCAATCGTGACGGCATCTTCCGGCATCAATCCGCCTTCGGCCCAGTCCGTGCCGTTGAACTTGACGCTCATGGCGCGCTCACGAGGCCAGACTGAGCGTACGGCTTCCACGGTCTCCAGCGGAAACCGCAGCCGGGCCTGAAGATCGCCGCCATAGGCGTCGGTACGGCGATTGGAGAGCGGCGACAGGAAGGTGCTGAGCAGATAGCCATGCGCCATGTGCAATTCGATCATGTCGAAGCCCAGCCGCAGCGCCCGCTCGGCGGCGGCGACATGGGCCTGGCGCACTTCCGCCATGTCTTGCGCCGTCATTTCCCGGGTTTGCGGCCCGGCTTCGCTGAGCGGAATGCCGGAGGGCGAAAGCGTTACCCATGGATCTTCGTCGGGCTCCAGCGGGCCGCGCCCTTCCCAGGGACGCTGTGTGGATGCCTTGCGGCCGGCATGGCCGATCTGGATCGACAGGGTGATGTCGCTGACGGCGCGCACCGATGCCAGGACGTCGGCCAGTGCCTTCTCGCAATCGTCGGAATAAAGCCCGAGGCAGTTGTGGGTGATCCGGCCGCGGGCTTCCGTCGCTGTGGCTTCCACCGTCAGCAAGCCTGCGCCAGCGCGCGAGAGCGTGCCCAGATGAATCCGGTGCCATTCGTTTGCAACGCCGTCGACGGCCGAATACTGGCACATCGGCGCGACGAGGATCCGGTTGGGCAAGGTCTGCGGTCCGACCTGCAGGGGCTGAAACAGATGCGCTGGCATCAGGCTCTCCGGTGATATGAACTGCCCCGAACATTGGGGATCGGCGGCCGATGCGCAAGATGTATGTTCGGTCTTGCACCTCTCTTGTCAGATTGCGCCCTGCTTGATACTGGAGCGCAATGGAGTGGATATCATCCTGAACGCTGCCATCATCGGGTTGGGCAACTGGGGCCAGGTCCTCGTCCGTTCTGTACACGGCAAAAGCGACATCGTGCGCTTTTCTCACGGCGTAACCCGCACATTGTCGCGCGCGGAAGCCTTCGCCGAAAAGGCCGGTATCGCGCTGTCGGACGATTTCGAAGCGCTCCTGACCAATCCCGACGTCGACTTTGTCGTGCTGGCCACGCCGCACAGCCTGCATCTGGAGCAGATCCAGGCGGCGGCCGCCGCCGGCAAGCCTGTCCTGTGCGAGAAACCGCTCACGCTCACGGCCGCCGATGCACGGTCCGCCTTTGCCGCCGCCGATGCCGGCGGCGTCTTGCTCGGCGTGGCGCAGAACCGGCGTTTCATGCCGTCGGCGCGGGCGCTTGAAACCCTGATCGCCGATGGCAGGCTCGGTGAGCTGCTGCACATGGAAGGCAATTTTTCCGGCCCGTCGGGCTTTCGCTGGGAAAAGGATCCGAACGGGTGGCGCGCCCGGCGCGATGAAAACCCGGCCGGATCGATGACGGCGCGGGGGCTGCATGTGAGCGACCTGATGATCCATTTCGCCGGCCTGGCCGAGAGCGTCTTCGCCATCACCGAACGGCGGGTGTTGAAGATCCCCGTCAACGATGTGACCACGCTCCTGCTGCGGTTTGCCGGCGGTCCGACGGCCAGCCTGACCACGATGGCCGCGACTGCCGAAACCTGGCAATTCAGACTTTATGGCTCCCGTGGATGGGCCGAACTGCGCGGCCCGGACCGGCTTGTCTTCCGGCCCGCCGGCGGCGATGACGAAGATATGCAATTGCCTGCGGGCGATACCGAGCGGGCCGAACTGGAAGCCTTTGCCGCGGCCGTCGGCGGCGGTGCGCCCTATCCGGTTCCGGCGGAACAGGCTGTCAACAATATCGCCGTCCTGGAAGGCATCCTGGCCTCCCAGGAAAGCGGAGGGGAGATTTCCCTTGATCGCTTCT
>Ga0102947_1000581_pt1 | contig 12957 bp, 5 predicted proteins | sample SalPon2A_A_D2_MG_FD_78210 | JGI IMG/M metagenome (GOLD analysis project Ga0102947, IMG submission 78210) | Soil microbial communities from South San Francisco under conditions of wetland restoration - Salt Pond MetaG R2A_A_D2_MG | ecosystem: Environmental > Terrestrial > Soil > Wetlands | place... | reverse complement strand
GAACAGGCTTCTCCCGAGGTTTCAATGGCCAGTAATCGATTCACGCAAAAACTGCTCCACTTCAGATTGATTCTCAGCCTTCCTCATCGGTGGCAGGCTGTCCTGAAAAATGCGACCGTATGATCTCGTGCGAATACGCGGATCGCAAATCACCAGCGCTCCCCGGTCATTCACATCGCGGATAAGGCGCCCTGCTCCCTGCTTCAGTGCAATCACTGCTGCCGGCAGAAATAACTGCATGAAAGGGTTGCCGCCCGAGCGGCGCAACTGATCGCTGCGGGCCTCCATGACCGGATCATCGGGAGCGGCAAAAGGCAGCTTGTCAATGAGCACCAGACTCAGGGCTTCGCCGATGACATCCACGCCTTCCCAGAAACTGGCTGAACCCAGTAAAACACCCGAGCCGGAATTCCGGAAATGTTCCAGCAGGATGCTGCGGGGCTGCTGGCCTTGTACGAACAAGGGAAATGCCACCTGCTGTTCCAGCAACTCAGCTGCTTTACGCAGCGAACGATGCGAAGTGAACAGGAGAAATGCCCGGCCTGCGCTGGCTTCCAACAGAGGCACGGCCAGGTCCAGCATGCGATCGACAAAATCCGGTTCGCGCGGTTCAGGCAGGTTATCGGGTATCCAAAGCACAGCATTGTTTGGATAGTCAAAGGGCGAATCCAGCTGTAGCGTTTCCGCTTCCTCGAGCCCCAGGGACTGGGTGAAATGGGTAAAATCTCCATCCACGGCCAGAGTGGCCGAGGTAAACAGCCAGGTCGCGTCGTTCTGCTCGCGAAAGGCGTTAAACGCAGTTGAAACCTCCAGCGGCGTGATGTGCAGGACAAAACCCCGGCCGCGCCGCTCGAACCAACGCACCACTTGCGCACTGCTTTCCGCATCGAAGCGATCCAGGCTGGATTGCAACATCCTTGCCCGGTCAATGCAGCTATCCATGCCCCTGGAACGTCCTTCGAGCGGCTCGACGGTCTCGCCGAGCTGGATAATCGACTGGTCAAGTTGCTGTAAGGCCGCGCGAACGGGTTCAACACGGAGAAGGTCACTCCAGCTGCCTCGTTCCGGCAGACCTTCGGCAATGGCCAGTTGCAACTCGCGCACCGATTGCAGGCAATCCGCCAATGGCTGTCTCAGGCTGGCCAGAGCGCCGCTCAAATCTGCGCACTCGGCGGTAAAATCCCGACAGAGGTCTTCAACCTGCCTGGCGGATAAGCTGACGCTGAAAAACCGCGTGGCGGTCTCGGGCGCCTGGTGGGCTTCATCAATGATGAAAGTTGAGGCGCCCGGCAACACTTCGCCGAATCCACTTTGCTTGATCGCCATGTCGGCGAACAACAGGTGGTGGTTAACCACCACAACGTCGGCATCCTGCGCCTGGCGGCGAGCCAGGGCCACGAAGCACTCATCAAATCGGGGGCAATCAGAACCCAGGCAATTGTCCACGGTAGAGGTGACCAGGGGCAGCAATCCACTGTCCTCGGAAATCACTGCGCTGATGGACAAATCACCATCAGTGGTCCTGGCCGACCATTCATGTACGGCCTCCAGTTCAGCAACCGCCTCGCGGCTAGGCAGCAAGCCATCGCTGCGGGCCCTGTCCATGCGGTGCAGGCACAGGTAATTGGCACGGCCTTTAAGGAGTGCTGCCTGAACCTTCAGGTCCAGCGCTTCGAGCACCAGGGGCAGATCGCGAAAATAGAGCTGATCCTGAAGGGTCTTTGTACCGGTGGAGATAATGGTCCGCTCGCCACTCTGCATGGCGGGGACCAGGTAGGCCAGGGTCTTGCCTATGCCGGTGCCGGCTTCAACCACGAGACTGCCGCGTTGCTGTAATACGCGCTCCACCGCCTGGGCCATGTGAATTTGCTCTTCGCGTGGCGCAAAGCCCGTCAGCAGCTCCGTAAAGGGGCCGCCTGCATCCAGGACCTGGCTGCTGGTCATCAAACCGGGCCGGGCCTCAATAACTCTGCGGCTTGGTGTTCATGCAGCTTCCAGCCCTGACCCTGGCTTCATCGGCGCCATGACGGTCGCCCATTCGTTCACGTGCCACGCTGATGGTGCGCCAGTTGCGGCTGCATAACTCACCTACCCGTGCGCCTGAATCGTAGGAGCGCACGGCGAAATTCAGCGCTTGCTCATAGTCTTTCTTGTGCAACTGAACCTCGGCCATGGCCTGCAAAATTTCAGGGTCACGGGGCTGAATACGCATGGCCCGTTCGAGTGAAACAACCGCCCGATCGAAATCACCCTCAGCTTCCGCTTCTTCCGCCTGTTCCATGAGGGATTTCACGGCTGGATTCTGCAAAGGAAAGACTTGTACACCTTGACTGTCCTGGCGTGCCGGTTCGCGCACTTTTTTCTGCACATCCTGAGACGTGTCATCGGGAGCGCTCGCCGGGGTTTGCGGCCGGACCGGTGGTGGCGGCGTTGCGCAGGCAGCCAACACCAGACAAAGAGCAATTACGATAACAAGTTTTTGATGGCCCCGGTTTTGCATCACTGCGGGATTAGTCCTTCTTTCCAAACCATTTTCTCCAGAACGATTCTTCATCATCGCTGTTGATCATTGCCAGGCATTCGCTGATGCGGGTGGATTCCGATCCCTCGACAAAGGGTACCTGGATGGCTCCAGGACAGGTTTCGCCCGTCAGTGCGGCGCTTTCCTCGTCCACCCACATCCAGTAGGCTCCATCCGGCATGCGCAGATCCACCGGCTCCAGCGGCAGGTTTTTGAACAAGCGGGCCCAAACCCGCATGGCCGCATTGCTGCCGGTAACGCCAGCCGGGCGGTTGTCGTCCTGTCCCACCCAAACCACGCCAAGCCGGTCGCGAGTATAGCCGACAAACCAGCTGTCCCGGCGGTCATTGGTGGTGCCTGTTTTACCCGCAATAGCGGTGGATTCACCCAGCAATCCTGGCAAGGCCCTGGCCGTTCCCTGTTCGACGACCTGGGTAAGCGCATAGTTCAACACGCCAATGGCCTCACGGCGGGTTTGCGGCATCAGCCGCAGCGGGTAACGCACCAGTTCGCCCCCGTTGGCGGTTTGTACGGCCGTCACGGCGCGCAGGGGCACGCTGTAACCACCGGCGGCGATGGACTGATAAATCTGTGTGACTTCCAGCGGCGTCAACTCAACCGCGCCCAGGAAAACGGAGGGCACGGCATCAGCCTCGGCTGAAACACCCAATTGCTGCAGCTTCAGCAACAGGTTGTTCACACCGATCTCCAGCCCCAACCGGACAGTGGCCTGGTTGTATGAACGGGTCAGCGCTTCCAGCAGGGTGACATTGCCGTGCGAGACCCGGCCATAGTTTTCAGGAGACCAGTTGCTTCCATCCGCCTGGCGGAGCGATATTGGCGTGTCTTCGATTCGGGTGAGCAAGTTGTAATCGGCCGGATGCTCCAGAGCCAACAGGTAAACCAGCGGCTTGATCACCGAGCCGATCTGCCGGCGCGCGTTCAGAGCGCGGTTGAAGCCTTCGCGGCCAGCATAGCGGTCGCCCACCAGTGCTCGAATTTCCCCACTCAAGGTATCGGCCAGCACCAGCGCGCCCTGCAGGCCGGCAGACATACCCCCTTCTTGCAAATGATCGAGACCTGCCGTCACTGCCTGCTGCGCTTTTTCCTGGTCAACGGGTGACAGCGTGGTAAAGATACGCAAACCCTCGTTTTTCAGGTCCTCTTCGCGGTAAACCTGCGACAACTGGTCACGCACCAGTTCAATAAAGGCTGAATAATGCGAACCGGTGATTTCCGGTGTCACCGTAACATCCAGGGGTTGCGCCGCGGCCGACTTCGCCTCCGCCTCACTCAGCAAGCCGGTTTCGGCAAACATGGACAGCACGAGGTTTCTGCGTTGTGTGGCCCGTTCTGGATTGCGCCGCGGGTTGTACAGCGAAGCGCCCCGCACCATACCCACCAGCAGGGCAATTTGTTGGGGCTCCAGGCGGTCCAGTGGTTGGCCGAAATAGAACATGCTGGCACGTGCGAATCCGTGTACCGCCAGGGCCCCCTGCTGCCCCATATAGACTTCGTTGATATAGGCCTCGAGGATTTCCGCCTTGCTGTAGTGCCATTCGAGCAGGATGGCCATAATGGCTTCGTTCAGCTTTCGCGCCAGGGTTCTCTCATCGCTGAGGAAATAATTTTTCACCAGTTGCTGTGTCAGGGTACTGCCACCCTGTACGGCACGACCGGCCTTGATGTTGGCCAGCACGGCGCGGCTTATGCCCCCCAGGTCGATGCCCGGATGTTGCTTGAAGTGCCGGTCTTCCACCGCCTGCAAGCCGGTAATGAGCAAAGTGGGCACGTCCTGCACTCGCACCAGGGTGCGGTCTTCATTCTGCAAGGGATAAATGGAGGCAATTTCAGCCGGGTCCAGCCTCAAAAGATCCAGCGGCTGCCCCGTACCGGCATCGTCCAGGGCGGCGACCTGGTCATCGGCAAAGGTCACGCGGACCTGCAATTCCTCTTCAAGCCCTTCAGGAAAACGGAAAGCGCGACGGAACAGGTCCACCTTGTTTCCCTGCGCCCGGTATTGTCCCGGCTTGGTCGCGCCGCTGACCGCACGGTAACCGGAAAAATTCAGCTCACGCTCCAGGTCACGGCGAGCCAGCCTGGCGCCCGGGTAGAGCTCCAGCGGGCGTGCATAAACACGGCTGGGTAAATCCCATTTCCGGCCCTCGAATTCGGTGGTGACCTGGTAATTGAGGTAGAGCGTCCAGGGAATCAACAGACCCAGCAGCACCCCCATACCCAACAGGCCAATGCGCCAGACAGCGCTCAGCCAGGTCCGCTTTTTGGACGGCTGGGACTTTTTACCCCGACTCACGCGGATCTTTTTTCTTTTCGCCATAAAGCTGTCCCGATTCCCTGCTCCGCCCTGAAATATTCAGCTTGCGGGTGACATCACCCGGTGCTTTGACCATAATGACGGGGTTTCGTCCCTGCTGATGAATTAGGCAGGGCTCATTCTAGCGAGCCGGGCTTCGACATTGCCACTTTTCGGTCCCGATAGCCTCATTCTCCACGATTAATGCCGCAGAACTGCATAGTGTTGCCACAATGATGTTGGATCCTGCCATTTGGGTACGTCACGCTAACAGCGCCGCCGCACAGGCTCCGTTGCCCGGCGGGAATGTGTCAACACTTGTGGTCCCGGCATGGCCGCGCTGGCAGCCGAAAAACACCCAAAGCCTGGACCCCCTGGGTCAGCATCTTATTGATTTCGCTGCAGAACACCCAAACCGGTCCTTGTTGATTCTGAGCGGCGATCTGTTTCTTCGACGGCAGGATGCCGAAACGCTTCTGGCGTTGGCAGGTCCATCAGACCACCCTGATGTTCTTACCACCCTCTGCAATGCCCATCCGAATCTGAACGCTTTTGCGGACCTGGATACCGATGGGTATGAGCATGAACAGATCACCGGACTGAATCCGCAGGCAGAAGGCATTGCCGCATTGGTCAATCTGCTGGGTGCGGGAAATGTTCACCCCCTGGATCACTGGCCGGATCATCTCCTGTTTTTCTCTCCGGCAGCCATTCTGGCTCTGGCTCATGAAGAGGTCAGAAAAGAAACAGCCTTGCATCTTCTGCACCAGGCGGGTGGAGAGTTGCTGGTCTCCGACAGCGTGTTTGCCTTTGCGCACGACGCCCCTTTGAATAGCGGCCCCAGACTCGAGGCGCACGAGCAACGCCGGCCGCCCCCCTGGGGCGATCTCACGGCCAGGCTCTCTGCCTGGATGCAATCAGACTCTGCACTTCCGGAGCCATCCCCGGCAAATAGCCAGGCTCGAAGCCTGCACATCACCCATAGCTGGGGCGGTGGTGTGGCTCAGTGGGTGCAGTCCTACATCGCGGCGGATGCCGGCGCCAGTCATTTCCAGCTCCGCTCTGAAGGGCCACAAAACGGCTGGGGCTGTGGTCAGCGGCTTAGCCTCTACCTGGGAAACCAGCTCAATGCTCCGCTGGCAAGCTGGTGGCTGGACCCACCCATACAGTCAAGCTGCGCTCGAAACCGGCAATACAAGGAAGCGCTTGATTTTATTCTGAACCGGTATGGCATAGGACGGATTATTGTTTCTTCACTGGTCGGTCACAGCCTGGAAGGCCTGCAAACCGGCTTGCCCACGATCCAGGTGCTGCACGATTTCTACCCGGCCTGGCCTTTGCTCGATGTGCATCCCGAGCCTTACCTGGCCGAAGCCAGGGAAAACCGGCTGGACAAGGCCCTGGAACAACACGAATTGCTGGCGGATTTCCGCCATCAGGATTCTGCGGCCTGGATGCAACTGGCTGATGAGTGGCGAACCGCCTTGAATGAACATAAGGTCCACCTGGTTGCACCCAGCGCGTCAGTGGTGAATATGTTGCGCCGTCTGGATCCGGATTGGGAATCACTGAGTCCCTCGGTCATTCACCACGGACTGGCGCCGCTGACTATCGGGTCACCCATCCGGCCGCGTAATCGAAAGGACGGCAAACTTCGCCTGGTCATCCCGGGACGCATGCAGGAAGGCAAGGGCCAGGCCCTGTTGCTTGCCGCGCTGCCAGAACTCACAAAGAAAGCCCAGATTTACCTGCTGGGCGCAGGCAAGGATGGAGAGGCTTTTTTCGGCCAATCGGGCGTCAACGTAATCACCCAGTACCGGCGCGAAGACCTGCCAGAGCTGATGCGCGCCATTGGACCCGATCTGGCAGCCTTATTGTCCACGGTGCCTGAGACCTTCAGTTACATGCTTTCGGAATTGCGCGAAATGGAAATTCCGGTGGTGGCGACCCGCGTGGGCAGCCTGGCCGAACGGATAGAGGACGGGAAGAACGGCTGGCTGATTGAGCCTTCTGCCGATGAATTGATCCGGAAAATCAGCGCCATTGCAGCTGATCCAGACATATTGGATGGGATGCGAACCGAGAGTTCGAAAGGCAAACCGGGGAGAAATGCGCCGCTCACCGCTGAGCAAATGGTGCGGCTCTACGATGAACTTTGCGCGGCCCGGCCACGGGAAATAAACGTAGCCCGGCGACCCGCCCTGGTTGACGTACAGGTTGCAGCCCATGCTGACTTTGCCGCCAGGTTGCGCCAGGACAACGCGCGCTTGCGCCTGCAGTCCGGTGAATTGCAATCAGAAGTGGAAAAACGAACTCAGTGGGCTTCCGACCTGGAGAAAAACCTCGAGCAGGAACAGGAGACTCGCCAGCGTTGGGTTAGACGCCTGGAATCGGATATTGCTTCCCTCACTTCCGCACTGGACCATGAGAAACGAAACCTTGCGCAAGCTGTAGCCGACTTCGACGCGGTGGTCGCAAGTTCTTCCTGGCGTGTCACCCGCCCCCTTCGCACAGCGCGCCGGGTGCTGGATAACCTGGCGCGGGCCAGGGCCTGGAACCCTTTGCGCTGGCCATTGTTGATCTCGCAAACCGTGCGCACGGTCAGCACACTGGGCATTCGGGGCGCCTTGCTGCGCTCACAGCAATCCCAATCGCGCAGCGAAGGGCCAGATGCGGTTCTGGCCGGTCAGGTCGATGCAGTCGGTGATCGCTCTGCTCCGGAAACCATGCCCTGCCCGGATGAGCCACTGGTCTCCATTGTCATACCGGTCTATAACAAGTGGGAATACACGGCAGCCTGCCTGCGCTCCATCGTCAAGGTCCGCAGTAAAGCGAGTTTTGAAGTCATCTTGGTGGACGACCACTCCAGCGACGAAAGTGCAGAGCGGCTGGAAAAAATCGACGGGCTGAAATTTATCCGAAACCCGAAAAACGTCGGTTTCGTGGGCAGCTGCAACCGCGGCGCCGAAGCAGCCAGGGGGCAATACATTCTGCTGCTAAACAACGACACGCAGGTCACGGACGGCTGGCTGGATGCCCTGCTCCATACCTTCAACCACTTCCCGGACACCGGCATGGCCGGTGCGCGCCTGGTCTACCCCGATGGCCGCTTGCAGGAAGCCGGCGGCATGATTTTTTCCGATGGCAGCGGTTGGAATTACGGCAAAAACGATCGCGCGGAAAAACCAGAGTACAGCTTCACGCGTGAAGTGGATTACTGTTCCGGTGCCTGCATCGTGCTGCCTGCAGAGCTTTACCGGCGCCTGGGCGGACTGGATGAGCGCTACGCCCCGGCCTACTACGAAGACACCGATCTGGCCTTCCGGGTCCGGGCGGCCGGGTTGAAAGTGCGGGTTCAGGGAGCGGCCACCATCGTGCACTTTGAAGGCGTCACCGCCGGAACCGATATCACCACAGGCACCAAGCGATACCAGGAGATCAACAGGAAGAAATTCCTGGACCGCTGGAAATCAGAACTGGCAGCTTATCCCGCACCCATCACTGAGGCCAGGGATGGCAAAACCGTGCGCAAGGCCCGCGACCACCATCTCAAGGGCCGGGTGCTGATTATCGATGCCTACACGCCGGAACCTGACCAGGATTCAGGCAGCTTGCGCCTGCGTTACCTGTTCGGCTGCTTTCAGCAACTGGGTTATGGCGTGACCTTCTTCGCCGACAACCGGGGCTATGCCGGACGATACACCAGAGAAATGCAGGAGTCGGGTGTGGAAGTGCTCTACAACCCGTGGCTCGATTCACTGCAGGAATTTTTCCAGGAGCGCGGCGATGAGTTTGATTTCGTCCTCATCAGCCGCCATTACGTCGCAGCCAATTACCTCTCGCTGATTCAGAAGTACTGCCTGCGGGCCCGTTTTATTTTTGACACCGTGGATCTGCACTACCTGCGCGAACAACGTCTGGCCGAACTGGAGGACAGCCTGCCGCTGCGCCGCGTGGCTGCCCAGACAAGGCGCTCGGAGCTGGCTGTGATCCGCCAGGCTGCAGCAACGCTGGTCGTGAGCGAGGTGGAGCGCGAGGTACTGAACAAAGATTCGCCTGATGCCGTGGTGCACGTTTTGTCAAACATTCACACAGTCCGCGCCAGCACAAAGGGGTTTTCCGATCGCAAGGACATCCTCTTCGTGGGTGGGTATCAACACCCACCGAACATCGATGCGGCCCAATGGTTTGTCAGCAGTATCTGGCCCCTGATCCGGCAACAATTGCCGGATATTACCTTCCACCTGATCGGCAGCAAGGCGCCAGACAAGGTTCGCGCATTGCATGGCAACGGTGTGGAGTTCCATGGATTTGTTGATCACCTTGAGCCCTGGCTGGACGGTTGCCGTCTTTCGGTGGCGCCCTTGCGCTATGGCGCCGGGGTTAAGGGAAAGGTCAACCTCAGCATGGCGCATGGGCAGCCGGTGGTGGCCACACCCATGGCGGTGGAAGGATTGTACGCCAGCGATGGAACCGACGTGCTGGTCGCTGAAACGGCGGGCGAGTTTGCTGCCGCTGTGGTACGGCTCTACCGGGATGAGGAGCTGTGGAACCGGCTATCGAACAGCGGAAAGAAAAACGTGGAGCAACACTTTTCGGTGGAGCGTGCCAGGCAAAACCTGGCTGGGGTACTGGATAGCCTGACCGGGCCCTGATCGGCCGCAAGTGAAATCCCACGAAAATGGCACGGAGCCCTTTGTAGGAGCGCGCTCGCGCGCGATTCGGTGGCCGGCATCCCCAAGAGTCAATTCAGACCCCTTCCTTCAGGCGCCGGGCTTCCAGCACATTGGGTACACCGCCGAGCCGGTTGAGCAATTCGCTGAGCTGGTTGTAGTCCCGCACGCGCACTTTTAATTGAATGCTCACTTCGTCGCTGGCTTCATCCAAACGGCTGCTGATGTCCGTCACCAGGACATCGGATGCTGCCAGGATGTTGGAAATATCGCGGATCAGGTCGCGGCGATTGAAGGCCCGAACCCAGACCTGGACTGAATACGTGGTCTGTGGTTTCTCTCCCCAATGCACCTGCAACAGCCTTGGATTGTTTTCCCGGCGCCAGCGGAGCACCTGGCGGCAATCGTCGCGGTGAATGGTGACGCCGCGTCCGCGCGTCACGTAGCCTGAGACCGCATCACCCGGAACGGGCTGGCAACACCTGGCCATGGTGGTCATAAGGTTGCCCACACCTTCTATGGTCACATCGTCTGCGCCACGCGTGGGCTGTGTGCGTTGGCGCACCGGGGTTTTGGACAACAGGTCTTCAACTTGCGGTTGGGCCGTTTCTGTCATCTGCCGGGCCAGTGCGCTACCCACCTGGCCAACGGTCAGATCCCCGCTGCCCAAGGCAACAAACAGGTCATCGGTCGTTGCCAGGCTGAATCGTTTGATCACGGGCGGCAGGTGCGGCGCCAGGTCAGCGGCCACCAGGCCCATCCGGCGTGCCTCGTTTTCCAGCGCTTCCTTTCCGGCACGCAGGTTTTCATCATGACTTTCTTTCTTGAACCATTGACGCACCTTGCCACGTGCCCGGCCACCGTGGATGTAGCCCAGGCGGGGATTCAGCCAATCGCGGCTCGGATTGGGGTGCTTGGCGGTGAGAATTTCCACCCGGTCGCCTGTAATGACCTTGTGCGTCAGCGGCACGATGCGGCCGTTCACTTTCGCGCCGCGGCAACGGTGACCCACTTCGGTATGCACCTGGTAGGCAAAATCCAGCACCGTAGCGCCGGCCGCGAGATCGACCACCTGTCCGCGCGGCGTGAGCACGTACACCCGTTCCTCGCTGGTGGCGGAACGGAAACTGTCCAGCAGGCTTTCGTCATCCAGTTCCTCGTCGCCGGCTTCCAGCAATTGCCGCATCACGGCGATTTTCTTCTCGAAGGCAGGGTCGCGCGGCCCACCCTCCTTGTAACGCCAGTGCGCGGCTACTCCCAGTTCGGCATGCTCGTGCATGGCCACGGTGCGGATCTGTACCTCCACCGCCCGGCCCTCTGAATCCGAAACCGCGGTGTGTAAAGACTGGTAGTTGTTGCCCTTGGGCGTGGTGATGTAATCATCAAACTCGCCCGGTATTGGCTGCCAATACGTGTGGACCAACCCCAGAGCGCTGTAGCAATCGCGGAGGTCCTTAACCAGGATGCGAACCGCCCGCACATCAAACAACTCGTGAAAGTCGATTCCCTTGCGCTGCATTTTTTTCCAGATGCTGAAAATATGTTTCGGCCGGCCTTTGACCTGGGCTTCGATGCCCGCTTCCTGCAGCACTTCGGATAACCTGTTCATAAAGCCGGAAATAAAGCTCTCACGCTCACCCCGGCGTTCCGCCACCAGCTTGGCAATCTTCTGGTACTGCTCCGGCTCCCGGTAACGGAAGGCCAGATCTTCCAGTTGCCACTTGAGTTGCCAAACGCCCAGGCGGTTGGCCAGAGGAGCGTGGATCATGCTGGTTTCGCGCGCCAGGGCCAGCGCCTGTTCGCCGTCGTTAACACGGCGCAATTGCACCAGTTGCCATGCCAGGTCGATCAGTACCACACGTACATCCTTTACCAAAGCCAGCAACAGGCGCCGCAAACCCTCCGCACTGCGCTCGGTGGAGGTCAGAACCTGCCCCGCCGCGTAGTGTTTCAGGCGGTGTAATTCCTCCAGTTGAGCAACGGTATCGCCGGGAATGTGTTGTTTGATGTCGCTGAGTTTACCGCCGGATTGTTCGGCTGCCAGCACCATGGCACAGCTGACCGTGATGGGATCCGGGGACAGTGATTGAAGGATGTTTAACAGCTCCAGCAATCGTTCCTGCCCTTCACTGGACAGGACATCCGGCCCCTGCAGGTACTCCAACAAGCCGATACACGGCACCGCCGCTTCGCCCACGGACTCACGGTATTCCGCCTTCCACTCGGCAAGTGATTTGGCGATATCTTTTGAATGAACGCCTGGAGCCGCCATGATTAATACTAGGGCCTTGTAACACTATTGGAACGTACATTTTGCCATGCTGCGTCCAGGCGTTTCGGGGAAACCTTCTCAGCCGTGCCCAGTTTCTGGGCAAACAGAGAGACCCGATACTCTTCCACCAACCAGCGGTAAACGTCCAGGGCATGGTCATAAACACCCTGCTGCTCCAGGTAGTCCAGGTATTTCGACCACCATGGCAGGACCAACTCCATGCGCTGCCGGTCACGCCCTGGATTTTCCCGCAAGCCGGCCAGGCGTTCTTCGATCGCCTCCAGGTACCGGGGGTATTGATCCAGCCGACCAGGGGTTAAATGGCTTAGAAACCCCTCGTAGACAAGGTCTTCAAGCTGCCAGGAGATATCCTCAACGGCCTGTTGGTGGGGTTTGGCCCACGGTTTCCCGAGTTCAGCCTGGATGCGCCGGTAATGAGGCAAGAGTTCATTGAGTAAATCGGCCTGTTTACGGCATTCCAGTCCAAGTTTCGCCCTAACCTGGTTCAGCATCTGATCGAATTGCGTTTCAGTACGTACCTCCCCGGCACTACCGGCCGCCCGTTGCAGGCTGCTGTGTAGGAGATCGGTGACCAACGACTCGGCGGAGCCCATTGGCGTCCAGGCCATCAGGCTTTCCCGTGACAGGCCCGGGTGTTTTCGCAGGAACTGGAATTTGTCAGCAAGACCCAGCTCCAGCAACCGCAAAACACCTTCCCGGTGCGCTGCGGCCGCTTCTTCAGCCGTATCAAACAGACGCAGACCCACGGCGTTTTGCTGATCAACCAGGGCTGGCCAGGCTTCCCGTTTATTCCGAGTTATCAGTTTTCTCGGCAGATCACCCGCTTCCCAGGTCAGCAAGCCGTCGCGATTGTAGCCCGCGCCCTGACGATCCATGAAACGACGCTGCGCAATCACCCCCAACTCTTCTTGCAAGGCAGCCAGATCCCTGCCTTCAGCCACGACCTGCCCCTTCGATCCGGTCACCTGGATGTAAAACTGAAGGTGAGGCGGTATGGCCTGGCCGTCAAAATCCGAAACGCTGAAATCAACTCCGGTCATACGGCTGAGCTCCCTGGCGCAAGCCTCGTACAACGGCCGCCGCTTTTGCTGTTGCAACGTTTCCAGGAGGGCGTCTGCAAAGACCGGGACCGGGGTCAGCAAACGCCTGCGTGGTT
>Ga0102947_1000580_pt1 | contig 12961 bp, 15 predicted proteins | sample SalPon2A_A_D2_MG_FD_78210 | JGI IMG/M metagenome (GOLD analysis project Ga0102947, IMG submission 78210) | Soil microbial communities from South San Francisco under conditions of wetland restoration - Salt Pond MetaG R2A_A_D2_MG | ecosystem: Environmental > Terrestrial > Soil > Wetlands | place... | reverse complement strand
GAAAGACAAAAAGGAGGTATTGGAATGCGAGGTCCAGGTGAAACTGAAATAGAAACTGATAGACGTATTGTAAGGGATAAAATAGCGTTACTGAAATCAAAAATTAAGACTATTGATAAACAAATGGCTGTTCAGAGAGGTAATCGTGGGCAGATGGTCAGAGTTGCTTTGGTAGGTTATACCAATGTTGGGAAATCTACTTTAATGAACGTGATTAGCAAAAGTGAAGTGTTTGCCGAAAACAAATTATTTGCGACACTTGACACAACGGTTAGAAAAGTGGTTGTTCAAAATCTTCCGTTTTTACTATCTGACACTGTTGGGTTTATAAGAAAGCTCCCAACGCAATTGGTTGAATCTTTTAAAAGTACTCTTGATGAAGTTCGTGAAGCGGATTTATTACTTCATGTTGTAGATATTTCCCATCCAAATTTTGAAGAACATATAGAATCTGTAAACAAGATCCTAGACGAAATAGATGGTTCGGATAAGCCAACCATAATGGTGTTCAACAAAATTGATGCGTATAGCCCAGAACCATTTGATGAAACCGATTTAACCACAGAAAGAACAAAATCCCATTATACGCTTAATGAGTGGAAACGTACCTGGATGGCAAAAATAGGCGACAATGCATTATTTATTTCTGCTTTAAACAAGCAAAACCTTGAAGATTTTAAAAAGCGAGTTTATACCGAAGTAAGAAAAATACATATTACACGATTTCCTTACAATCACTTTTTATATCCAGATTACGAGAATTTGGAATAACCTACCCTAAAAAGAATAGGTTAGCCCAAAGATCCAATAAGATTGTAAGTCGTTATCTACATTATCAAAAGTTGCAGTAGTATCTCCTAAAGTATTGATGGCGTAATTAAGAGCCTCTTGTTTATTATCCCGTAATCCAAATTCAAAACCAACACCAAAATCTTTCCATAATTTGTAACTTAATGAATTAACCCAAGTCCAGTTAGAAAGGTCTGAACTTTTATAGCTTTGGAACATTGATAGGGAAGATTTTATTGCCAAATCATCTATTTTCTTGTTATAAGTAGCAAATATTTTTGTACCTAATGATGATTCAAATATAAGATCTTCATCACTGAACACAATATTGTAATTAAAAGGGTTTATAACTACTACTAAATCAGTAATAGGTTTCCAAGTAACACCAACCCCTAAATCCAAATATCCAGGGTCATTAAAATTGCTTAGTACAGTAGTTCTATATTCACCTAAAAAATCGAGGGCAAATTTTTCACTTAAATTATATCCAAATAGAGATACAATATTAAAAACATCTGTAGCTTCTCTAAAACTATCATCATCTGTTGGATCATCTTTATCATCAAATTTTACCCAACCCAGATTTAGTTGAGCTTGATTATACCAAAATACCTTTTCTCCGTCATATTTCGCAAAAGGATTTACAGATATACCAATAGCACCTGCAGAATTGTTAGGAGCGTTTTGTGAGTACCAATTATTAAATCCTGAAAAACTACCACCTATGGTACCAAATGCACCAAATTTCCACCCAGGATAATTGTCAATTAGCTTTTGTAAATCATCAACTCTTTTTTGAATGGCATCAATAGAGTCTTGTTTAACAGATTTTTCTGATTTTAATTCGTCTAAAGTTTGTGCTTTTACCGAAACAATTGAGATAAGAAAAATACAAAAAAGTAATAGTTTTTTCATAATTAAGTTTTAAGAAGGCAAATATAATATATTATTTGTTTTTATATAACGGAACGGTCGAACAAGCTTCTCCAAACATAATTGATTTTGAGATTTTTGTTAGTCTTGAAATTAATAGCGTATATGCAGTATCTGGTATTGGTTTGTTAGAGCAGCCCTTAATAACTATAGGTTTGTCTTTATAGGTTGAAACATCCAAATTTGAGATAATATCTTGATAAATTGAAGCTTCCAAATCAGCTAAACTTCCAACAACAACCTTTTTTGCAAATGCAGACAGGCTTGATGCAATAAGCAAATAAACCCATGAGGGAATAATAGCATCTGCAGAACAGGTTAAAGCAACATAAGTGTTTTTATATTGACTCCAGTCATGTTGTTTAACATGATCTCTAAACTCTTTTTCACGTATTACCAGCCCTTGAAAAAGCCAATCTTTTATATCAAAAAGAACACGTTCCCCTTCAGGATAGTAATCTTCCAGATCTATTGTTATTAATTTGCTATTCGCAACGCGATTTATAATTTCTTTTGGCATTTTATTTTCCGTGTGATAATCTTAATACTCTTCCATTCCAAGAATCAAATACTAATTCAAAAACTCCACCTACATAATTTTTTGGTAAACCACCAAATATTACCCAATAGTCATCAATTAAATATACTCGATATGGTTTTTCATTTTCAATATTTTCTTTACCATATTGTTCAAATAAAAGAATTTCAGCATATTTTATTGCACTCTCTTTTTCAGGAATTAACTTAAAATTAAATTTATCTCTATCTGGATTAGATGACAAAGCCAATTGAAGTTGTTTTTCAGCAAACTCTTTACTACCTATCCATCTATCAGATTCTTGAACGTTAAGATTTGATAATGTTGAAATTAGTATAAAAAATAAAGAAAGGAGTTTCATATTTTCAAAAAATTAGTTGTTTGTTGTTAAGATGTTATTACAAACTGCTACTGAATACTGCCAACTGATTTTATAACATACCAAGCTCCAACTTGGCTTCTTCGCTCATTAAATCTTGCGACCAAGGAGGATCGAAAGTAATTTCTACTTCAGCGCTTTTTACTTCATTGAGCGATTTAATTTTTTCTTCAACTTCAAGTGGTAGTGTTTCTGCAACTGGACAATTGGGTGTTGTTAGAGTCATTAAGATTTTTACATCGTAATCTTCGTTAACAAAAACATCATAAATTAATCCCAGTTCATATATATCTACAGGAATTTCTGGATCATAAATAGTTTTAAGAACTTTTACAATCTTTTCTCCTAAAGCATTAGTATCTATTGTTGTTTCCATTTTAATTCAATTGTGTTTGGTATGCTATGGCATACATTTTTAATTGCTTAATCATACTTACAAGACCATTGGCACGAGTAGGTGATAAGTGCTCTTTTAATCCAATTTCATCTATAAAAGAGGTATCCGCATCTATAATGTCTTTTGGGTGCTGATCTGAAAAAACCCTTATCAGAATGGCGATAATTCCTTTAGTAATGATGGCTTCACTATCTGCGGTAAAAACAACTTTATCATCATTCATTTCTGCATGTACCCAAACTTTGCTTTGACAGCCTTTTATGATGTTAGATTCTGTTTTGTATTGCTCATCAATTAGTGGAAGTGTTTTCCCTAAATCTATCATATATTGATAACGCTCTTCCCAATCATCAAACATTGAAAATTCCTCTATTATTTCCTCTTGAATTTCTTTTATTGTCACAATTAGTTATTTTAAACAAAAATACAACAAGTAATCTTGCTATTCAATATTTTGTGCTATTGATAAGATTTCTTTAACAAGAACTTTTATTTCTTCGGGAGGATTTCCTTGATCAAAACTTGGTGTTTCATAACTATTGCCTTGATGAGAAATTTTAAGCGTTGTAATTGCTGCACCATCATACTGATGTGCTTTTGTTGGAGCTTCCAGTTTTGAAAGTGATGTAACATTTACATCTTTAAGTAAGGCCATTAATTTATTCCAATCTGTTTTATTGCAAGATTCTGTTTTTGGTTTTGATTGCCTGTCTTTTTGAAAGGAAATCATCTCATTTGTTACAATAATTTGTTGAAATAAACCTCTAGAATGAGCTGTATATTCTATAACATAGGAGTTATCATTTTTTGCCACGAGCAAAGGATTGTTGTCTTTTAACAGGGTTAAGCCATTATTGTCTAAAGCAAATGAGGTTACTTCATTTAGTGCAGTTAAAAAATCATGCTCAATTCTATTTGCATCATCAAGACACATTTTTCTTGTAGATGCTAGTGGACCAAAAGTGATTTTTTTTTCTTTTAAAACAAAAGAACCTGAAAAACGATTGCATCCTGAATAACCAGACACATGATTTTTCTCTTTATCAAAGGAAATGGTTAATTTATGATTTAAGATATCCTTATCGCCCAGCATAGTTACAATATAGCTGCCAGATAGTTGTTCAGATTGATTTTCAGGCATAAAAGAATTTTGTTTAGAAGTTCCACACGAATTAATTGTTAGGAAAATTGAAAAAAAGAAACCAGCTAATTTCATTTTTATTTTTTTATAGGTATATAATAATACAAAAAAGACGCCAATGTTGGCGTCTTTTAAATTTTTATGTAAAAAAATATTAATTCCCAGCTAATGATGCTCTGGCACCACCAACTGTAAACAAAGCACGCATTCTACTGTTTTGGCCATTGGTGAACATATACATGCAGTCATCGTATACATAATCCATATAATTCATAGTCATATCATTTGATCTGCAATTAACCGTTGGATAAGTTGGGCAACCATAATTTGGACCATCTGATGAAGGTGTATCTGCAACAAAATCGTCACGTTTACATCTGCCATCTCCCCAAATGTGCCTTAAGTTTAACCAGTGACCTACCTCATGAGTTGCTGTTCTTCCGTGTCCATAAACACCTCCAGCTTGGGTTTCGCCAAAATAATCAGTACCTATAACAACGCCATCTGTAGCAGAAGGACCTCCTGGAAATTGTGCATATCCTAAAATGCCGCCACCAATTTCACAGACCCAAATATTAAGATAGGTAGATGGGTCGGTTACATCTATACCTCCTTGACTACTATATTTCATTGCATCATTGGTTCCCCATGAAGATTTGTTTGAGACAACTCTATTTACTCCAGCAAGAGTAAACGAGATACTACAATCTGCAACATCGTTTGCAAACTCTGAAGGAATACCATTAGTATTACTATTATTATTGTTATAATCTTGATTTAAAATAGCTATTTGAGAATTAATTTGTTGTGTAGTAACATTTCCAGAACTGGTTTCTATAATGTTAACAATAACAGGAATTGAAACTGGGTCTGTGAAATCGGGATCAGGATCACTACCGCCGCCATTTCCACCGCCACCATTTCCATTTCCATTTCCTCCATTGCCACCTTTTTTTCCGGCTATAAATTTTCTGGTATGGTATTCTATATTATACATTTTCTTTTCTAGACCAGGGTTTTCTTTTAAGAGTCGGTTAAGGTTTACCATGGTGTAGCAAGATTTTAGATTTTCTTTTCCTTGCATTGCTCTGGCAGCTTCATCAACATCAGCGTCAGTATAAACATAAAAATCGCTCATGTCAATTGTTGTTTGTTCTTGAATACTTTCATTTTCTGTGGTCTCACAGGCAGTTAGCAATAAGGCAAAAGATGCCATTCCTAAAATTAATTTTTTCATTTATTTGAGTGTTTTTGAATTAGTCTTGCCGAATATATAATTTTTTGTTAAAATATTAAGGAATATTTAAAAAAGTTATTAAATATTCGATGAAATGTATTTTTCAGGTGGTTTTTTGAAGATAAAATGCGAATAATGTTTTTTGAAACCTAAAAAGAAGTACAATTAAGAAAGCATTGTTTTTGCTTTTTTAACACCCGAAACCAGCAAATCTATTTCTTGTTTTGTGTTGTAAAATGAAAATGAAGCTCTAACTGTTCCTGGAATTTTAAAGTAGTCCATAATTGGTTGGGCACAATGATGTCCTGTTCTAACAGCAATCCCCATTTTATCGAGAATAGTTCCAACATCATAAGGGTGAATATTTTCCAGATTAAATGAAATTACAGATGTTTTATGTTTTGAAGTTCCGTAAATTTTTAATCCGTCTATGTCTAAAAGTTTTTTGGTAGCATATTCAAGCAATTCATGCTCATATTCAGCTATGTTATCAAAACCAATGGAATTCATATAATCTATAGCAGTTCCAAATGCAATACCACCACAAATATTTGGTGTTCCGGCTTCAAATTTATGCGGCAGATCTGCGTAGGTAGTTTTTTCGAAAGTAACTTCAGCAATCATTTCACCACCACCTTGGTAAGGAGGTAATTTTTTAAGCCATTCTTCTTTTCCATAAAGCATACCAACGCCAGTTGGGCCACACATTTTATGAGCAGACGCTACGTAAAAATCTACGTTTAATTTTTGAACATCAGGTTTTATATGAGGACAAGCTTGAGCGCCATCAATTAATACGTCAGCACCTACTTGATGAGCTTTTTCTATGATATATTCAATAGGATTAATTGTTCCCAAAGCATTTGAAATATGATTAACAAAAACCAATTTGGTTTTATCTGAAAGCAGCTTGTCATATTCCGGAATCACTAATTCGCCATCAGCGTTCATTGGTATTACTCTAAGAACAGCTTTTGTTTGCTCACATAACATTTGCCAAGGTACTATATTGCTATGGTGTTCTAAAGCCGAAACAATAACTTCGTCACCTTGTTTTAAAAACGAAGAAAATCCGTTGGCAACCAAATTAATGCCATGTGTTGTTCCAGATGTTAGAATAATTTCACAAGTATGTTTGGCATTAAAATGTTTTTGAATTTTTTGCCTAGCTTCTTCATAGAGATCAGTTGCCTCTTGACTTAAAGCATGTACGCCACGATGTATATTGGCATTGTAATTTGAATAATAATTTACAATGGTGTCTATAACCTGTTTTGGTGTTTGGGATGTGGCAGCGTTGTCAAAATAAACCAAAGAGTGTCCATTTACCTTACGAGAAAGTATGGGAAAGTCTTTTCGTATTTCTTCAACATTAAAATGCATAATAGCTATTGGAAAGGTTACAGATTAAAGCCAATATTAACACCTATTTTATTGGCAATTAGTTTGGTAATACGTTGTTTCAATTCAGGTATTTTTACAGAACTTAACACGTTATTACTAAAAGCATACATTAATAATGCTTTAGCTTCTTTTCTTGGAATACCACGAGTACGCAAATAAAACATAGCATTCTCATCAATTTGACCAATAGTGCAACCATGAGAACATTTTACATCATCAGCAAAAATCTCTAATTGAGGTTTTGTGTTAATGGTTGCTTTGTCACTAATTAGAATATTATTGTTTGATTGAAACGCATTTGTTTTTTGAGCTTCTTTTTCAACAATAATTTTACCATTAAAAACACCAGTGGCATTATCTCCAAAAATCCCTTTATAATCTTGATGACTTTCGCAATTTGGTTTTTGATGATGTACTAATGTATTATGGTCTACATGTTGTCCTTCACCGATAATGGTTACTCCCTTAAGTGTAGAGTCAATGCGTTCACCATGTTGGAAGAAGTTTAAATTGTTACGAATTAGCTTTCCACCGAAAGCAAAAGTATGCACATAACAATGGCTTTCTTGTTGTTGCTTTACAAATGTATTATCTATTAAGGAAGCATTATTATTATCATTCTGAACTTTATAATAATCTACAATAGCTCTTTTGTTCGCAAAAATTTCTGTTACACTATTGGTAAGAACAGGGTTTTCTGTTAAGCTTTGATGACGTTCAATAATTTGAACGTGTGAGTTTTCTTCAGTAATAATGAGGTTACGAGGTTGTAACATTAAAGCCGATTCATTACCAGTTGAAAAATGAATAATTTGAATAGGTTTTTCTACCAATTTATTTTTTGGGATATGAATGTAAGCACCTTCACTTGAAAACGCAGTATTTAAGGATGACAAACTATCTTTTGTAGCAGCCTTATTAAAATAATTTTCAATAATCAAACGATATTTAGGTTTTGATAAAGCAGCTGAAAGTAAGCAGATATCCATACCTTCGTGTGTAGTTTGCGAAAGGTGGGAAGAGTATCTGCCATCTACAAAAACAATTTTATAGGAATCAATATCATGAATGAAATATTTTTTGATATCACGGTATTCAAGAGTGGTGTCCTGACGAGGAAACACACTATAATTGTGCTTTAAAATTCTATTTAAAGAAGTGTATTTCCAAGCTTCTTCTTTTTTGGTTGGAAACCCTTTATCTTCAAAAGTCTTTATGGCCTCACTGCGTATGTCATGTACATAAGCGTCGACATCAACTTCATTTTCGAAAGCTAAAAAAGACGATATTAATTTTTCTTTTAAATCCATGTTCTATGAACAAGCCATAATTTGTGGCTCATTAAATTTTATATATTGATTTTCTTTTATACTCTCTTCTATATTACCATTTTCCAAAAGAGATTTTACTTTAAGCCCAATATCGTAAGCCATTAATGGTGGTACTGCATTACCTATCTGCTGATATTGGCTCAACCCTTTTTCCCAACTCATTTTGGTACGCATGCCTTTAAAGATAAAATCGTCAGGAAAAGATTGTAATCTCGCACCTTCCCTTGCAGTAAAATTTCGATGTAATTGTGGATGAATAAAATTACTTTGAAATGATGCTGCTATTGTTGGAGCAGGTTTATCACCATATAAGCGCTGATTATTCTGACTAAATTTTATGGTCGATTTTTTAGATGGATTACCTCGCTGCACAGCACCATGCGTTTTCCAGACATCAAGAAGACCTTCACCATTCTTAATGGCTTTAAAGCGTTCTATCAAACGTTTGGTATGTCGCATTGCAATATGATTGTAAACTTTACTGGAATTTTTCCTCATAAATTCCTGATAGGCATTTTGTGGTTCAAGCTCATATTCTTGAACCTCTGTGCCTTCACAAGCATTAATAACCGGTAAATCTGAAATGGCTTGGTTTACAGTAATCTCTTCAGTGTATTTTTTATTTGGAAATTGAGGTTCCAAATCTAAATCGTTTCTAAACCCAATGATAATTACACGTTCTCTGGATTGAGGTACCCCAAAATCGGATGCATTTAAAACTTGGTGCTTTACATAATAGCCAAAATCTCCAGCATTTTCAAATTCTGAAATTATTTGTTTTATGACCTGTCCAGATTTCATAGATAATAATCCTTTTACATTTTCCATGACAAATGCTTTTGGATTATACCAATTGATTGTTTTTACAAATTCATAAAACAAACTATTTCTTGGATCTTCTGAAACTTTGTTTCGTCTTTTGTTGGCTAAACTAAAGCCTTGACAAGGAGGACCACCAATAATGACATCAACTTTAGATGTGATATGCTTTTGAAAATCTTCTTTTTTCAGATTGGTTAAATCATCACAAATAAAAGGAACTCCCGGAAAATTTTGAGTAAAAGTTTTTTTACAATTTTCATCAATATCAGATGCTAAAAGCGTATTGAAACCAGCCCACTTAAAACCAAGGGACATTCCGCCGCAACCTGAAAATAAATCAATTGTATTTAATTTTTCTTTACTCATTAATTAGGCATTCACCTCTTCTTTAATCCAATCGTAACCTTTTTCTTCAAGCTGATGAGCTAATTCTTTTGAACCAGATTTTACAATTTTACCATTATGCAAAACATGAACAAAATCAGGAACAATATGATCCAGCAAACGTTGATAATGGGTAATGACAATAACTGCATTGTCTTTGCCTTTAAGTTTGTTAACACCATTGGCCACAATACGAAGTGCATCAATATCAAGACCAGAATCAGTTTCATCAAGTATGGCTAATTTAGGTTCTAAAACTGCCATTTGAAAGATCTCATTTCGTTTCTTTTCTCCACCAGAGAAGCCTTCATTTATAGAACGTGACAAAAACTTTCTGTCAATCTCTAAAAGTTCAGCTTTTTCTCTAATAAGTTTAAGCATTTTATTGGCTGGCATTTCTTCTAAACCTTTTGCTTTACGAGTTTCGTTAATTGCAGTTTTCATGAAGTTTGTTACAGAAACACCAGGAATTTCAACAGGATATTGAAAAGACATGAAGATACCTTTATGTGCTCTTTCTTCGGCAGATAATTCATCAATATTTTCTCCTTCAAGAAGAATCTCTCCTTTTTTTACTTCATATTCCTCTTTACCAGCAATAACAGATGCCAGTGTGCTTTTTCCTGAACCATTAGGTCCCATTATGGCATGGACCTCTCCAGCTTTAACTTCAAGGTTTATACCTCTTAAAAGGGTTTTGTCTTCAACACTTGCGTGTAAATTATTTATCTTTAACATAGTCTAGTTTCCTAATTTAATAACGTTATTATCTTTTGGGTCTGGTTGGAAAACATTTAATATTTCCTTAATTTCAACTCTATAAGGCCAACCTTCTTCATCATCTGGTTTAGGCGTTATTTTTCCTCTAATTTCAACAGGGATCATGTCTGTTGCTTCTTGTTTATATTTTTGGACAAGGTTGTCAAGTTCGTGCATCTTGTCATCAATAACTACAGCGTAAACTTCAGCATGTGTTTGTAAAACAGCTGCATCTGCATAATAAACAAATTCACCCTTTAATAGTGTTAAACCATCTTTTTGTTTTGCTGTTATGCCATCTTCAGACTCAACAACAGCTTCTTGACTTTCCTTTTTCTTGTCATTTTTACAACCTAAAGCCAATGAGCTTATTAAAAAAATAAAGATTACTTTTTTCATAATAAATATATTAACCTACAGATCCTTCCAGACTTATTTCTAATAGTTTTTGCGCTTCAACAGCAAATTCCATGGGAAGTTTATTCAACACCTCTTTACTAAAGCCATTTACAATGAGAGCAATGGCTTTTTCGGTATCTATACCACGTTGATTACAGTAAAAAATTTGATCTTCACCAATCTTACTTGTAGTTGCTTCATGTTCTATTTGTGCTGTTTTATTTTTTGCTTCTATGTATGGAAATGTGTGCGCACCACATTCATTACCCATGAGTAAACTATCACATTGGGAGAAGTTACGAGCATTGTCTGCACGCGAACTAATTTGTACCAAACCACGATAGGAATTTTGTGATTTTCCTGCTGATATACCTTTTGAGATAATGGTTGATTTGGTATTCTTACCTAAATGAATCATTTTGGTTCCAGTATCTGCCTGTTGAAAATTATTGGTTACAGCAATAGAATAAAATTCACCTACAGAATTATCACCTTTTAAAACACAACTAGGATACTTCCAGGTTATAGCACTTCCGGTCTCTACTTGTGTCCAAGATATCTTTGCGTTTTTTTCACAAAGACCACGTTTGGTTACAAAATTGTAAACACCACCTTTTCCTTCTGCATTACCTGGATACCAGTTTTGTACTGTTGAGTATTTTATTTCGGCATCATCAAGAGCAATCAATTCTACAACTGCTGCATGTAATTGATTTTCATCTCGGCTTGGTGCTGTACAGCCTTCAAGATAACTTACGTAACTACCTTTGTCAGCAATAACCAATGTTCTCTCAAATTGACCAGTGCCTGCTTGGTTTATTCTAAAGTATGTTGACAATTCCATTGGGCAACGAACTCCTTTTGGGATGTAACAAAAACTGCCATCACTGAACACAGCACTGTTTAAAGCAGCATAAAAATTGTCTTTTTGTGGAACAACTGTCCCAATATATTTTTTAACAAGTTCCGGATGTTCTTGTATGGCTTCAGAAATTGAACAGAAGATGATACCTTTTTCTGCTAGTGTCTTCTTAAATGTAGTTGCAACAGAAACAGAATCGACTACCACATCCATAGCGACTCCTGCCAATTTTTTTTGCTCGTCAAGAGAAATTCCAAGTTTTTTAAAAGTTGCCAATAACTCTGGATCAACTTCATCTAAACTATTGTATTTAGGTTTGCTGTTTGGTGCAGAATAATAAGAAATAGCTTGAAAGTCTGGCTTTTGGTATTTCACGTTTGCCCATTCAGGTTCAATCATTTGTTCCCAAGCACGAAAAGATTCAATTCTCCAATTGGTCATCCATTCTGGTTCTTCTTTCTTTTTCGAAATAGCCCTTACTATATCTTCGTTTAAACCAATAGGAAATGTATCAGATTTTATATCTGTATAAAAACCATATTCATATTCTTTGGTTTTAAGTTCTTCTCTTAAATCGTCCTCTGTGTACTTCGACATAATTTCTTTCTTTCTTTTTTATAATGAGAATGATTCACCACATCCACAAGTTCTGTTAGCATTTGGGTTATTGAAAACAAAACCAGTCCCGTTTAAACCACCAGAATACTCTAGTGTTGTTCCTATAAGATATAAAAAGCTTTTCTTATCTACAATAATCTTTACTCCATTATCCTCAAATACCTTATCTCCTTCTTGTTGTTCTTTGTCAAATTTTAATTCGTAAGACAATCCAGAACAACCACCACTTTTTACACCTACACGTACAAAGTCTGTTGTAGAATTAAAACCATCATCAGTCATTAACTCCACAACTTTCTTTTTAGCTGTTTCAGATACTTTTATCATAGCTTATATAGATTTTGTCTAAATAGAGTGCAAATATACAATATAAGTCCTGTAAAACCATATAACCTAACATTATATTAGCAAATAGAATTATAGGTTTTTGTTATTGGTTCTGAAAGTCTGGGTTGTTTATAAATGAAGCATCTGAAAGAGAAAGCAAAAAAGCTTTGAGATCTGCTTTATCTTGTAGTGTAAGTTGTACACCGCCTTGATCTACTTTTTTCATTAAAGGATCTATTGTTACAGAATGCTTTAAACCTTCACTGTAATGATTAATGACTTCCTCAATAGTTGTAAATCTACCGTCATGCATATAAGGTGCTGTGTAAGCAAGATTTCTTAACGAAGGGGTTTTAAATTTTCCATTATCTGCAGGATCTCCAGTAACAGTTCCTAATCCTAAATCTGTAAATTCTGAATCCAAACCGTTGTTATGAAAAATGTTGTCTGTCCAGAGAGGATTGTTGGGATTTCCATGGCAGTGAAAACAATCGCCTTTAGTCTCGTCCATAAAAACATTAACACCATTTAACTCTTCAGGCGTTAAGGTTGCTTCACCAAGAAGATATCTGTCGAATTTTGAGTTGCCCGAAATGAGCGTTCTTTCAAGTTGAGCAATAGCTTTGGTTACTTAAGTTGAG
>Ga0102947_1000579_pt1 | contig 12970 bp, 6 predicted proteins | sample SalPon2A_A_D2_MG_FD_78210 | JGI IMG/M metagenome (GOLD analysis project Ga0102947, IMG submission 78210) | Soil microbial communities from South San Francisco under conditions of wetland restoration - Salt Pond MetaG R2A_A_D2_MG | ecosystem: Environmental > Terrestrial > Soil > Wetlands | place... | reverse complement strand
TGAAGCTGCTGGACTTCGGCATCGCGAAGGTCGTGGAGGCCGACGACGGCGAGGATGCCACCCGCACCGGCGGATTCCTGACTCCCGCGTTCGCGGCGCCGGAGCAGGTGACCCGCGACCCCACCTCCACCGCGACGGACGTGTATGCTCTGGGCGTCCTTCTCTACGTGCTTCTGACCGGACACAACCCGCACGGCGAGACGTCGCGCTCGTTCGATCTGGCCAAGGCGATCCTGGAGCAGGACACCCCGGATCCCAGCTCGATGGCGGGACGCGACACGCCCACCGAGACGGGCGAGGAGATCGCGCGGCGACGCCGGACCGAGCCCTCCGGGCTTCGCCGCAAGATGCGCGGGGACCTGGACAACATTCTCCGGAAGGCGCTTCAGAAGAAGCCGGAGGATCGCTACGTGTCGGTCGAGGACCTGCGCGCGGACCTGGAGCGGCATCGGCGCGCGCTGCCGGTCTCGGCGCGTCGGGCGACCGTGGCGTACCGCGCCGGCCGGTTCGCGCGGCGCAACCGGGTGGGCGTGGCGGCGGGAGGCGTCGTGGCGGTGTCGCTGCTGGCGGGGCTGACCGGCGTTCTCTGGCAGTCGGACGTGGCCGCGCGCGAGCGCGACGAGGCCGAGGCGGTGAAGGAATACCTGATCGGGATGTTCTCCGCCGCGGATCCCACGTACGAGTCCGGGGAGTCTCTTACGGCCTTGCAGATCGTGGAGCGGGGCGCGGAGAGCGTCTCCAGCAAGTTCGGCGACGAGCCCGAAATCCGCACCGAGGTGACGCAGATCCTGGGAACGGTGATGTCGCGCCTGGCGCAGTACGATCGCGCGGACTCGCTGCTGCAGCAGGCGCTGGAGGGGCACCGGCGTCACGGCAATCTGGAAGGGGAGGCCGAGACCCTGGTGGAGCTGGGCGACGTGGCGCGGTGGCAGGGTCGCCTGGAGGACGCGGAAGCGCGGGCCGGTGAAGCGATGGATCTCCTGCGGCGCCGCGGCGGCGACGAGTTGCTGGTGGCCAACGCGCTCAGCCTCCGCGGCGTCGCCACCCAGCAGCAGGGAAGGTGGGACGAGTCCGCCGCCGCGCTGGAGGAGGCCGTCCGGATCGTTCGTTCCACCCGGGGAGCGAACGACGAGCAGGTGGCGGAATACCTGCAGAGCCTCGCCACCACCCGCTCCTTCAGCGGGAACCTGGAGGGCGGGGTGGCGCTGCTCAAGGAAGCGCGGGCGATCCATGAGGCCACCGAGGACGAGATCGGAGTGGCGCAGGTTCTGGTCTCCCTGGGCGACCTGCTGGACGACCTGGATCGCCCGGAGGAGGCGGAGGAGTCCTTGGTGGAGGCGGTGCGCTTGCTGCGGCGCGAGTACGGGGAAACGGGACACCCGCAGCTCGCGATCGCGCTGGGGAACCTGGGCGGGTTTCTGCGCGGGCAGAACCGGCTGGAGGAAGCCGAGTCCGTGCAGCAGGAGTCCGTGGAGATGTTCCGGCGGCACCTGGGCGAAGATCACTACTTCGTCGCGCGCGCTCTCAACAACCTGTCGCTCACGCTCGCGCGAGGCGGCGACATGGAAGGCGCGATCAAGCTGCTCGAGCAGTCGGTCGCGATCAACCGGCGGGCCCTGGGCCCGAGGCACCCGGCGCTTGTCGCGCCCTTGACGAACCTGGGAAACAAGTACGCCGAGCTGGAACGATGGGAGGAGGCGGAGTCTTGGCTCCGGGAAGCGCGTGACGTGGCGCTCGAGGCGCAGGGCCCCGATCACTACGAGCTCGCGTACCCGCTGGTCGGTCTGGGCAACGTCACCCGACACACGGGTCGGCTGGAAGAGTCGGAAGCGCTGTTCCGCCGCGCGTACGAGATCCGCCGCGACGCGATGGGGCAGACGAACTCGCGGACGGTGTGGGCGCGCCGGGAGGTGGCCGTCTCGCTGGACCGGCTCGGCCGCCGGGACGAGGCGGTGACCGAGTTCGCGGCGGCCATCCAGGACGGCCGGGACGGAATGCCGGCGACCCAGCGCGAGCTGTCGCGCGTGCTCTACGAGCGCGGCCTCCTGGGCGAGGATCTCGGAGAGCGTGCAGCGGACGTGGAGCCGCTCTTCCGGGAAGCCTGGGAGCTTCGCCGCGATCTGTACGGCGAGAAATCGGAGCTGACGGCGGAGGCGCGGGAAGCGCTGGACCGGGTCGGCGGGGAGTGATCGCCCCGGTCAGTCCGACCGGAGCTGGTCGTGGAGAAACGACCGCGCCTTTCGCCAGTCCCGGCGGACAGTGCGGTCGGTGACACCGAGCACCTCGGCCGTCTCCTCCTCCGAGAGATCCCCGAAGAACCGGAGCTCCACGACCTTCGCCAGCCGCTCGTTCAGCTCGGCCAGGCGGGTGAGGGCCTGGTCCAGCTCCAGGATCTGCAGGATCTCCGGGTCGTCCGCCGCGTGGTGGTCCTTCAGCTCCACGGCGTTCGCCCCGCCGCCGCGCTTCTGCGCCAGCTTCCGCCGGGCGTAGCTGACCAGGATCTGGCGCATGGCGGTGGAGGCCACGGCCAGGAAGTGCGCGCGATCCTGCCAGGGGCCCGCTCCCGGGCCGGCCAGCCGGAGGTAGGCCTCGTTCACGATGGCCGTCGTGCCCAGGGTCCCCGTCTGCTGGCCGCGCAGGTGCGCCCGCGCGATCCGCCGGAGGTCCTCGTAGACCACCTCGAAGAGCTTCGCCTTGTCGTCGTCCCGGCCCTCGCGGACCCCCGCCAGGAGGCGCCGGACGTCTTCGGTGCGTGCCATGGCGACCAGTGTAGCAGCGGGCAGACCTGTCGGGCGCAAGGACTGGAGGCTTCCAGGGCCTGGAGAGGCTGCCGGAGCGGCTCCCGAAAGACCTCCGCCGCGATGTCCGGTCCCGCCCCCGAGTGGCGTTTCCCCGGTTGAACCCACTCCACCCGGACTCCTCGCCCAGGAGCGATCTCCATGCCGCGCTCTCCCGCCGCCCCCCTCGCCATCGTTCTTCTGCTGTCCGCGGTCACCGTCGCCGACGCCCAGTATTCCCGGGCCAGCATCACCCTCCACGCCGTGCTGGACGAGCACGCGCAGTACAACGAGGTCTGGGGGTACACGGACACCACCGGCGGCCCGAACGACGGGAACGACTACGCCCTCCTGGGAACGACCGACGGCCTCGCGGTCATCAACGTCACCGATCCCAAGGCACCTTACGAGACCGGCTTCCTCCCCGGCGCCAACTCCACCTGGCGCGACATCAAGACGTACCAGACGTACGCCTACGTCACGAACGAGACCGGCGGCGGCATGGCGATCATCGACCTGACCGATCCCGAGAATCCCGTGCAGGCCGCCACGTACACCGGCGTCCAGACCGCGCACAACATCTTCATCGACGAGGCCGACGCCAAGGCCTATCTCGTGGGGACGGACCAGCTCTTCGGGTTTCACATTCTGGATCTGGCGAATCCCCTGGCGCCCGTGGAGCTGGCCGTCGCCGGCGTGGACTACTACCACGACCTCTACGTCCGCAACGGCACGACCTATGCCATGGCGATGTTCGCGCGGGAGTTGGTCCTTTTCGACGTTTCCGATCCCGCCAACGTGTCGGAGCTCTCACGGACCACCTGGTCCACCGCCTTCCAGCACGCCTGCTGGCTCAACGACGCGGGCACGCATCTCGTGACGACGGACGAGCAGGTCGGTTCGTCCGTCCGCGTTTGGGACGTGACGAATCCCGCGGCCCCGTCCCAGACGGATCTCTACCAGCCGAATCCGCTCACGGTGCCGCACAACGTCTTGATCGAAGGCAACACCGCCTTCGTCTCTCACTACACGTTGGGCGTCCGCATGTTGAGGCTCACGAACCCGGCGGCGATCGTCGAGATCGCGCACTTCGACACGTATCCCTCGGACGACGGCTCCAGCTTCTCCGGATGCTGGGGCGTGTATCCCTTCTTCGATCAGCCGGACCTGATCGTCGCCAGCGATCGCACCGGCGGGCTCTTCGTCCTGGAGTACATCTTCAAGATGAACTACGCGCACGGCACCGTGACGCACGGCGCCGGGGGAGCGCCGGTGGCCGGCGCGCAGTTGGAAGCCGTGGAGCCCGGGACGTGCGATGTCTCCGCCGCCGACGGCTCCTACCGCCTGGACGGGCAGCTCAGCCTCTACACCGTGAACGCCTCCGCGTACGGATACCAACCGTTCACGGATCTGGTCTTCTTCGATCCGACGAGTCAGAACGACATCGCCTTGACGCCGCTTCCGGGCGCGAACCTGTTCGGCGCCGTCACGTACGAAGGTCCCACGCCTCCCGAGTTCGCCACGGTGGAGGTTCTGGGCACTCCGGTGAAGGTGAGCATCGTCAGCGACTACGGCACTCCGCACGTCGTTGCCGGCCTGCAGACCGTGCGCGCTCGCGTGTTCGGATACAACGCGCTGGACAAGATGGTGGATGTCCCCACGAGCGGGGTGGCGGCGGTCGATTTCCTGCTCAGCGAAGCGCCGATCGCCGAGACGTTCGAGCCGGGGACCGCGCGATCGGCTTCCACGTGGACGGTCTCCGGAGCGGCGACCGGCGGCGCGTGGGAGCAAGCGGCCCCGCAGCCGACGCTGGACGACTGGGGTCCCGTCCAGGCGGGGTCCGACGTCACCGGCGGGGGCACGGACTGCTGGGTCACGGGCGCCTCCGCCGGGGTTTCGCTGGGCGACTTCGACGTGGACGGCGGAGCCACCGTTCTGACCTCTTCCGTCTACGACCTCAGCGGTCTCGTGGATCCGCACGTGAGCTACTGGCGCTGGTACGTGTCGGGCGTCTCGGACAACCCCACCCGCGACTTCTGGCTGGCGGAGGTCAGCTCCGACGGCGGCGCGACGTGGGCGACTTTCGAGACCACGGATCAGCCGGAGCCGGAGTGGGTGAACGTCGACGTCGCGCTCTCGTCGCTGATCACGCCCACGAACCAGGTCGTGTTCCGATTCACGGCGCAGGACACCGGCGACGCCTCCATCACGGAGGCCGCGCTGGACGACTTCTGGGTGTATGTCGTGGAGACGGAGGGGGCCGTCGGCGTGCCCGGCGCATCCGCTGCGGATCCGGGCGCCGGCCTGAGTCTCGGTCCCGCCACACCCAGCCCCCTGCGAACCGGGGAGGCCGTGGGGCTGGCGCTGACGCTGCCCACCGCCGGGCGCGTGAGGGCTGCCGTGTTCGATGTGACCGGCCGCCGCGTGGCGGCGCTTCGGGACGGTCGCCTGGATTCCGGCCGTCACCGAATCGAGTGGGACACCCGGAACGCGTCCGGGCGGACGGTGGGAGCCGGTGTGTACTTCGTCCGCGTGGAAGTGGACGGATCCCGTCTCACGCGGAAGGTCCACGTCCTTCAGTGACCGGTTCGCCGCGAGGCGGCGGCCGGCTCGCGCTCCGGGCCCGTGCTACCCTCTGCCCGGCACGAGTCCGGGAGCGTGGATGATCCGCGAAAAGCTTGATGCACGTGCGCCTGCGTGGCGACCGCGAGTTCCGCTGGCACGGAGCAGATGGACGAGCTGATGATGATCTACGGGGCGGGATTCTTCGCGATCTTCGTCTGCTTCGGCGTCCTTCACCTCGGCGAGGGGTTCGGAGCCCCGTGACCGATTTGGACCGCTGGCAGCGCATCGAAACGATTCTCGACGAGCTGCTGGACCTCGCTCCCGAAGTGCGGGGCGCCCGGCTGGACGTCCTCGCGGCGGGAGAGCCGGAGCTGCGCGAGGAGATCGATCGGCTTCTCGCGGCGGACTCGGCCACGGGAAGCGGCGTCCTCGACCGGGGACTGGCGGCCGTCGCCTGGCGCGTGATGGAGGAGGAGGCGGCTGCGGAACCGGGCGAGCGGATCGGTCCCTACCGCGTCGTCCGCCTCCTCGGCCGCGGCGGCATGGGCGAGGTGCTGCTGGCCGAGCGCGCCGAGGGGGACTTCGAGCAGCAGGTCGCGCTCAAGATCGTGCGGGGCGGTCCGAACCGCACCGAGATCGTGGAGCGGTTCCGGCGGGAGCGCCGCATCCTTGCCCGGCTTCGTCACCCCAACATCGCCGCGCTGTACGACGGGGGCGTCACCGCCGACGGCGTTCCGTACTTCGCCATGGAGTACGTGAACGGTGAGCGCATCACGGACTGGTGCGACGCACGGACGCTGGGCGTGGCCCAGCGCGTGGATCTCTTCGAGTCCGTGTGCCGGGCCGTGGAGCACGCTCACCGGAACCTCGTCGTGCACCGGGACATCAAGCCCGGAAACGTGTTCGTCACCTCGGAGGGTGGCGCCAAGCTGCTCGACTTCGGGATCGGGAAGCTGCTGGATCCTGAATCCGGCGAGGAGACGCAAGCCACCCGTTCCTTTCTGACGCCGGCGTTCGCCGCGCCCGAGCAGATCCGGGGCGAGGGGGCCTCCACTTCGTCGGACGTTTTCTCGCTGGGGATGCTGCTGTACGTCCTGCTCACCGGACATCACCCGCACGGGGACGCGTCGCGATCCATGGAGGTCGCGCGAGCGATCGCGGAGGACGACGCCCCGGATCCCAGCACCCGGGCCGGCCGCGACTCGACGACGATGAGCGCGTCGGAGATCGCCGCCCGGCGGGGGATGGAGCCGGCGGAGCTGCGTCGCCGCTTGAAGGGCGACCTGGACAACATCGTGGCGAAGGCGCTTCGCCGGGATCCCGACGAGCGGTACGCGTCGGCGCGCGAGCTCGCCGAGGATCTGCAACGCTACCGGAGATCGGAACCGGTCCGGGCCCGCCCCGCCACGATGCAGTACCGGATGAGCCGCTTCGTTCGCCGGCACCGCGTGGGGGTGGCGGCCGCCTCCGTCACGTTCGTGGCCGCAGTGGCCGGCGTGGCGGGAGTGGCCTGGCAGGGACGCGTGGCCGAGCACGAGCGGGACCGGGCGCAGGCCGTGAAGGACTACCTGATCGAGGTGTTTTCCGCGGCGGATCCCTCCTTCGAATCCGGGAAGACGCTGACCGCGGCGGAGCTCGTCGAACGTGGCGCGGAGCGGATCCAGGATCGCTTCGGGGACGAGCCGGAGATCCGCGCGGAGATCACCGAGGTGCTCGGGAGCGTCCTGACCGGGCTGGCTCTCTACGAGCGGGCGGACGAGCTCTTGCAAGAGGCGCTGCGGGAGCACCGCCGCATGGGAGACCGCCCTCGCGCGGCCAGCGCGCTCTCGGCACTAGCGGTGAACGCCACCCACCGCGGCGAACTGGAAGCGGCCGAGCGGCTCCAGCGGGAGGCGTTGGCCGCCGTGCGGGACCTGTACGGTGACGGACCGCAGGAGGCGGAGGCGCTGCACTCGCTGGGCAGGATCCTCGCGCACGCCGGACGACCGGAAGAGGCGATCGAAGTGCTCCGCGAGGCGATCGCCGTCGGCCGCGGCGCCGGCCTGACGAAGCCCGAGCTCGCCGACTACCACACGTCGCTGGCCGGTCCCCTGATGGATGTCGGGCGCCTGGAGGACTCGGAGCGCGAGTACCGGGCGGCTCTTGCCGCACTTCCCGAAGTCAGTGTCGCCACCGGGAGCACGCTGGCCGAGCTCACCCGGCTGCTGAACCACATGGGGAGGAACGAGGAGGCGGAGGAGGCGTCGCGGAGGGCGCTCCAGGTCTTGCGCGAGGAGTACGGACCGGTCGGCCATCCGGACGTGGGACACGCGCTGAACTCGTTGGCGTCGATCCTGAGCGAGAAGGGAGAGCTGGACGAGGCGGAGGCGTTGCAGCTGGAGGGCCTGGACGTGCTTCGCCGCACGCTCGGGAACGACCACTCCTTCGTTGCGGGGATCATGAACAACCTTGCCATCACGAAGCAGCGTCAGCACGACTACCAAGCCGCCGCCGACCTGCTGGAGGAAGGGCTCCGCATCATGGAGCGCTCGCTCAGTCCCACGCACCCGCGGTTGCTTCCCTATCTCTGCAACTGGGCGGACAACCTGCGTTTGTCGGGCCGGCACGCCGAGGCGGTGCAAGCGGGCGAACGTGCGGTGGCGCTGGCCCACGAGACCCGCGGTGAGCGCCACTTCGAGGTTTCCTACGCCTTGCTCTCGCTCGGCCTGGCTCATCAGGCGGCGGGAAACGCGACCGGTGCGGAGGAGGCGATGCGCGAAGCGTGGGACATCCGGACGGAGCATCTCGGAGCGGGCAACCCGCGGACGCTCGACGTGCTGATGCGCATGTGCGACGTGCTGGAAGAGGACGATCGCCGTGCCGAGGCGCTCCGTCTTCGTGACCGCTCCGTCGCGGACGCTCGCACGGGTCTTCCGGACTCGCGCTGGTCCCTGTCGCGGGCGCTGCTGGAGCGGGCGCAGTTGGGAGCGCGGCTCGAGGAGCCCGAACAGGAGCTGCGCACGATGCTCGAGGAGTCGCTCTCCATTCGTGACGACATGTACGGCGCCGACAGCGATCAGAGCAGCGAGGTCCGGACGGCGCTCGCCGACCTCGGCGGGTAGCGGCGGGACGGTGCCTAGCGCGCCCAGGACTGCCCCGGACCCAGCAACTCATGCGAGCTCGGTGCGTTCGTCAGGTTGAGCTGGTTCGTTCCGTCGGCGTTCATGAGGAACGTCTCGAAGTCACCGGTCCGGTCCGTCGTGAAGGCGATCCTCGAGCCGTCCGGTGACCAGTTCACGTAGAAGTTCTGGGCCGTCGGATGGTTCGTCAGATTCTGCGCGGGCGTGGTCGCCCAGGTTCCTGGTCCTCCGCTGACGTCCTTCCCGTGGATGTCGCTCCAGGAGCCGTCGCTCCCGACGCTGTAGGCGATGAGCGATCCGTCCGGCGACCAGGACGGACGGAACGCCGGATCCGCGCTGCTGGTGAACGGATTCGGGTCGGAGCCGTCCGCGTTCATCACCCAGATCTGACCCTGGCCGGAGCGGTCCGACGCGTAGGCGATCCGCTGGCCGTCCGGAGACCACGTCGGATGCCGGTCGTCCGAGAGCTGCGACCCCGCGACAGCGCTGAGGTTCACGAGGTTGGAGCCGTCGGAATCCATGATCCAGACGTCATGGTGGCCGGTGTAGAACGACGAGAAGGCGATCCGGGATCCATCCGGCGACCAGACCGGGTCCGCCCCGTGATCCAGGATGTGCGCTTCGTCGGTCCCGTCGACGTTCATCACGAACAGGCCTTGGAGCCCGCTGCCGCTGCCGTTGCAAACGATCCGCCGGCCGTCCGGCGACACGGAGCCGAAAGCGCGCCGGTCGGGTCCGTTCGTCAGCTGGGCGAGGCCGGCTCCGTCCGGATTGATCACGAAGAATCGCAGCTCGGCGCCGCCGCGATCACTGGCGAACACGATGCGGTCGCGGAGCGGCTCCACGCCGGAGTCCGGGCCCGTTCCCCCGTCGCCACCCCCGCAGGCGCCGGTCGCCAAGGAGATCGCCAGGGCGGCGGCGCGAATCGAGGCACGTCCGGGTCTCATGGCCGTCTCCATGTCTTGGGGCTACCTCGCCCAGGACTGCGGACTGACGACGTCTTCCGCTCCGTGGCTCGTGATGTTCACGCTGGAACCTCCGCCGGCGTCCATCGTGTAGATGTCGTAGTTGCCCGGCTCGTCCCCCGTGAAGATCATCCGGGTTCCGTCCGCCGACCAGGCCGGGCGGATGTCCTTGGTGAGGTTGCTCGTGAGGAACCGATCGCCGGTGCCGTCGGCCCCGATCACGTGGAGCTCCCAGTCCCCGCAGGGAATCAGATCGACCGGGCGGCAGAGCGTGCTGGCGTAGGCGATCTCCGTGCCGTCGGGGGACCAGGCGGCATACGTCTCGTTGCCCATGGCTCCGGTGAGGGCCGCGGCGCCCGTGCCGTCCGCGTTGATCGTCCAGACCTTCAAGGACGATCCGTCCGACACCGTGTACGCCAGCCGGGAGCCGTCGGGCGACCACGTCGGCTTCGTCTCGTCGGTGGCTCCGTCGTCGGTCAGGTTCACGGCGTCCGTGCCGTCGGCGTTCATCGTCCAGACGTCGAACGTGCCCGCGCGGTCCGACTCGAACGCGATCCGCGTGCCGTCGGCGGACCAGATCGGATTGCTGCCCTGGTTCGTCAGGAGCCGGAGGTCGAGGCCCTCCGCGTCGACGGCCCAGATCTCGCTGTCGTTGTAGGTGAACGCCACGGTCTGCCCGTTGGGCGAGACCGCGGGATCGTACGCGTTGCCCAGGGTGCTGAAGCGCGTCACGTTCGTACCGTCCGGGTTCATCACGTAGAGGTCCGACAGCGCGTCACGCGTGCTCGCGAAGACGATCACGTCCTCCAGCGCGACGGGGCAGGCCAGCGTGAACTTCATCGTGCTGGTCTGTCCCTCGGTGACGATCACGGACTGCGTCAGACCTTCCAGCGCCTGGCAGTTGGACTCCACGCCGGTCAGCGTCACGACGTAGGTGCCGGCCGAGAGCGTCATCGTCGCGGAGTCGTTGACGCCGATCGCCGTCTCGGCTCCGCCGTTGATCTGGAACGCGTAGCCGTCGGGATCGATCTGCTTGCCGCTCGAGGCGGTGGTCACGGCGAGCGTGCCGGTCGGTGCGTCACCCGGACCCATCCCGTTGTCTCCATCCTCGCCGCAGCCGGCGGCGGACAACGCCGCGAGGGCCAGGGCGGCGGGGAGGACTCGCTTCGCGTTCATCTGGTGCCTCCTTCGGGGGTTCGACGACCCGGCCGATTGGGCTCGAGTCCTGCCCGGGGAACGCAGGGAGGGCGGCCGACCGGACACGGTCCGGGTGCGTGGGCCTTCTAGCGCGCCCAGGACTGGGGGTAGATCCGGTCGTATCCGGCGGAGCTGGTGATCTGCGTCCGGTTCTTGCCGTCCGCGTCCATCACGTAGACTTCCTCGTCCCCGGATTCCGCGCTGTCGAAGGCCAGCTTCGATCCGTCCGGAGACCACGACGGCCTCATGTCCTCGACCAGGGTGCTGGTCAGGAAGCGATCCGTGGAGCCGTCCGCCGCCGCGACGTGCACCTCATTGTCGCCGCACGGATAGAGGTCGATGGCGCGGCACCGCGTGCTGACGTAGGCGATGCTCAGGCCGTCCGGCGACCACGACGGATAGGACTCGTCGCCGTTGTACGAAAGAAGGTCCACGGCGTTCGAGCCGTCGGAGCTCATCACGTAGACGTCCGACTTGCCGAGGTTCTCCAGGCGCCGGTACGCGATCCGCTGGCCGTCCGGGGACCAGGTGGGCTGCGTCTCCTGGACCTGGAACGTGTTGTTCAGCACGACCACGTTGGACCCGTCCGGGTTCATCACATGGATGTCGCGGGACGACGACGCCCCGGAGTGGGCGTTGTACGCGATCCGGGTTCCGTCCGGTGACCAGGCCGGATTGTTGCCGTCCGCGGCGAGCACGCGCAGGTTGCCGCCGTCCGCGTCCATCGCCCAGAGCTCGTAGCCAACGTTGAAGGCGACCGTCCGACCGTCGGGCGACACGGCGGGCTCGCGGGCGCCGTTCACGGTGGTGAGCTGCACCACGTTGGAGCCGTCCGGATCCATCGCGAACAGCTCGTTGTTCCCGGCGCGAGTGCTCTCGAAGACGATCCGGTTGGTCAGGTACGGGACGCAATCCATCTGGAACGCCAGCGACGTGGTGAACCCTTCGCTCACGCTCACGTCCCACGAGGTGTTCACGGGATCGCAGTTGGTCTGGATGCCGGTCAGCGTGATGACGTGATCGCCGGCGGGCACGTCCAGCGTGGCCGCGTCGTTCGCGCCGATCGGGGTTTCCGGGCCCCCGTCCACCTGGAACGCGTAGCCGTCCGGATCGATCTGGACCCCCACGGTGACCGTGGTGACCTGGATCGATCCCATCGGAGTCTCCCCGCCGCCGTTCTCGCCGCCGCCCTCGGTGCCGTTCTCGCTTCCGGGATCCGGTCCCATTCCGTTGTCGCCGTCGTCACCGCAGCCCGCGGCCAGCGTCATCACCGCGGCGACCAGCATCGCTCTCGAGATTCGCTTCGCGCTCATTTCCTGCTCCCTTCCGTTCCTGCTCCCTTCCGTGGGGGACGGATCCGGCGCCCCTCCGGTTCTTGACGGCGGGAACGCGGAGCGGTCGCCGAACCGGACACGGTGGGCGGGCGGGAGGAGCGGCGGAGGCGGACGGGCCGGTGCAGGTGGCCGTGGCGTGGCGGTGTCCGGTCCGCGAGGCGCTCCGCGTTCCCCCGGACGAACCGAGATCCGGCCGTCCGCCGGATGGAACCCGGGAGGAAGCCATGGATCCCCGACGTGTCCTTGCGATTCTCCTGCCGCCGGCGCTCACCCTGGCCGCGTGCGGCGGCGACATGTCGGGCCCCGGGGCCCCGGAGCCCTTCCGGGACCGGATCGTCTTCGGCAGCGACCGCAGCGGGATCACGCAGCTCTACGCGATCGATCCGGACGGAACGGACTTCGTGCAGATCACGAGCGGGCACGAACGCCGTCTGTTCGGCTCCGTGTCCCTGGACGGGCGCCGGATCCTGTGTCAGAGCAACGGGGGAGTGCGGGAAGGTCTCTTCGTGATGAACGTGGACGGGACCGACGAAGCGCATCTGGCGGCGGAAGGATCCGAGGGCACGTGGTCGCCGGACGGTTCGCGGATCGCGTTCGTGTCCCGCGCCGACGGATTCGATGACATCTGGGTGATGAACGCGGACGGCTCCGGAGCGGTGAATCTCACCCGGACGCAGAGTCCGTCCACCGTCTATCCCGACAACTTCGCGCCGAGCTGGTCCCCCGACGGACTGCGGTTGGCGTTCACGTCGGCCCGGACCGGACAGTTCGAGATCTGGATCATGAACGCGGACGGCACCAGCCCCGAGCGATTCTCGTTCGGGAGCGACCCGTCGCTCTATCCCGCGTGGTCGCCGAACGGAGCCACGATCGCGTTCACCTCCGACGGGGAGGACGTCCACCTGAAGCCGGCGGCCGGCGACCCCGCGACGTGGGAGACCACGCCGTCCGTGAACCTCACGAACAGCCCGGGGTCGCAGGACGTCCAGGCGAACTGGTCACCGAACGGTCTG
>Ga0102947_1000578_pt1 | contig 12988 bp, 6 predicted proteins | sample SalPon2A_A_D2_MG_FD_78210 | JGI IMG/M metagenome (GOLD analysis project Ga0102947, IMG submission 78210) | Soil microbial communities from South San Francisco under conditions of wetland restoration - Salt Pond MetaG R2A_A_D2_MG | ecosystem: Environmental > Terrestrial > Soil > Wetlands | place... | reverse complement strand
CCGGTGGGACGGCCGCAATCGCTCGGGTCGGGCGGCGTCCCCGGGCGTATACTTCTTCCGCTACCGGCCGGAGGCCGGAGCCGCGCGTACGGTCAAGGGAGTCCTGCTCCGCTGAGGTGAGCCGGCCGGTTCCGCTCCGCGCGTGCCGGCATCGCTGGGGGTTGGTCGCCGCGGCGCCCGGCTGCTAGAGTCGGCCCTCGATCACATCATCTCCCCCCGCGAGCCGCTCCGCCGGCCGTGGCCAACCTCGGCGGATGCCCCTTGACCGTTCTCGCCGGACCCTGCCGGTGACCTCCGACCACTTCGCCGCGCTCAAGCGCCTCCTGGCCGGTGCGCTGGAGCTTCCCGCGGCCGAGCGAGCGACGTTCCTGGAGCGGGAGTGCGCCGGCAACGACGTGCTCCGTGCAGATGCGGAGGCCAAGCTCGCGCGGTTGGATGCCGACGCGTCCCTTCTCGTGACGGGCGGGCTCGTGGCATTCGTCGAGTCGGCGGCGACCTCCGGCCTGGCCGCCGCGTCGACCACCGCCTCCGCTCCCGTGCGGTACGACATTGGGGAGAAGCTCGGCGAGGGCGGGTTCGGTGAGGTCTACCTCGCCGAGCAGAAGGAGCCCGTGCAGCGACATGTGGCGCTCAAGGTGCTCAAGCCTGGCCTCGATACGCGCGCCGTCCTGGCACGCTTCGAGGGAGAGCGTCAGGCGCTGGCGCGGATGGAGCACCCCGGCATCGCCAAGGTGCTCGACGCCGGCTCGACCGATCAGGGCCGTCCCTACTTCGCGATGGAGTACGTGGACGGCCTGCCCATCACCACGCACTGCGATGAGCATCGCCTGGCCACCGCGGCCCGCCTCCGGCTGCTCCAGCAGGCCTGCGACGCCGTGCAGCACGCGCACCAGAAGGCCGTGATCCACCGCGACATCAAGCCGTCCAACGTGCTCATCGGGATGCAGGACGGCGAGCCCGTCGTGAAGGTGATCGACTTCGGCGTGGCGAAGGCGATCGAGACGCCGCTGACCGAGGGTTCGCTCGTCACCGAGGTCGGAACGCTGATCGGGACGCCCGAGTACATGAGCCCCGAGCAGGCGGACCTCTCGGGCGACATCGACACGCGTACCGACGTGTACTCGCTCGGGGCCACCCTCTACGAGCTGCTGACCGGCAGCCGCCTGTTCGAGTCGAGCGAGCTGCGTGAGGGCGGAGCCGAGAACCTGAAGCGGGTGATCCGCGACACCGACCCCGTTCGCCCCAGCGCGCGCGTATCGACCGCGGCGCCCGATGCCGCGTCGACGGTCGCGTCCCGCCGGCGAACCACTCCGCGTGCGCTCGCCGGCCACCTGCGCGGCGATCTCGACTGGATCACGATGAAGGCGCTGGCAAAGGACCGGTCGCGCCGCTACGTGTCACCGGCCGAGCTCGCGGCCGACATCGAGCGCTTCCTGCGCCACGAGCCGGTGATCGCCCGGCCCCCGGGCGTTGCCTACCGGACCGCCCGGTTCGTGCGCCGGCACCGGGTCGGCGTGGCGGTGGCGGTCGTGCTCGCGCTGGGATTCGCGACGTTCGGCGTGCGCGAGCAGGTGCAGTCCCGCCGGGTGGCGCGGGAGCGGGCGGCGGCCGAGCGCGTGGCCGGGTTCCTCGCCGACATGATGAGCGAGACCGAGCCGCAGGTCCTCGGCGACGCGCTCTGGACCGACCTGCGCGGTCGCGTGGAGTCCGCCCGGAGCGATCGCCGCGCCGGCGACGAGGACGCCATCGCGACGGACCTCGCCGCGTTCGACGAGCTCACCGCCGGTGTGAATCCCACCGACGCCGCACTGCGCCTCCTCGACGAGGAGATCCTCGACCGGTCGGCACGCACCGTGGAAGAGCGCCTCGCGGAGGATCCCCTGGTGGCCGCCCGCCTCCAGGCGACCCTGGGCCGGACGTACCGCGCACTCGGCATGGTCGAACGCGCGGAGCCGCACGCCCGCCGCGCACTGGACACGCGCCGCGACCACCTGCCGCCCCGCCACGGGGACGTCCTCACGGCGCAGGTCGAGCTGGGTGCGCTGCTGGTGGACCGGGAGGAGCTGGAGGAAGCGGAGACGCTGCTGCGCGACGCGCTCGAGGCCCGGCGATCCGTGCTCGGCGACGACCACCCGGAGACACTCGCCGCTCGCCACGAGCTCTCCCACCTGCTGGGCGCCAGGGGCGAGCCGGAGGGGGCGGAGGAGGAGGCACGCATCGCGCTGGCCGGGTTCCGTCGCGCGCTGGGCGACGGCGACGCGCGCACGCTCGACGCGATCAACACGCTCGGGTTCCTGCTGCAGGACCGCGGCGCGTACGACGAGGCGGAGGATCTGTGGCGGGAGGCGCTGGAGACGCGCCGGCGCGTGCTGGGTCAGGACGACCCGCGCACGCTCGAGTCGATGAGCAACTACGGATTCCTGCTGCAGGCCGTCGGGCGGCTCGACGAGGCGGAGCCGCTCTATCGCGCGGCCCTCGACGGCATGACGCGCGTTCTCGGGGACGGCCACCCGTGGACGCTGACGCTGCACTCGAACCTGGGGTTCCTGCTCCGGCAGCAGGGACGCCTGGACGAGGCCGAGCCCTACTACGCGAAGGCGCTGGAGGGCCGTCGCCGCGTGCTCGGCGAGGACCATACCGAGACGCTCTACGCGATGAACAACTCGGGGTTCCTGCTCAAGGCGACAGGGCGCGCCCGCGAGGCGGAGGCCACCTTCCGGAGCGCGCTCGACGGGTTCTCGCGGGTTCTCGGGGAGGACCACCCCACCACGCTCTCGTCACGGACGAACCTGGGGTACTTCCTGATCGGGGAAGGGCGCCCCGGCGACGCGGAGCCGTTGCTGCGCGAGGCGCTCGCGGGCTTCGAGCGGGCGCTCGGAACGGATCACCCGGACCGGTTCTGGGCGATGCACAACCTCGCGCGCGCCCTCCGCGACCAGGACCGGCTGGACGAGGCTGAGCGACTCTACGCCGCCACGCTCGAGGGGAGGGTGCGCGTCATTGGCGGCGACCATCCCCACACGAACGCCACTCGGTACCACTTCGCCTGCCTGCGCATGCAGCAGGGGAGCAGCGCTTCGGCGCTCGAGCTGCTGAGGCAGGCGATGGAGGCGGGCTACGACGTGCTCCGGGCGGAGTCCGACCCGCACTTCGAGGCCGTGCACGGCACTCCGGAGTTCGAGGCGATCCTGGCCGAGGCCGAGGCCCGCTCCCGCCCGGAGTGACGCGCACGCGCCCCCGAGCGACGGCGGCTCGGAGCGCCACCGCCGTCGGGGACGTGCGCGCGCGGTCGCGGCCTACCGGAGCAGGACTCCCTTGACCGTACGCGCGGCTCCGGCCTCCGGCCGGTAGCGGAAGAAGTATACGCCCGGGGACGCCGCCCGACCCGAGCGATTGCGGCCGTCCCACCGGAACAGGTGGTCGCCCGGGGCCCCGGGCCCCCGGTGCAGCACCCGCACGAGCCGGCCCGCCGCGTCGTAGACCGAGAGATCCAGGTCCCCTCCCCGGTGTTGGAGCGCCAGCGAGGCGCCGGAGCGGAACGGGTTGGGAAACGGGTGCCGCAGGGACGCGACCGCGACCGACGCGGACCCCACCTCGGGGGCGCCGACCGGCGGAATCGTGCCGGGCGAGAGCAGGAAGATCCCCAGACAGCCGGAACCGGTGGACACCACGGTCTCCAGGCCGCTCCCGTCCAGGTTGGCGCACTGGATCTCCTGCGCCGCGTTCTCGGTCCAGTACATCTTGCCGACCTGGACGTCCAGGGACAGGTGGAGTGGCTGGTCGAGCCCGGAGACCAGGATCTCCCGCCCGGATCCGTCGAGGAACGCGCGCTCGACCGTGTTGTCGACATCGTCGGTCCAGTAGACACGGGAGTTCACGAGATCGAGGGCCACGCCGTAGGGATGGGGTGTTCCGGACACGACGGTCTCGATGGGACCGGAGCCGTCCATGTCGCCGCGGGCGATCCGGTTCGTGATGCTGTCCCCCCAGTAGATCTTGCCGCCGTTCCGGTCGAGGTCCATTCCCTTGGGATCGTCGACCCCCGTGTACAGGATCTCGAAGTTCTGTCCGTCGTAGTCCACGCGCCCGACGCGGTTCGCTCCGCGGTCCACCCAGTAGACCTTCTCGTCGGACCAGTGGACGCCGATGTCGCGGGCATAGTTCAGGCCCGTGTCCAGGACGGTCTCCACGCAGCTTCCGTCCAGGTTGCTTCGCTGGATGCGGTCCGCGCTCGGGTCGGTCCAGTACATCTTGCTATTGATCGGGTCGTAGGTGATCCCCTGCGGACTCGAGAGGCCGGAGGACACCACCGTCTCTACCGCACTTCCGTCGAGTCCCGTCCGGCGGATCTGATCGTTGCCGAGGTCGGTCCAGTAGATCTTGTTCTCGAACGTGGGGGAGACGCCGAGCGCGAGCCCGCTGGGATGGGAGAGCGCGTGGAGCAGCCGCCTCGCGTTCCCGCCGTCCAGATCCGCGCGCCAGATCTCGTCCAGGGTGCTCCAGTAGATCTTGCCCGACCCGGCGTCCAGTGCCAGACGGTCCGCGAAGGTGTCCGGCACCAGCATCTGGACACTGCCGCCGTCCAGGTCCGAGCTCCGGATGCCGGTCTCGTCGCCCCAGTACATCCGGCCCGCGGGCAGGTCCAGCTCGATGGAGTAGGGCTCGATCCCGGAGACGAGAACTTCGGGCGTTCCGCCCAGGGGGTGAAGCCGGACGATCTGCCCGGCCAGACGATCGGTCGAGTAGAAGAAAGATGGAAAGCTGGTCTTGAGGCGGAAATCATCGTTGCAGCCGATGCAGCTCGACAGCCGCAGATGGCCAAGCTCCTCGATGTAGCCGGTGTCCACCAGCCCCCGGTAGAACTTCGGATCGTCGAACCAGTAGACCCAGTTGGCGCCCGCGGAGGACCAGATGACCGTGCTCGTGTCGCCGGCGCCGGGGACCACGACACCTACATCGGATCCGTCCAGGTTCGCACCGCGGATTCCGGGACCGCTGAAACGGTCGCCCCAGTATATCTTCCCGCCGTCGGGGTCGATCGTGAGGCCGCGCGGGTCCGTCGCCTCCACGTTTGCGAGCTCCTGCACCCCGGACCCGTCGAGCGAGACGCGGAGCACGCGGTGAGTGTCCTCCTCAGCCCAGTAGATCCACCGGAGCTCACCCGGGCTTGCGAGGACGGCGATGTCGGCCGGGATCCCGGGAAGGTCGAGATCGATCGGATCGTCGCCGTCGAGGTCCGCCCCGGACACGCCGGCGAGCGGAGAGACCACGAACACGCGGTCTTCCAGCAGATCCACGGCGACGCATGACGCGCCCGTGGACGGCGTGACCGCGCGCACGCCGGTGCCATCCACGTCGGCAGCCATGACGCCGGAATCATCCGTCCAGTAGACCGTTCCGCCCGGCGCGTCGACCTCGACGTCGACCGGCTCGCTCCCCGTCGTGTCCAGGAAGATCCCTGCGTACGCGCCGTCGAGGGTCCAGTGATCAATCCGCTCCGACTGCGGGGAGGTGGCGTACAGATGGCCACCCTCCGGATCGACCGCGATCGCGCGGGCCGACGGCCAGGCGCCGAAGAGCTCCGGGGCCGATCCGTCGAGGTTGGCCCGGTGGATGTCGCCGCTGTCGTCCAGCCAGTAGATCCTGCCCGCCACCGTGTCGATGGAGAGGTCGACCGGGTTCTCGGCGTAGGGCCCCGGTGGGACGATGACCTCCACGCTGCCGCCGTCCAGGTCGGCTCGCTGGAGCTGTCCCGTGCTCCCGAGGGCCGTGGCGACGGTCCAGTAGACCTTGCCGCCGTCACGATCGACGTCGAGCGCGGAGGGCCACCCGGATACGGCGACCAGCTCGTGGCTTCCGCTTCCATCCGGATTCGAGACCATGATCGCGCCGGATCCGGGCGCAGAGGCGCTGGCCCAGTAGAGCTTGGGGTCCGCCCGTCCGTCTTCTGGCAGGGCCACGGCGAGGAGAATGGCCAGGGCAAGGGAGTGGAGGAAGGCTCTCATGGTCGCGGCTCCTGTCGACGTCGTTGGCGATCGGGTCCACCCGCTCCCGGTCGAGGGGACGCGGGCGTGGAGGCTTGCCCGGAAGGACACGAACCCGGATCCGTTCGCGCAGCCTGTGCCCGGTGCGCACGCTGGTCCGGCACCGGCGAGCCGCTCCCGGGCGGCGCTTGGCGGGCCGCGCGCGGGTTCCGAACTCCGGCACGTCCCGGTACTCGTGACTGGGGGCTGTTCGTCGTCCCGCCCAGATCGGTAAGTGATTGGTGGGGTTGGCCTTGATCGAGACCGGGGATCCCTTGACGCGGGGCGGCGATGAGAGTACGTTACTCGCCACATTGCGGGGTGGAGCAGTCTGGTAGCTCGTTGGGCTCATAACCCAAAGGTCGCAGGTTCAAATCCTGCCCCCGCTACCACTTTCACGAGGCCCGGAACTCTTTGAGTTTCGGGCCTTTGTGCGGGTGGAGGCGGGCCTGGCGCGATTCGCGAAATCGGCCGTCTCCACTATGTCTCCAGTAAGTCGCCAGGGGAACCCGGCGTCGCTCGGTCAGGAAAGGTGCCCCCGGAGGGCGGACCTCACTCCTGTGATCGTCGGAGGTCGGGTCGAAGCGGCCCCGCGTTAGTACCGTCCTGAACCAACGTCTACTTGATGAGAACGACCTTCCGCGACCGCGCAATCCCGGGCGCTTCCGCACGAACGAAGTACACGCCAGCTGCCACCCGGCGCCCGTCGCTGTTTCTTCCGTCCCAAGCCTCGCGGAACAACCCAGGGTCGCGCTCCTCGTCCACAACCACACGGACGAGGCGTCCCGTCACGTCGTAGATGGCCAGCCTCAAGTGTCCCTTGGTCGCAAGGCCGATCGAGAATGCCACATCGCCCACCGTGGGATTCGGGATGGCAGCCCCCAGACCGATACGCACCGGATCGGTGGCCAGGAGCGCAGCAACCGGGGTGCTGAAACCAGGTCAACAGTCGTCGTCGCTTTCGTTTGAGGCGTCGTACGGGTCCGCGTTGGTGGTGTACTTGTGCCACAGTTGGGTACCCTGACCGGCGAGCGCCTGCCCTCCAGTGCAAGGCGTCCCGGCAGACTTGTCGCCCCTCGTCCACTTGGCTATGTTGCATACTGCACGTTCTCAGTCTCTCCTTCGGAGCGAATGACATGGGCTATCGTATTGCGATGGTATCGGTTGTGGTTCTTCTCGGGGCCGGGCTGGCGGAGGCCGGGTATGAGTTCTCGCTCAGTGCCTCGAACACCGACCCCAGCCAGTGTTCTGTCGGTGCGAGTGGTCAGCAGCGCGAGGTCTATCTTTGGCTCAAGTGCTCAGACGCGAGTCTGTCGGCCCTTGAGGCCCGGCTCGTTACGTCGCTGCCGGTTCTAGGATTCAGTACGTCCAGTGTGAATCTGGGGGATGATGTCGAGCTGCTTCTCGGCGTCGCAGGCTGTCCGAGCGACACTGCAATCGTCCTCGGGCACTGGACAGTTTGGGACTCGGGCGGAACCATGTGTCTTTCGACTTCCAGCGCGAACGGCAGGATGGTCGCTGTGGATTGCGATGGTCAGGGAACGCTGATGCCGGTTGTCCACGGCTTTTCCTCTGGCGCCCTGCAACCTTGTGCACACGGGATTAACGGATGCACGCAAAGCGCGGCGGCGGGCCAGGGCCTTGTGATCTCTTTCGGTGAGATCCTAGAGCCACCATTCACCTTCACGGGTGTTGGTTCGGAAGCGCTTCTTTTGAACGGGCGTCAGTATTTCCCCCGCCCGTACGTGACGGTTAGAGGGACCTCGCTTCCGGGGCCGACGGACCTCTCGTTTGTCGACTCGATGCAGGCTGCGCGAGATGCGGCGGACTCGGCGTCTCGGGGGCTCCGGGGGGCGGCGTGGGTTCGGAAGCAAGTCGAGATGCTTCAGTCCTCAGACCAGGTGCTTGACATCAGGATTGCGGCCGACGAACTCGCGTTCTCCGTGCGATGGAAGGAGACTGGCTGGGAAATGTTTGATTCGCGAGTAGCGCCTGTCCGGGCGTCCACACCAGTTGTAAAAGACGATCCGACAGCCTACCACGAGTCACTAATGAAGGAGTTCTGGCACGCCGTGAACACAGGCCGCGCTGTGGCTTTTGGGGACGACTATCTCTTGATTGGGGGATCGGCTAGCGCGACAGCCCGGACCCGTCGCGCCCTTCAGTTACTAGCAGTGGGTGAGGAGCCTGTCGACTCGCTAATCACCAACACGGTTCTGAACGACGCCAGGGTAAGGCGGTCTCTTGTCGTTGGGCCGTTTGGGGAGGACTAGGGGCATGACTTCCATGAAGAGTATCCTGTCCATTGTCGTCCTGTCAGGTGCGCTGATGTGTAGTGTGGCCTACGGTGCGACTTCCTCAACACCTGGCAACAACATGGCGACGTTTGTCACTCCGTTCCTCTGGGACCTGCCGAGCAACTGGCAGAGTGACGAGTTCGAGGTCCGCCAGTACCTGATCGATGCAGACTACGTAGTGACAGCGGTGGATGTCTGGGGTACGCCCGATGACTTCGTGGCAGACCTTCCGCCGAATTTCATGATCCCTGTTCTAGGTGGGAACATGGGCGTCTTTCACCTGCATTCGCATGGTTCCAGTGGCTACGGCATTCAGAGTCCCAGCGTTGCCATCGAGGCGTACCCCGCGACTACGCCTCAGGAGTCTCTCACTGTGCGCCTGGCGAGCCTTGCAACTATGTACGGAGCAGATAAATTCACATCAGGGACTGTGTCCACCAACTCTGGCGGAACGGTAAAGACGATCAATTACTTCATTGGTGATTCCACATCGTCGAGCCTCGGGGCGATGGACGACGGCGTCGGGGCCTTTGCGCAGTGGTTTCAGGGAGACCACGCCATCGTGTACATGCAGGGATGTGGCGTCCACAATGGCAACTCAGATTGGTCCGCAGTCGGCGGTGATGCCTGGTTGGACTACTCGGCGAACGTGACGCCGAACACGTCGGTGCCCGATGCAAATTTCTTTTGGCGCGCGATGGCCGGGTACTCCGTCCCGTCGGGTGGGCTAGACACACGGACCGTCGCGTCCGCAAGTCAGCGGTGGGAAATGAGCGGTCTGCTATGGGCAAGCGGATCCACGTTTATGACTCTGAGGCCGGCCTTGCGCTCGGTGGCACCCGATACCAGCACCACGTTGGGGCTGTACGCGACGGGTCAGGATATTGAGTTCGAGTTCGACACATTCGTGAGTACTTCAGGGTCAGCATCCTATGCGTTCGACTGGTACGGCGATATCGACGTGGTGGACGCGGAATGGGAGGACGATGGGAAGCGGCTGACGGCGGTGGTGAGAGCGTTGTCGTCCCAGGCGAACGGATACATAGTGCTGAAGGGCAGCCAGATCCACAGTCCGAGGAGTGCGACATTGACTCTTGATCGCAATGGCATCGTACCAGTGGACCAGGATCTCGTGTGGCACTTTGGATTCAGTACGCCGATCGGGGACTCGTTTACCGCCACGCCTGACGTCGACAGTGGCAGCTATGGCATCGATCTGAGCTGGACCGAGTCAGATACGGCTGGTGCGTATACATACACTCTGTCACGAGCAACGTCGTGCTACGGTCCGTACAATGAGATCGCGGCGATTCAGTCAACGGGCACGAGCGCGTACACGTTTCTCGATTCCCAGTACAACCAGCCGCCGTATGGCTATCCGTTCGCTCCTGACTACACGCCGCCGCAGTACTTCACGACGTACTACTACCGCATCGAGACAGGATTCGAGACCAACTTCGACAGCGACAGCGGGTGCTACGATTGGTGGCAATGCGAGGACGGGTACTATCAAGGTGTTACGGCGGCCACGCCGCCATCGACTCCCGCGTGGTTTTCGGTGGACGCATTTGGGGTCGCCTCTAACGCGGTTGACGTCGTCCTGAGCTGGCCGACGGCCATCGGGCCTGTGACGGAGTACGATGTGTTTCGGTCGCGGTTCGTGCCATTGGCGTGCTACCAGCAGGTCCTGGAGCACGTAGCTACCGTTCCCGCAGACACATCTCAGGAGTATATGTGGGTGGATCCGTCAGTTGATAGCGATACGCCGTACTACTACTGGGTTGTGGCATCGAACGACGAAACAAGTGCGGCAGCGACCCCGCAGGTGACATGGACCCTGGATCCGACAGGCGCCCCCGCTGTAGGCGGCCCTCGTGAGGCGTATGTCAGGGTGTTGTCAAATGGCCGGTACGCGCCGACCGTCGAGTGCGGCGTGCCGGCGGATGCCCGCGGGACGCTGGAAGTCTATGACGTCGCGGGGCGGAAGGTGGCGACGCTGCAGTCCGATGCCCCTGGGCCGCACGTGTACCGGACGAGGTGGCATGACCAGACTCGGGAGAGAACGGCGGCGGGCGTGTACTTTGCAGTGTTGACCGTCGATGGAAGGCGAGTAGGGACCGACAAGATTGTGGTTGTGCGCTAAGGGCACGGCGCGTCATGGAGAAGACGCTGATCCTGTCCTGGATGGCCGGGATGCCAGTCGAGGTCCAGTGGCTGCTGGCATCTACTTCTACCGTGTGTCGGTGGGAGGGCAGACACGGACCGGCAAGCTGAACACCGTCTACGTGTGTGATTCATAGACATCGTTTCACTGCTCGGCTACCGTCAGGACATGGAATCGGAGATCCGAGCGCGGCTTCGTTGGGTGACGCTCTACGAGGAAATCGGGGGCGCCGGCGTGGTCTGCCGGCGCTGTGGTATCAGCCGGCCAACGCTGCGGAAGTGGCTGCGTCGGTATCAGGCAGATGGAACCGCTGGCCTTGCATCTAGGAGCCGTCGTCCGCGGCGATCGCCACGGCAGAAGGTCACGGCGGAGCACGAGAGTTGGATTCTCGATCTGCGGTTGAAGCGAAAGCTGGGCGCGAGGCGGATCCAGAACGAGCTCGCGCGACTGCATGACTGTACGTTCGCTCTCGGGACGATCCACAAGATCCTCAAGAAGCATCGGGTCAAGCCTCTGAGGAGAAAGCGAGGCGTTCCGAACCCGACCCGGTACTCGCGGCCGATCCCTGGCGATCGGGTGCAGATGGATGTCTGCAAGATCGCACCAGGGCGCTACCAGTTCACCGCAGTCGACGACTGCACCCGGTACCGCGTGCTCGCCCTGTACCCACGTCGCTCAGCCAAGCAGACGCTGGAGTTCATCGAACGGGTGCTTGAGGAGATGCCCTTTCCGATCCAGCGGATTCAGACGGATCGGGGCCGAGAGTTCTTCGCGGTGAAGGTCCAGGAGCGTCTGATGGAACTCGGCATCAAGTTCAGGCCGATCCGCCCTGCATCGCCACACCTGAACGGGAAGGTCGAGCGATCGCAGAAGACGGACCTACACGAATTCTACGCGACCGTGGACCTGACCGACCCCGAGCTCGAAGATCGCCTCGCCGAGTGGCAGCACTATTACAACTGGCAGCGGATCCACGGCTCGCTGGGCAGGCTCACGCCGATGGAGAGGTTCTTCGAGTTGATCCGCGAGACGCCGTACTGGGACGACGTTCTCGAGAACTACGATCCTCGGAAGGAGCGGATCAGAGAGGCCGACTACGCCCTCGACCTGCGTCTCGGGAGGTTGAAAGGATCTCTGTGAATCGCACAGTCTACGCGACGCTGAAGAGCAACCCTAGTGTGTTCAAGCAGACCGAGGACGATGGACGGTGGGGGCTAGACGTATGGGATTTCGAGCCTAGTCCAGAGGATCTTGAGTCGCCCGAGATCCTCGATGACAACGATGATGGGCTCGGAATCAAACGCTAAATTCTGCAGCCCTTGTCGCGCTCTCCAGCGTGCCTCTGCCGCCCTTTGGGCGGATCTCGCACGGCACTTGGCGACGCTACCACCTACCACGGTAGCCGCCCGCCAGCGGCCCGAACGGCCCCCACAGATCCGGGATCGCGGGAGGGCCATCGGCGAACAGGAAACCCATGGCCCCCGGCTGCTCGATCGCCCCCTCCACCACGGTCTGGAGCGCATCGAACAGATCGTCATGGTCTGCGTTCGGGAACAGGATCAGCTCGTCCTGGAGCGCGGTGTAGGCGTCCCGGTCGAGTTGGAGGTGCGGCGCCGGGAAGAGGATCTGCCCGTTCTCGAAGAACGCCTGCAGCCAGTAGGCGCGCGACACCTTGTCCTTGGTCCGCTCCAGGCGGTGGACCGGCATCAGCTTCTCCAGGTCCTGGGCCAGGTACTCCTGGGCGGCCACCGACTCCACGAGGACGTTCCGCGGCTGGTATCGCTCGTTCATCGCCTTGAGCCGGTCGATGTAATCCTGCTTCGTGACGCGGCCCCGCCAGACCTCCCGGATGTAGACCTCGCGGCCGTAGCCGTCGTCGGCGCTACCCTCCTTCCGGCGCGCGCCCACGACGATCGTCCAGTAGTCCGTCTCCGCCTTCTTCCCGGTGAGCACCACCTCGGCCTTCGTGGCGGCAGGGTCACAGCCGATCCAGTGCTCGCACTGCGACCAGTCGGGCGGCTGCTCGTAGTACTTGAACCAGGCGTCCCGGAAGAGGTCGCCCTTCATCAGCTCCACGTCGTTCTGGTACTGGGTGGCGAAGATCGCGCTGCCCATCTGCTGCCGGCGGTTCTCCAGCCACGTCAGGGAGAACTTCTCCGGCCACGGGGTGCTGCCGTCCTCGGCGATTGCGCGGATGACTTGGTGCTTGCCTGCCAGCTCGTTCTTGATCAGAAGCCCGTAGAGATCCAGGTAGTGGTAGCGGGTGCCCACGATGAAGAGCCGCCCGTCCGGCTCCAGGCACGGCAGCAGCGTCTTGTAGTACCAGGTCCGCACCTTCTCCCGCTGCCCCTCGGTGCGCGCGTTCTCCTCGTCCACCAGGTCATCGGCGAGGATCAGGTCGTAGTGGCGCGAGGCGACCGGGCCGCCGACGCCGACGCACGTCACCGTCGCCTCCTTCGCCGCCGACCGACGCGGTTTCACCAGGATCTCCCGCGCGTCCCACT
>Ga0102947_1000577_pt1 | contig 12988 bp, 8 predicted proteins | sample SalPon2A_A_D2_MG_FD_78210 | JGI IMG/M metagenome (GOLD analysis project Ga0102947, IMG submission 78210) | Soil microbial communities from South San Francisco under conditions of wetland restoration - Salt Pond MetaG R2A_A_D2_MG | ecosystem: Environmental > Terrestrial > Soil > Wetlands | place... | reverse complement strand
ATTCAGAATAATCTGGTGTGTCAAATGAAGGTATGCCCATCAATTCTTCTTGAACAGCTTGGGCAGGACCTAATAAATCCACATGGCCTTTCATTGCTTTTTTTACCAACATACCTACTGATAGCATTCGGTTAATTTCATTGGTGCCTTCGTAAATTCGTGCAATACGAGCGTCCCTCCAAGCGGCTTCCATAGGTGTTTCTTTAGAGAAGCCCATACCACCAAAAATTTGTATGCCTTCGTCGGAGCAATTTTGAACATCTTCAGATACAGCAACTTTCAAAATGGAGCATTCTATAGCATACTCTTCAACACCTTTTAGTTCTGCTTCTTGATGTGAATTTCCTGCTGCTATACGTAAAGCAATGCGGTCTTCAATGTTCTTTGAAGCTCTATAGGTAGCAGACTCTCCAACATAAGCATTTGTTGCCATTTCGGCCAGCTTAATTTTGATAGCGCCAAAATCAGAAATTTTAGTTTTAAATTGCTTACGTTCATTAGCATATTGAACAGCAGTAGTAGTAATGCGTCTTTGAGAGTCTAAACATGCCGCAGCCAATTTTATGCGACCTACATTAAGCGCATTCATTGCAATTTTAAAACCTTCACCGCGACCAGCTAACATATTATCTACAGGAACAACAGTATCATTATAAAACACTTGTCTTGTTGAAGATGCATGGATTCCTAACTTATGTTCTTCTTCACCTAAAGTAATACCATTAGGATTTTCAGGATCGTATTCAACAATAAATCCTGTTATGTTTTTATCGTCTTCGATACGAGCAAAAACTATCATTAAACGACAGAAACCAGCATTTGAAATCCACATTTTCTGACCGTTAATTTTATAATGTGTTTTATCTTCAGATAGAGTCGCAGTGGTTTTACCGGAATTGGCGTCACTGCCTGCACTTGGCTCTGTTAAGCAATATGAACCAAACCACTCGCCAGTGGCAAGTTTAGGAACATATTTTTGTTTTTGTTCTTCCGTACCATATAAAGTAATTGGTAATGTGCCAATGCCTGTATGTGCACCAAATGCTGTACTGAAAGAACCTGTTCCGCTTGAAATATAGTCGCATGTTAAAACGGTTGAAACAAATCCCATTCCGAGTCCACCATAGGCTTCCGGAACAGCTACACTTAAAAATCCAAGTTCGCCAGCCTTACGCATACATTCTTCGGTTAAGGCGTAATCTTTTGCTTCAAAACGAGGTTTATGAGGGATAATCTCTCGGTCATTAAACTCAATAACCGATTCTTTCATCATCTTTTGTTCTTCTGAAAAATCTTCAGGAGTAAATACGTCTTCGCATTTTGTTTCTTTTACTAGGAATTGACCTCCTCTTAAGATGTCTTTTTCAGTTGCTTCCATTTTATATTTTTGTATTAAGTTCTATTTAGTTTAAAAATTCGAAAATACCACAAGCGCCTTGCCCAGTACCTACACACATTGTTACAGCACCATATTTTCCTTTCATTTCCCGCTTTCGCATTTCATCAAATAATTGTACTGATAATTTAGTTCCAGTACATCCCAATGGATGTCCTAAAGCTATGGCTCCACCGTTTACATTTACGATATCAGGATTTAATCCTAATTCACGAATTACAGCTAGTGATTGTGAGGCAAAAGCTTCGTTAAGCTCTATAAGTTCTAAATCATGTTGTTTTAAATTGGCTTGTGTCAAAGCTTTTGGAATGGCTTTTACAGGACCAATTCCCATAATACGAGGTTCGACACCTGCTGCTGCATAACTTACTAATCTAGCAATAGGTTCAAGGTTTAATTCTTTTACCAAATCTTCACTCATGACCATAACAAACGCAGCACCATCACTCATTTGTGAAGAGTTACCAGCAGTAACGCTACCACCTTGAGCAAATACTGGTCTTAATTTTGCCAATGCTTCAAGGCTAGTGCCTTTTCGAGGACCTTCGTCTTTGGTTACAGTATAAGATTTAGTCGCTTTTTTACCATTTTCATCTACGTAGGTTTGCTCCACTTTAATGGGTACTATTTGGTCTTGGAATCTATTTTCTGCTTGGGCTTTTAAGGCTTTCATGTGTGAGTTATAAGAAAACTCATCTTGATCTTCACGAGAAACTTTGTATTGATTGGCTACAGCTTCGGCGGTATTTCCCATTCCCCAATAATAATCAGCATGGCCAGAATTTACGATATCGTAATTGAGTTCTGGCTTGTATCCAGACATAGGAACAGAACTCATACTTTCTGCACCACCAGCAATAATGCAATTAGCCATTCCTGCTTGGATTTTTGCAGTCGCCATACCAATAGTTTCAATTCCAGATGAACAAAAACGATTAATCGTTACTCCAGGTACATCTACAATATCCAATCCCATTAACGAAATTAAGCGTCCCATGTTTAAGCCTTGAGAACCTTCAGGCATCGCATTACCAACCATAACATCATCAACACGTTTAGCATCAAAATCTGGCAGTTCGTTCATTATATACTTGATGGTTTCTGAAGCTAACTCGTCTGTTCTTTTGAAACGGAACACACCTCTTGGTGCTTTACCAACAGCTGTTCTGTATGCTTTTACTATATATGCTTGTTTCATTTTTTAGTTTCTTAAAGGTTTTCCTGTTTTCAACATGTGTTGAATGCGCTCTAGTGTTTTTCTTTCAGTACAAAGACTTAAGAAAGCTTCACGTTCTAAATCCAATAAATATTGCTCACTTACATTAGTTGGTTCTGACAAATCACCTCCAGCCATAACATAAGCCAATTTATTAGCAATTTTTTGATCATGCTCACTTATATAATTGCTTGCTTCCATTGAATCTGTTCCAACTAAAAAGAGTCCAAGTGCTTGCTTACCTAATACTTTGACGTCATTACGTTTTACAGGTTGAGTATAGCCTTGTTCTGCCATTAATTTTGCATAGGCTTTTGCAGTAGCAATCTGCCTATCTTTATTAACAACAACAATGTCTTTTCCTTTTTGAAGAATATTATTATCATAAGCTTCATAAGCAGAAGTTGAAACCTTTGCCATAGCAATAGTCAAAAAGTGCTCTCGTAGTATATTAAGCTCTACATCACCTTTTTGGAATAAATCTTGAGCACGAAGCGTCATTTCTTTAGAACCACCACCACCAGGAATAACACCAACGCCAAACTCAACCAAACCAATATAAGTTTCGGCAGCAGCAACTATTTTATCTGCATGTAATGATAATTCACAACTACCACCCAAGGTCATTCCATGAGGTGCAGAAATAGTTGGTATTGAAGAATAACGCATTCGCATCATAGTATCCTGAAAATATTTGATAGCCATGTTGAGTTCGTCATATTCCTGTTCTACAGCCATCATGAAAATCATTCCAATATTGGCACCAACCGAGAAATTTGCTGCTTGGTTACCAATTACCAAACCGTGAAAATCCTTATCAGCTAGATCAACAGCTTTATTTAATCCTGCTAAAACATCACCACTTATGGTATTCATTTTACTTTGGAATTCGCAGTTCAAAATACCATCACCTAAATCTTCAATAACAACACCTGAATTTTTAAAGACTTCGTTAGATTTTCTGATATTATCCAGTATGATAAAACTATCTTGACCTGGAATTTTCTCTTGTATTTTTTTAGGAATATCATAAACATAAGTTGCTCCATCTTTCACAGTATAAAATGACTTGTTCCCAGAGGCTAACATATCATTTACCCAAGCCGCTGGCTCAAGACCTTGAGCTTTCATTATATCTATTCCTTTTTCAACACCTATGGCGTCCCAAATTTGGAAAGGACCATGTTGCCAACCAAATCCAGCTTTCATGGCATCATCTATTTTGTATAAATCGTCTGTGATTTCTGGAATTCTATTAGAAACATATGCAAACATGGCTGAAAAATTCTTTCTGTAGAATTCACCAGCTTTATCTTTTCCAGAGACTAGAATAGGGAAGCGGTCTATAACTTTATCAACCGTTTTGGTTAATTCTAAAGTAGCAAATTTTGCCGATTTCTTTTTTCTATATTCCATGGTATCAAGATCCAAGGATAGAATCTCACTTTTACCATCTTCACCTTTTACTTTTTTATAAAACCCTTGTCCGGTTTTGCTTCCTAACCACTTGTTTTCCATCATGGTATTGATGAAATCAGGAAGTTTAAATAGTTCATGAGCTTCATCATCTGGGCAGTTTTCATAAATGCCATTAGCGACATGAACTAAAGTATCTAAACCTACCACATCAACCGTTCTGAATGTTGCTGATTTCGGCCGACCAATTACTGGACCAGTTAATTTATCTACGTCTTCTATAGTTAAACCAAGTTCTTTTACTTGATGAAATAAACTTTGAATACCAAAGATTCCAATGCGATTTCCAATAAAAGCAGGTGTGTCTTTAGCAATTACTGATGTCTTACCTAGAAATTGCTCACCATAACCGTTTAGGAAATCCAATACGTCTTGTGATGTTTTAGGACCTGGAATAATCTCGAATAATTTTAAATAACGCGCAGGATTGAAGAAATGTGTTCCACAGAAATGTTTTTGGAAATCTTCACTACGCCCTTCACTCATGAATTTTATTGGAATACCAGACGTATTGGATGTAATTATGGTTCCAGGAGTTCTATGTTTTTCAAGGTTTTCGAATACTTGTTTTTTAATATCCAAGCGTTCTACAACAACTTCAATAATCCAATCAACATCTTTCACTTTTGAAATGTCATCTTCTAAATTTCCTGTTGTAATTCTGCTCGCAAATTTCTGATGATAAATAGGAGATGGCTTTGATTTTAGTGCGCCTTGAAGTGAATCGTTAACTAAACGATTTCTTACCACTTTATCCTCAAGCGTTAAACTTTTGGCTTTTTCAGTATCGTTAAGTTCTCGTGGTACAATATCAAGTAGAAGTACTTCCACACCAATATTTGCAAAATGACAAGCAATACCACTTCCCATAATTCCTGAACCAATAACAGCTACTTTTTTTATGATTCGTTTACTCATGTTATTTAAGTGTGTGTTGTTCTTTTTGGTTATATATTTTTTTATTGGAGATCATATTGTTTATAAGCTCTGCAACTTCATAAAAGTGATCCAGTTTGTCTTGAGAAATATTTTCACGAATGGTTTCGTTGAAGGTTAAAACTTTTTCTCTTGAATATGCACGTTTTTCACGACCAAATTCGGTTAAGTGAATAATAACACCACGACCATCTTGAGGGTTTGGTTTGCGCTCAATCAACCCCTTTTCTTCCATTGTTTTTAATGTTCTGGAAAGACTAGTAGCTTCCATACCCATTTTAGGGCCAAGAGAAGTGGATGGTGTTCCATTTTCTGGGTCAATGCTTAATAAAGCAAAACCAGTCGCCATGGTAGTATCAAATTGCGCCGCTTCTTCATTGTACATTTTGTTAATGGCTAACCAGGTAGTTCTGAAAACATAATCAATTGTTTTATCCTTCATGTATTGAAATTTTGCATTCAAATATACAAAAATTTATTATGCATGCATAATAAATATAAAAAAAAATATTAACTTTTAAACAAAAAAACCACCTCGCTAGAGGTGGTCTTTAAATATAATTTATTCTTATCCTAGTTTGCCATTTACTAGACCTATAGCTGCACCTACTATAGCCGACATAACAATTCCAATAACTACATCAAGAGCCATTAACTCAAATGTTGCGCTTGAATCCATTGCCATATTAAAGAAATTATAAAATAAGCCAATAAATAAACCAATTACTGCTCCTGCTTTGGCTCCAGTGGCCAAAGTGGTTATTTGAGCCCATTTCGTAAAGATGTAGGCTACAAATAATCCAAAGGTAAGACAGCCTAGAAATATCATAATCATTGTATTAGAGTGTTCTTCTGGTTGTGGAAATGTGTCTTTAAAAATCATTCCATAAAACAACCATCCTAGAAGAAAGTCTACAATACCTCCGACAACACCGGAAACTACAAAATTTTTTGTTTTCATTGTTTATAATTTTATTAGTTAGTGCTCTAAAAATATCAAAAAAATATGAACTTGATAATTTTTTAATTAAAAACTTATGAACTTACTTAAAATATCCACTTATAATTATTAATATATCAATTTGTAATGATGTTGTATTATAATTAAAATTTTAATGTACAGAAATGGTGTAAGAGAGAAAGTTAATTATAAATTTTGTTGTAAAGATTCAGATATTTTTCTTTAATCACCTTTCTCTTTATTTTCATTGTAGGAGTCAAATGGCCAGACTCAACAGACCAAACATCATGTGTTAGTTCAAACGTTTTAATTTGTTCCCATTTTCCAAAATTGCTATTAGCTAAATCTACTTCTTTCTGTATTCTATCTCGAACAATTTGTGATGAAGCAATAGATTCGTAATCTGGTTTTACTTCTTTTTTCTTTCGTATAACCCAATCTTTTATGAATTCAAAATTTGGTTGTATAATAGCAGCAGGCATTTTTTCACCTTCACCTATTACCATCACCTGTTCTATGAATCGAGATTGTTTTAATTGGTTTTCAATTAAAGCAGGAGCAACGTATTTTCCTCCAGAGGTTTTAAACATTTCCTTTTTTCTGTCTGTGATTTTTAAAAACCCTTCAGCATCTATTTCTCCAATATCACCTGTATGAAAATAGTCGCCAGTCATGACTTCATCTGTTTTCTCTTTATCCTTATAATAGCCTTGCATCACATTGGGGCCTTTTACAAGAATTTCTCCATCTTCAGCAATTCTCACATCAACATTGTCTATAATGCGTCCAACGGTTCCTATTTTAAAGCCTTTATTTCTCTGATCATTTACAGAAACAACAGGTGAAGTTTCTGTTAAACCATAACCTTCCATTATAGGCATTTCAGCTGCTGCAAATATTCTTGTCAATCTAGGCTGTAATGCTGCACTTCCAGACACCATAAGTTCCAGATTACCTCCTAAACCTTCTTTCCATTTACTAAAAATAAGCTTTCTTGCCAGTTTTAGTTGTTTTTCATACCACCATCCGTTAGTTCCATAAGGTTCATATTTTAAACCCAAATCTATTGCCCAAAAGAAAAGTGTCTTTTTTAAACCTGTTAATTCACTTCCTTTAGCCACAATCTTATCATAGACTTTTTCATATAAGCGCGGTACACCTGTCATAACATTTGGTTTAACTTCTTTTAGATTGTCACTCATTGCTTCTATAGACTCTGCAAAATAGATTTCAACACCGCAATATTGGTATAAGTATAAAATCATACGTTCAAAGACATGACAAACTGGGAGAAAGCTTAAGGCCTTAGATTTACCATAATCAAATGGCACACGCTTTTCGCTATCTATAACATTAGACACTATATTTTTATGTGAAAGCATAACACCTTTGGGCGTACCTGTTGTTCCCGAAGTATAAATGATTGTTGCTAAATCATCTGGTTTTACTTGATTCTTTCTATCTTCAACGACATCTTGGTTAGATTCGTCACTTCCTAATTTTAAAACTTCTTTCCAATGTGATTCATTTTCAATTTCATTAAATGTATATACAGCTTTTAGTTTGGTGTTTTTTTTAATTGCATTTAATTTTTCTAAAATAGTAGTATCAGAAACAAAGCAAAGGGTTGCTTCAGAATGATTTAAAATGTATTCATAGTCTTCTTTGCAGATAGTAGGGTAAATAGGCACATTTTGCGCTCCAATTTGTAGAATGCCTATATCTGTAACATTCCATTCAGTTCTATTTGTGGTAGAAATAACAGCAATTTTATCATTGGGCTGAACACCTAAACGCAATAAGCCGCGACTAAAAGCATTAACTTGATTAACATATTCTTGTGTTGAGACAGATTGCCATTTTCCATTGTATTTAGAAGTAAAGGCTTTTTCTAAATTATATTTTTCTAATTGATAATAGGGAAAATCAAAAAGTCGTGTTATCTGTTTCATCAAGCAATGTCTAGTTTGTACACTTGCAAATTATGAAATAAAAAAGGATTTTCAAATGCGGTTAAAAAAGAGAATGTAAAATTATAAGCCGTTTTTTACAATATTATTATAAATTGCTTTCTATCCATTCCCTAGCATTTACAAAAGCTTCTAGCCAAGGAGAGACCTCATCTTTTCTTTCATTGGGATAATATGCCCAGTTCCATTGGAAAGTTGAGCGTTCTATATGTGGCATGGTTACCAAATGGCGACCTGTTTTATCGCACATCATAGCAGCATTAAAATCTGAACCATTTGGATTGTGAGGATAGTTTTCATAACTATATTTAGCAACAATATGGTATTTGTCTTCAGTATATGGTAGATCAAACTTTCCTTCACCGTGACTTATCCAAACACCTAAAGTACTTCCAGCTAATGTAGAAAGCATTACTGAATTGTTTTCTTGAATTTTCACTGATGTGAAAGCACTTTCATGTTTTCCAGAATCATTATAAGCCATCTTGCCATGAATTTCATGTTCTGGGTTTATTTCTTCTAATTCCATGAATAACTGACAACCATTGCAGATTCCAACAGAAAGAGTGTCTTCTCTTTCAAAGAAATTTTGAATCACTTTATTGGCTTTCTCGTTGTATTTAATTGCACCAGCCCAACCTTTGGCAGAACCTAATACATCACTATTACTGAAACCTCCTACAGCACCTAAAAACTGAATATCTTCTAAAGTTTCTCTTCCTGAAATTAAATCGGTCATATGCACATCTTTCACATCAAAGCCTGCTAAATACATTGCATTTGCCATTTCGCGTTCTGAATTACTTCCTTTTTCACGAAGTATAGCAGCTTTTGGCTTCTTTCTGTCATTGCGAGGAGTTTGCGACGTGGCAATCTCATCATCCATTTTGACAGATTGCTTCACTGTGTTCGCAATGACGTCTTCTAATTTACCTGTAAAATGTTTTGGAAATGTATATTGAAGCGGCTGATTTTTATAATTATTGTAACGCTCTTGTGCTAAACCATTTGCTGTTTGTTTCTGGTCGAGTAGGAAAGAGGTCTTGTACTAAACATCACGCAACCTAGAAACCGTTAAGGTAAATACTTCTGCATTGTTAATAATGCTTAACACATCACTTTCAGTAACTTTTCCAATATTGAAAAATTCAATATTTGCATCTGTGAGAGTTCTTTCTATTGAAGGATCTTTCGCTTGAAAGACTATTCCAGAGTGTTCAGAGAATAAGAGCCTTATCGAGTCTTTTTCTTCTAAATCACTTAAATTTAATTCTGCCCCTAGATCGTTATCGTCAAAACATAGTTCCAGTAATGTGGTAATTAAACCACCAGAAGCCACATCATGTCCTGCAACAATTTTATCGTCTTTAATTAATTGCTGAATTGTATTAAAAGTGTTTTTAAATTGAGCAGTATTTTTAACTGTAGGTGTGTCTTTCCCAATTTTATTTAAGATTTGAGCAAAAGCACTTCCACCTAATTTGAAATCGTCTTGAGATAAATTTATATAATAAATATCTCCAGCGTTTTTTTGAAAAACAGGTTCAACAACTTTAGAAATATCGTTACAGTTTCCAGCAGCCGAAATAATAACCGTTCCAGGAGCAATGACTTCTTCGTCAGGATACTTTTGTTTCATGGACAATGAATCCTTTCCAGTTGGAACATTAATTCCTAAATCAATAGCAAACTCTGAAACCGCTTCAACAGCTTCATATAATCTGGCATCTTCACCTTCATTTTTACAAGGCCACATCCAGTTTGCAGACAAAGAAACAGATTGTAACCCATCTTTTAAAGGTGCCCAAATAATATTAGTTAAGGCTTCTGCAATTGCATTTCTACTTCCAGCTTTAGGATTTATCAATCCTGAAATAGGTGAATGGCCAACCGAAGTTGCAATTCCTTCCTTTCCTTTATAATCTAAAGCCATTACACCAACATTATTAAGTGGCAATTGCAATGGTCCTGCACATTGTTGTTTGGCAACTTTTCCGCCAACACAACGGTCTACTTTATTTGTTAGCCAATCCTTACAAGCTACAGATTCCAGCTGTAATACTTGGTCTAAATAATCTAATATTTCATTTGAATTATAATCAACTTCATTGTAAATTCTATTAACCGTTTTATCTGTCATTACAGTTTTTGGAGAACTACCAAACATATCTTCCATAGCTAAATCCATTGGTTTATGACCATTAGTTTTAGATTCAAACGTAAATCTGTCATCTCCTGTAACATCACCAACAGTATACATTGGCGAACGTTCTCGTTCAGCAATTCTTTGTAAGGTATCTATATGTTTTTCAGCAATAACTAATCCCATTCTCTCTTGAGACTCGTTACCAATAATTTCTTTATCAGACAATGTTGGGTCTCCAATAGGCAAAGCATCCAAATCTATATTACCACCAGTTTCTTCTACTAATTCCGATAAACAATTCAAATGTCCTCCAGCACCATGATCATGAATAGAAACAATATAATTTTCATCACTTTCAACCATGCCACGAACAGCATTGGCTGCACGTTTTTGCATTTCAGGATTACTTCTTTGTACTGCGTTGAGTTCTATTCCTGAAGCAAATTCGCCAGTATCCGCAGACGAAACCGCAGCTCCTCCCATTCCTATTCGGTAGTTTTCACCACCAAGAATAACTATTTTGTCACCTTCTTTAGGTATGTCTTTAAGCGCTTGGTCTGCTTTGCCATAGCCAATACCTCCAGCCTGCATGATCACTTTATCGAATCCTAATTTTCGAGCATCCTCTTCATGTTCGAATGTTAAAACCGAACCACAAATTAGAGGTTGCCCAAACTTGTTTCCAAAATCTGAAGCTCCATTGCTTGCTTTTATTAAGATATCAATTGGAGTTTGATATAACCAATCACGTTCTTTCATGGCTTTTTCCCAAGGTCTATCTCCTTCCAAACGTGAATAAGACGTCATATAAACAGCTGTGCCAGCTAAAGGAATTGAGCCTTTTCCACCTGCAAGCCTATCTCGAATTTCGCCACCAGAGCCTGTTGCTGCTCCATTAAAAGGTTCAACAGTAGTTGGAAAATTATGTGTTTCTGCTTTTAATGAGATGACAGAATTAAAATCTTTTGTTTTGTAGTATTCTGGAATGTCTGCACGTTTTGGTGCAAATTGCTCAACCTTTGGGCCTTTTACAAAAGCTACATTGTCTTTATAGGCAGAAACTATATCGTTTGGGTTGGCTTCAGATGTTTTTTTAATGAGTTTAAAAAGAGAAGTTGGTTTTTCTTCGCCATCTATAACAAAGGTTCCATTAAATATTTTATGTCTGCAATGCTCACTGTTGACTTGTGAAAAACCAAATACTTCAGAATCGGTTAATGGTCTGCCTATTTTTTTTGAAACATCTTTTAGATAAACAACTTCTTCATCACTCAAAGCTAATCCTTCTTGTTGATTATAAGCTGCTATATCTTCTATATTGAGTATTGGCTCTGGTTTTATATTTATAGTAAATGATTCTTGATTTAATCCGTTAAATTTTTCAGAAATCATAGGGTCGAAATCTTTGAAATCTTCAGAAACAGTTTTAAATTCTTCAATTCTTATAATATCAGAAATTCCCATGTTTTGTGTAATTTCAACTGCATTGGTACTCCAAGGTGTAATCATGGCAGCTCTTGGGCCAACAAAAAAGGCGTCAAGAGACGCCGAATTTATTTTAGGTTGATTTCCGAATAACCAAATAAGTTTTGAGATTGTTTCTGGTGATAATTCTTTTGTTGTTTGAACAGCAAAAACCTTACTGTTTGTGTTTCCAAAGAAATGAATCATTTATAGATGTATTATGTTGTGTTTTGAAAATGCAAAAATACATTTTTTTACGCATTTTATTTAGCTTTTTATGAGAAACCAAAACGTGTTATCAACAGTATTTTTAACACCTGGTTTAAAAATACTTTTTTAGTATTGAAACCACGGAACTACGATAGGATTTTCCAAATAAATTTAAGTGTACCAAAAGATAATACAGTTGATAAATTTCTATACGAGTTGAGGTAAGTTCATTTGGTTTAAAATTAGAAAAATAAGCATTGTAGAAGGTGTCATCAAAGCCACCAAATAGTTTTGTCATGGCAATGTCTACCTCATTGTGCCCATAATATACAGCAGGATCAATTAAATATGGAATTCCATTTTTTGAAATTATATAATCTCCACTCCATAAATCGCCATGTAGCAATGAAGGATTTATATTGACAAAAAGGGAATTTAAGGATTGTTTAATTTCATTTTCTGTTGGACATTCTTTATCTGAAAGTAAGTGTTTTTGTTTTACAAGCTTTAGTTGAGGCAACAAACGCTCTTGGGTGTAAAAATCAACCCAAGTATTCTGTAGTGAATTACTTTGAGTTAAATTCCCAATAAAATTGTTATGATTTAAACCAAAGAGGTTACGAGTGTTTTTATGTAAATCTGCTAATTGCAAACCTAAATTTTCAAAATCAAGATTAGAAGGTGATTTGCTTTCAATAAATTCCATGAGTAGGAAAGCTGAACTTTCAAAAGTATCACAAGCCAAAACTTTTGGTGCTTTAATAGTATTGGTATTTCTTATTAATTCAAGACCGGCAGCTTCGGTTTGAAACATTTCAAATGCATCAAGATTTTTATTTATTTTTAAAAAATAGCTGTTTTCAGATGTCTCAATTTTATATGCTTTTGATATATCGCCACCTCTTACAGAAGAAACTTTTGTGATATTTTCATTTAAAATGTTTGAAAGATGCTTTTTTAAATCATGGATCATGATCTAAAAATAAAAAAAGGCTAACAAACTTATGTTAGCCTTTAGACAAGAATTTAAATAAAATTTTAATTATTGCTTTATCAGTTTTTTTATGACTTGACCATTTTCTGAAATAAGCTTAACTAAATAGATGCCTTTGTTGAAATTTGAAAGATCAATTGTATTTTGTGATGAGGTCACTTTTTCTGTTAGAATTTGTTTTCCTAAAACATTGTAAAGAATAACATCCAAATCTTGTGT
>Ga0102947_1000576_pt1 | contig 12998 bp, 14 predicted proteins | sample SalPon2A_A_D2_MG_FD_78210 | JGI IMG/M metagenome (GOLD analysis project Ga0102947, IMG submission 78210) | Soil microbial communities from South San Francisco under conditions of wetland restoration - Salt Pond MetaG R2A_A_D2_MG | ecosystem: Environmental > Terrestrial > Soil > Wetlands | place... | reverse complement strand
TTCAAAGATATGTGGGAAAAAATATCCGAAGGAAAAACTTGGAAAGGCGATATAAAAAACAAAACCAAAGATGGCGCTTACTATTGGTCAAAGGCCACAATTTCTCCACTTTTAGGTGATGATGGAAAGCCTGAGCAATACATCGCAATACTTACTGATATCACCAACCAAAAAATCTTGGAGGAAAAACTCTCTGAGGCTTTGAAGAATGTTAAAGAGTCTGAACTCAGAAAAGAAGAATTTTCATCTATGATGACTCATGAGCTCAATACTCCGTTGGTCCCTATCAAGGGATATTGTGAGATGCTAAAAGACATTGATACATTTGGCCCGCTAAACAATGATCAGATAGATTTTATTGGCAAAATCGAGTCCAATGCTACTTTGTTGGAGCGTTTGATCAGTGATTTACTTGATGTCCAAAAATTAGATATGAAGAAAATGTCATTCTTGATTACAGAATTTAGCCTTGATGAGTTCATGGATGAACTAAAAGAAAACAACAGCCACCTTATGAAAAATAAGGAAATTGAATTTACTGTGAAATGCCCAAAGAATTTGGTATTAAAAACTGACAAACAAAGGTTGAGACAAGTTTTAGATAATTTAATCAGAAACTCTGTTGATTTTGTACCCTCAAAAGCTGGCAAAATTTCTGTTGAAGCAAAAATTAAGGAAAGCAATGTAATATTTTCTGTCCAAGATAATGGTCCTGGAATTCCAAAGGAAAAACAATCCAACATATTCAAAAAATTCTACCAAATTGACACATCTCACACAAGAAAACATGGTGGAACCGGCTTGGGTCTTGTAATCTGTAAGGGTATTGCAGAAGGTTTGGAAGGAAAAATATGGTTAGAAAGTGAATTTGGAAAGGGAACTTCTTTCTTTATCTGTCTGCCAGCACCAGACCAAAAAATTGTTTTAAACAAAGCGGCTTGATGATTTGCTAAATTTAATTTCTTGAAATTTTTACCATCTCAACGCATAAAAGACTCCTAAAGAAAAAAAAGTAAATGACTTATGATGCTGTAATTACTAATTCTCATATAATTACCCCACATGGATTAATAGACAAAAACATCATTGTTGATAAGGGGAAGATTGTTGGTTTTACTCACGAACTACCCTCATGTGATCACAAAATAGATGGAAATGGGCTAATTTCTGTACCAGGCCCAATTGACACTCACGTTCATTATGGAGTTTACTCCTCAATTGAAAAGGCAGCAAAAACCGAATCTCATGCAGCAGCTATTGGAGGAATAACTACAATGATGAGAATGTTAAGATTAGGAAATTCATTTTCATCTTCTTTACAAAATCAATTGGATGCTTCTGCAACAACTCATTATGTTGATTATACACTTCATGCTTCTATTTTCTCAAAACAACAAATTAAGGAAATGAAATTTTGTATAGGCAAAGGAATCACTTCTTTTAAAATCTACATGAATCTTGGAGGTGATGTTGGACATGTTTACATGGACATGCCTCCTTTCACCTCGGAGTTAGATGCTGCAACAGTTGATGTGAATAATCAAATAGTTGAGGAAACTGTAAAGAATGCAGCATCTTTAGGATGTCCAGTATTGGTTCATGCAGAGGATTATGAATCCTGTGCTTGTGGAATTAAAACTGCAAAAGAAAAACACAAAGATGGTCTTTCTGCGTGGTCTGAGAGTAGATCTCCTGAATTTGAAGTAAAGGCAATCAAGACAGTGTGTCAATATGGACGAGATTATGGATGTACAATTTACTTTGTACATATAGGTTCAGAAATAGCCCTAAATCAAATTAAAGAAGAAAGAGAAAGAGGAACCAAAATCTTTGTGGAGACATGTCCTCACTACCTTACATTATCATATGAAAAACAGCAAGGCTATCTTGCCAAAGTAATGCCTCCTATCAGAACACAAAAAGACAATCAAGCAATATGGAATGCTCTATCAAATAACCATATAGATACAATTGGGACTGATCACGTTGCAAATCAACTAAAACTAAAGCTGGGAGGCGATGATGTATGGGGTGCCTTAGCTGGATTTCCTGGAATTGGAACAGTTATTCCTATTTTGCTTAGCCAGGGAGTAAACAAGGATAGAATATCGCTTGAACAATTTGTTAAATTTACGAGCCTAAATGCGTCAAAAATCTTCGGTATGTATCCACAAAAAGGTACCTTGGAAAAAAATTCTGATGCAGATATAACAATGATTGATTTGAAAAAAGAACACAAAGTTTCAAGTGAACTGTTTGGTGGATTTTCAGACTATATTGTATATGAGGGAATGAAATTGAAAGGATGGCCAGTAAAAACCATTGTAAGAGGCGAGATAGTTGCTGAAGATTTTGAGGTTGTCGGAAAACTAGGACATGGAAAATTGGTTAAACGTCCTGTTTCATGATTTGAATTTACACGAATATTATTTAAGTCAAAGAAGAGATAAAGTTGTAAATGAATAAATTTAATTTTTTATTTTTAATACCAATCATTTTTGGAATTTTTCTCTCGCCATTTTTATTTGACAACACATTTGCTCAAGAAAATCAAATTACTCCACCAAGAAATCAGTGGGAGCAATTACCTGATCCTGACGTATTAACATGCAAAGAAGGGTTGATCTTAATACAAAAAAATAATGGTATTCCTGCATGTGTTTCACCTTCTACATATTTGAAATTAGTAGATAGAGGTTATGGGAAATTTGATTCATCCCAACTTATGAAACGTCCAACCATGATGACTCATCTTTTGAGTGGGATGGTTAACGATCCACAACTAATGCACCATTGGCATACAATGATGAAGAATGATCAAAAAGTTATGCAACAAACAATGTCAGGCATGATTTTAAAACTAAAGAACAATCCAGAATACATGGCAAATATTATGGGTCCAATGACTACGAATCCTGAACTAAGAAAACAAATGATTGAACACATGCAAAACAACGACACGATGATGAAATCTTTTCAAGAGAATCCAAAATGGATGGATTCAGTCCATCAACCTATGATGGGATCTAATATGGGACAAGGAATGGGGAATGGAATGCATGGGCAAATGGGATGCTCTTGGTGTCCTGAAATTGAACACCATCCTCTGCATTCTAATCTTGGTTTTCATCAACCCACAAAAATGGAGGATATGGTTCACCACATTTGGTTAAATGAGAATTTGCGAAATCAAATGAATAATTTTATGTTTGAAAATCGTTATCACATGGGCCTGATGACCGAACAGATGATGGGACCTACGCTTGAACTTATGATTGATGATCCTGAGTTAAGGCAACAAATGATTGAGATGATGCTAGAAAATCAAGACTTTATGGATTCAATTAGGCATGAGGATCAGTTTTCTAACTAAATGATTTCAAATTTCCCACCAGTTTTTGCCTTGTAAATCATGTCTGGTTTTCTGAGAAATATTCCAGACTCCATTACTCCTGGTATTTGCTTTATTTTTTGTGTTAATATTTTTGGATTTTTTATTGTTCCAAAATCACAATCAAGTACAATATTTCCATTTTCAGTAAAAAACGGATATCCTCTATCGAGAGTACGGAGTTTTGGTCTTCCTCCTATTTTTCCAATTTTTTGAGTTACTGAATTTCTTGCAAGAGGGTGAATTTCCACAGGAACAGATCTTGTAAAATTTGTAACAAATTTTGATTTATCTGCCATCACAATTATTTTTTTTGCCAAGCTAAACAGAATATTTTCTCTAAGTAAAGCACCCCCACCACCTTTGATTACATACTTGTGAGAATCTATTTGATCTGCTCCATCAAAAACCACATCAATATGGTCAACTTGATCACTTTCAATAATTGGAATTCCTCCTTCTTCTGCAATTAATTTAATCTGAAGTGATGTTGGAATTCCTTTGATATTGTAATTTTTTATTTTGGTAAATGATGCAAGTGATTTTACTAACGCCGTAGCTGCTCGACCACTACCCAAACCTATGACATAGTTGTTTTTTACATGTTTCAAGGCATCATTAGATAATGCCGATATGGCACTATCATAGGACAATTACTCTACCTCGGCTTGGTCAAGCTTGGAGAGAACACTCATAATCTCTCCTTTAATTTTATCAATATCATCTGAATCATCATCAAAATCATCTTCCAAGTTTTCTGAATTGGTTGATTTTTCTTTTGGAGGCTCAGGTAGAGCTTTGAATTTTGTAATTTTCTCCATCTCTTTTGCAATATCTGGTTTTGATTCTAAAATCGCACTAGTTTTTGCAGGAGATTGAGTCTGAATAGCTTCTATTTTTTTCTTAATTTGTGGTTTTGGCTCTACAATTTCTTTGACAATTTCCTCTTTTACTGGAATTTGTTTTTCAAATAATGTGAATTTTGGTTCTTTTTTAGAGAGTCTAGTTAATGTGGTAAGCTCAAATGACTGTGTGGATTTTGTTGTAGGAATGATTACTGTTTCTGATTTTGCAGAGCTGGGTTTTTCAAAATTAAATGTATTATTTATTTTATTTTCAACTGATTCTAGCTTTGAATCTAAATTCTGTTTAGAATTTTCAACTTGAGATGTTTTGTCTTTTTTAATTTCTGGAAGTGTGATTTTAGCTGTAGATATCTTTGATGATAACTCGTATAGTCTATCATCTAATTTCGATAATTTTTGATCCATTAAGGTTATGAGGCCATCTCCAACTGGACCAAGATCTGGATGTTTGCTTGCATCGTCAAGTTTTTCTAACTTTGCAAGAATAACTCCTAGTTGATGCTGATATTTTATCAATAGCTTATCTCGTTGAATTTTAGGAAATTCCGAATCAGATTGGTATAGTCTTGAAATTGTTTTTGTAAGAATGTCTTTTTCTATTTTTAATGAATTAATCTGACTTTTGATGTGTGCACTAGCACCTATGCTTAAAAGCTGAGTTTTGTTTCTTGGTGCTCTTCTTACAGCGGCTGCTGTTGCAACACCGGCTATCGAACTAAGAATAATGGCAATTTCTTGCATCTATGTGTACCATTTAATCCAAGAGTATTTTCGTCTCTTGGCATCTGGAAAACCACAACTAGCACACTCATGATGACGTTTGTGCAATGAGTTTTTACCGCATCTTCTACATCTAATGTGGACTTTTTTCTTAGTAAAACCACCCATAGAAGTTGTGCCTTTTACCATCTCAAATCACCTAGTTTGCTGGAGGGGGAGATATCATTACTACATTGTCTCCTCTCACTACGATGGTTCCAAGAGTTTTAGAATCGCCTTCAGTTGGTATTTCTTCTGAAGAATCGAGTAGCAGGTTCATGTGTTGGTCAAATCCAAGCAAGCTGCCTCTAAGGGTTTTACCACCTTTGAGTTTTATCAATACTACTTGATTGATACTTTCATCCAATACTTTAACTGCCATATCAACGGACATCTATTTCACTTATTGGCTTTGGTATTGGGGGATTATATTAAAATTTCATTGGTGAAACTTTGGACTATGCCCAGTAAGGCAAGTTTGACACTTTTTACTCAAGTTGTTTGTAATTTCTAAAATTATTTTTTTTCCTTCCCTTTTTGTCGCTTTTCTGGGATCGCCCCAAATGCCATTTTTAGTAATTTTTGGAAATGATTTGGATGCTAATTTTCCTAATTCTTTTATCTCTTTTTTACTCATTCCATCTGTTACTAGACCCTTTTTAGCCAACTTCATTTTCACATTTTTCGAGATAGCAAGCATGATTGAGGTTTCCACAAATCCAGCATGATCAAAATCTCTATCCATAAAGTGCCAATAAGAAAAGGAAAAAACTTTGAGATTTTTTGCTAATTTTCCTAATTTTTTATCAATATTTTTTATGGCCTCTTGGTTTCCATGATGTCCATTTATTACAAAAATTGTATTTATTTTATTTTCATAAAGTGATACACACAAATCCAAAAGTGTGTTTTGTAGGGTTGTCTTTTTCAAACTTAGATTTACAAACGGTGAATGTTCAAATGAAACTCCGTAATTAATGGTTGGAAGAAGCAGAAAACTATTGATTTCTGAAATATTTTTGGAAATTTCTGTAACAATATCCGAATCTGTTGATATAGGAAGATGTGGACCATGTTGTTCGATTGATCCCACTGGAATAACAGCAACTTGTTTTTTATTTTTAAGAATATTTCTAAGGGTAGGATCAAATTGTGATTTAATTTCTATCATTTGATTCCCTTGGATTTGATATGCACCTTTCTCCATCGAACCTCTAGCTTGTTTTCCAAATGCATCTTAGTTGCTTTTAGCAAGGTTTCTGCTTCCAGTCTCTGCCCTTTTTCTTTAATCTCTTCTAGTGAATCATTTGGATCTACCTCAAAAGAGTCTTGAAAAATTATTGGTCCTTGATCTAAGTTTTCTGTTACATAATGGGAGGTAACGCCAATAATTTTTGTTCCCCTTTCATAAGCTTGTGCATAAGCCAATGCTCCGGGAAACGCTGGAAGAAGAGATGGGTGAATATTGATAATTCTATTGGGGTATCTCCAAACAAAGTTTGGAGTAAGAATCCTCATGTATCTTGCTAATACAATCAAATCAATATTGTATTTTTTACATACTTCGATAATTTTTGATTCTGCTTTTTCTTGAGATTTCTCTTCAATTGCAATAAAAGGAATTTTTGCTTTCTTTGCCAAGGGTTCAAGTGTTTTTTCGGTTCCTATTATTACTGAAATATTTCCTTTCAAAGATTTCTTTTTTGAAGATGAAAGAATTGTTTCAAGGCAAAGAGGCTCTTTTGTTACAAATATTGCGATATTTTTTTGACTAGTTGTTTCATGATGGGTATTGACGTCCATTTTTTCTTTTTTTGCAAGTTTCTGAATTTCAGAATCAAATTTTTCTGCATTGATATTTTTTGTAAAAGATGCTTCTAGATACATTCCAAAAAGACCCTTGATTACATTTTGATTTACTTTCTCAATGTTTCCTCCCATAGAAAATACAAAATTAGTAAACGATGCAACAATTCCTTCCCTATCTGCACCTACAACTGTAATTCCAATAACTGTTTTTTTCAAGACTTTCTTGCTGAATGTTTTCTCATTATTAATCATTCACAGAAAATAGAATCAGGTGCGGGAGGTGGGATTCGAACCCACGAACTCCTAAGAGATAGGGTCCTAAGCCCTACGCCTTTGGCCAGGCTGGGCGACTCCCGCAACGGAGGTGCCACTAGACACAAATTTATCTATTATTGAACATAAGTATGGCCCAATTCTTTGGTACAAATGGAATTCGTGGAATTTTCAAAGAAGATTTCACTTTGGAGTTTATTCACGACATGACTTTAGCTATTGGGACATATTTCAAAAAAGGACCTATACTGGTTGGCTATGATGGAAGAGAATCTAGTCCTGTTATAGCAAAAACTGTCTGTACTGCACTAAACTATTGTGGTCTTGATTGTAATGATGCAGGCCTTGTACCTACACCATGTCTAGAATTTGCCGTAAAAAAATTGGGATACAATGGCGGAATAATGATTACAGCATCACACAATCCCCCTCAGTATAATGGAATAAAACCTGCAGCAAAAGACGGGGTTGAAATTTCTAGGGAAGATGAATTAATAATTGAAGACATCTATCTGAAAAAAAATTGGATAAAAAACGCTTCAAACTTTGGAGTTACAGGAACAGATGATAGAGCAATTGAAGTTTACATTCAAGGAATTATTTCCCAAGTTGACTCTGAAAGGATAATATCAAAAAAATTCAAAGTTGCACTTGATCTTGGAAATGGAGTGCAGGCAGTTTCTGCACCTATTTTTTGTGACAAATTAGGATGTAAGGTATTTTTAGTTAATCAAAAAATTGATGGAACCTTTCCAGGAAGAGGATCAGAACCTACTCCTCAAAACCTTCAAGAACTTTCTAAAATTGTAAAAGAAAACAAAGCAGATCTTGGTATTGCATTTGATGGAGATGGGGATAGAAGTATTTTTTGTGATAACCATGGGGAAATATTAACAGGAGACAAGTCAGCACTAGTTTTAGCTCGACACATCTTGAAGAAAAAACCTGAATCTTTGGTAGTAACTTGTTTGAATTCTGGTTCAAATATAGAAAGCATTGCCAATCAATTTAACTCACAGGTTATTCGCACTAAAGTTGGAAGCGTTGAGGTATCAAGAAAAATGGTTCCAACAAACGCCCTTATCGGATTTGAAGAGAATGGGGGATTCATGTATGGTCCTCATAATCAAGTAAGAGATGGTTGTATGACGCTTGCCTTAATGTTGGATTTGCTGGCATTGACTGAAAAATCACTATCTCAGAAAATAAATGAGCTTCCACCGTCCTACACAACAAAAGACAAATTATCATGCTCTCCTGAAGATGCCAAAAAACTAATTCAATCCCTAAAAGAAGAATTTCCAAATTCGGATACTACTGATGGCATAAAAATTTCAATTAATTCCAAAAACTGGGTAATGATAAGACCAAGTGGAACAGAACCCATAATTAGAATATATGGGGAAGCTGAATCTCAACAAAAACTTGACTCTTTAATGTCTGAATATCTTGAAAAAACTAAATCAATCATTTCCAGATAACACTTTTAAAACCAATCACTCGCATGATGGGAATGGAGAATGATCCCTAAGGGTGACAAAGTATGGGTAAAGCTTACTATGTAAAATTTGAGACACCAGAAGACTTGGTAAATCCAATTCTTGAAGCCGTAAGAGTTGCATCTACTAGTGGTAAAGTAAAAAGAGGTACCAATGAGGCTACAAAAGCCATTGAACGTGGTACCAGTAAACTGATTGTTATAGCCGAAGATGTAGAACCACCTGAGGTAGTAGCACATCTTCCAATCCTCTGTGAAGAACAAGGTGCAGCATATGCTTTTGTTCCAAACAAGCAAGAATTAGGAAAATCTTTGGGCATTGACATTACATCTGCCGCTGCAGCAATTTTGGATGCTGGTGATGCACAACATATAGTTGACCAAGTTGTATCATCAATTGATAAAATTAAAGGTGGTAAGACCGACAAATGAGTGCCACAACTGACGAAATAACTCAATCTGAAATTATTCAAATTGTTGGCAGGACAGGAATTGCAGGAGAAGTTATTCAAGTTAGAGTTAAAGTTCTAGATGGCAAGGATAGGGGAAGAATTCTTACAAGAAACGTCAAAGGATCTGTTAGATTAGGAGAAATTCTAATGCTAAGGGAGACTGAACGAGAAGCAAAGAAGATCAAATAGGTGGAATAAATGAGTCTTTTAGTTAAACCATGTAATTTCTGTAATAGAACAGTTGCAAAAGGATCAGGTACGATGTTTGCAAAAAATGATGGAACCGTTTTATGGTTTTGTTCTGCAAAATGCAAGAAAAATGCACTTGAACTAAAACGCGATCCAAGAAAACTAAAGTGGACTAAAAAATACGTCAAAGGCGGAATTAAACAAAAGAAACGTTGACCGAACAATCTCTTTTTATCGTAAAACCAGATGCCGTATCTAGGAACCTCACTGGAGAAGTAATTGCTAGATTTGAAAGAAAAGGTTTCAAACTGGTCAAACTAAAATTATTTACATTTGCTAAAGAACAAGCCGAAAATTTCTATGGTGTTCATAAGGACAAGCCATTTTTCGGAGAACTAACATCATTTATCACATCTGGTCCTGTGGTTGCAGCAATTATTGAAGGAAATAATGCTATAGCAACTACAAGAATTATGATTGGTTCAACAAAATCCTTTGAGGCAGCACCTGGATCAATTCGTGGAGATTTTGGACTAGGATTTACCGATAATATCATCCACGCTTCTGACTCCCAAGAAAGTTTTGACCATGAATCGAGGGTAGCATTTGAGTGATCTGTTTTGCAAATTCGTCAGCCCATTGTGGCAGTTTTAGGTCACGTAGACTCTGGAAAAACATCTCTACTAGATAGAATTAGAGGAACTGGGGTTCAGGGAAGAGAAGCAGGTGGAATTACACAACATATTGGAGCAAGTTTTCTACCCACTGAAACTATCAAAGAAACATGTGGTCCCTTATACAAAAAACTCGAAGAGGCCGAATCAAAGGTTCCAGGAATTTTAGTTATTGATACACCCGGTCACGAGGTGTTTACCAATCTTAGAGCGAGAGGTGGCTCTGCAGCTGATATTGCAATTTTAGTTGTTGATGTAAACCGCGGTTTTCAACCCCAAACAAATGAGAGCTTGAAGATTTTGCAAAGCAGAAAAGTCCCATTTGTTGTAGCATTAAACAAATGTGACCAGCTATCTGGTTGGAGAAAATCCGAAACACCATTTATCACAAAGGCAATAAAAGAACAGGATCAATCCATCCAAAATGATCTAGACCAAAAGATCTACGATGTTGTAGGAACACTTTCTATTTTGGGATATCAGTCTGAAGCGTTCTATCGTGTCAAGGACTTTAAATCTGAGATTGCAATTGTACCTATTTCTGCAAGATCCGGAGTTGGAATTCCTGAACTTTTAGCAGTTTTGATTGGATTGACTCAACAATATCTCCAAAAACGACTCAACCAGGAAGAAAAAGATCCAAGAGGGATAGTTTTAGAGGTAAATGACGAGGTTGGATTGGGACAGTCTGCCAACATTATCTTAATTGATGGTAGTATTAAAAAAACTGACAGCATTGTTGTTGCAAGACGTGATTCAGTAATAGTGACAAAGCCAAAAGCCATACTTTTACCAAAACCGCTTGATGAAATGAGAGACCCACGTGACAAATTCAAACCAGTAGAAAAAGTAGATGCAGCAGCTGGATTAAAAATAGCCTCACCTGACTTGGTGGATGTTTTGCCTGGAAGTACTCTTTATGTTGCATCAAACGAGGCTGATGTAAAAAAATACACCAAATTAATCGAAGCTGAAATGAAGTCAGTCTTTGTTGATACTGAAACTAACGGAATTATTCTAAAATGTGATACCATAGGCTCTCTTGAAGCCATAGTTGAGATGCTAAGGCGTTCTCAGGTACCAGTTTCCAAGGCTGACATTGGACCAGTCAATCGCCGAGACGTAGTGGAAACAAAGGCAATAAAAGAAAACGATCGACATCTTGGCGTAATTCTTGCGTTTAATGTAAAAATTTTACCTGATGCAAAAGAAGAGTCAGAAAATAATCATATTCGTATCTTTGAGGATAAAGTCATTTACAGTTTAATTGACAATTACAATGCATGGGTTGAAGAAGATACGGCTCATGAGGAAGATGCAATTTTTGCAGAATTCACACCAATTTCTAAATTCACCTTTCTAAAAGGATATTCTTTTCGCAACAACAACCCTGCTGTATTTGGAATTAGAGTTGATGTGGGAGAGCTTCGACACAAAGTCCCAATTATGAACAAAGAAGGAAAAAGTATTGGAAGGGTGCATCAATTGCAACATGATGGAAAAACTGTAACCTCTGCAAAAAAGGGACAAGAGGTTGCCTGCTCTATTCAAGATGTTACAATTGGAAGGCAAATTTTTGAAGAAGATATCTTTTATACATTTCCTCCATCACGTGAGGCAAAACAACTTCTTAGAAAGTTTGGACACAAACTAAATCCTGAGGAAACTGAAGTATTAAATGAAATCGTAGAGATTCAAAGAAAAAAAGATGCAGCCTATGCATATTAGATATGAAATCTTTTCACAATTGTAATTTTTGATATGAAAATCTTTGTTAACTTGAATGTTTTTTGCATATCATGTGAATTCCTGGAGCGCCTACTGCTCCCATCATTTTATCTACTATTTGTCCTGATTTGAACATGATAAAGGTAGGAATTGACTGAACTCCGAACCTCATTGCAATATTTTGGTTCATATCTACATTCACTCTTGCAAATTTTACATTGGGATATTTTTTGGATAAACTCTCAAAGACTGGATGCATCGTCTTGCATGGCCCACACCATTCTGCCCAAAAATCAACTAGCGTAGGATTTTCAGTAGATACAATTTTATCAAAATTAGAACCATCCAAATCAATGATTCCAGTCTCGGTCTGTGGCTGATTTTGCTGCCGCAGCATTTCTTCTAGTTTTCGCTGTTTAATTTTTTCAATCTCAGGATCATCAGACAATAATATACAAACAAAGATTCTACTAAAAAATCTATATCAAAAGTTCCTTCTAATTTTTTCCTAGTTCTATTGGAAGAGCTTCATATCTTTTAGAATGACAGATGGGACATTCGTCGATATATTTTTCAAAACTGACAGAGGTGTAAACAATTCCACATTCTCCGCAAACTCTAAGATTTCTTGATAGTTTTCCCATATCTCTACCCAAGATTATTGTGATTAAAACCTAACTAGCCTAGATTTTTTAATTCCATACACCAAAATTGCTGGAGCGGCAAAATACATTCCAACATTTGCTAGGATTATTGCAACACCATACCCTAGCATTTCCTGCTCTGAATCAATATTGACTGCTGAAAGTAAAGACAGCGAAGTTAACATGGGAGTCAATACAAGTTTTACAGCTTCTTTGAATATTGGATTTTCCCTTTCATAGTCTGCCACTGCAGGTGAAAATGAATAGTAAAACTCGTTGAATCCGCTCATAAAGGTTGCACCAGAGTCTGTGCTCATCACCTTATTGTCACGAATTTCTCTCAAGAATTGGACTTGGGGAGCCATCTCTGATCCATATGCTGCTGTTGCAATGAGACATCCTCCTCCCTCTTTAGGTTGTTTTACTGGAGTACAAACCCCGTCTACTAATTTTGTTCCTTCTCCACATTTACCTATCTTAGGTTCCTCCATCATTGGTTCTTCTAAACCAACTGCTTCATAGATGGAGTCATACTCTGGAAAATTCTCATCAAACCATTCTTTGTAATTTGGCTCATTATTGTATCTGTCCACATAACTTTGCGGATCTTTAGAAGGGTCAACAAATGGTGCAGGTATTGCCAAGGATTCTTTCAGTCCAACTGCTTGGTAGATTGAATCATACTCTGGAAAATTCTCATCAAACCATTCTTTGT
>Ga0102947_1000575_pt1 | contig 13010 bp, 10 predicted proteins | sample SalPon2A_A_D2_MG_FD_78210 | JGI IMG/M metagenome (GOLD analysis project Ga0102947, IMG submission 78210) | Soil microbial communities from South San Francisco under conditions of wetland restoration - Salt Pond MetaG R2A_A_D2_MG | ecosystem: Environmental > Terrestrial > Soil > Wetlands | place... | reverse complement strand
GGTTTTTTGAAGTTTAGTTTATGCTTTAATAAACTTAATTTAATTCAAATAAAAAGACCACTAATAAAAGTGGTCTTTAATACACTATTTTATAAAAAATTAATCTCTAACAACATGAATAACACCAGTTATGGTGTGAGGGTTTCCGTTACGGTCTTCGTAAGAACCACTAAAATTAATATCGATATATTCACCAACATCACCTAAAGCTGTTACGTTATAAATAATATTGTTATTGTTTTCTGAAATGCTAATGCATTCACCAATATTTATTCCAGTATCATTTGGTGTTTGATAATCTAGGTTGTCGTAAGTACCTGTATGAGGTGCGTCATTTAGATTACCAAATAAATAGAAACAGTCATTAGTTCCTGCATCTCCTTGACCATAAATTGTTAAACCATTAGTTCCAGAGTTGGTTGTCTCACCAAAAGTAGCCTGAATATTTGTTGCTATAAATACATTTTCTCCAGAATCGTCATCAACATTATATTGAATAAATTCGGTAATGCTATTACAAGACATTAAATTACCTAAATTGGTTTCAGGTGTACTAAAGGTGTAATTTATTTCACCTGTAGTTTGCAGGTTGTCAGTATCTATAGCTTCAATCGAGAAACTATCTGATGATGCACAACGCAACATATTAATTTCAAACACACCACCTTCAACAGTATCGAAAAATTGTTGTTCGCCATAGGTTAGAACCACATAGCCACTTGTAATTGGGTTTTCATTACAATCTGTAAAAGTACCTGTTATTGTTTCACTAATAATATCTGAAGTTTCGCTCACAACTACTAAAAGACTATTATCTGCATTAAATGGTCCTATGTTAGCCGTATAAATAATGTTTGAACCACAAATTTCGAAATCATAAACATTAATTTCCAAAGTTTCGCCGCTTGGAACTAAACCACAAACTTCTCCTAATTCGTTGGTGTAACCACCACGAGTTCCGTAAGTATTACTGGTTATAGTAACTCTTGTATTGGCAAAGGCGGTTTCGTTTTCATTAATAACCGTAACACAAAGATTAATAGCTTCAGCAGGGATATCGCAGTTCCAAAAGGAAAAATGTTTAACTGTTCCAATGTAATTATTTCCAACTAAAGTGGCCTCGCCCTCTTCAATCCAATACCCTTTATCTTCATCAAAATACCAAAGCGGAATGGTGTTGGGTGCTATAGATAACAAACTGGCGTCTACAGGGATTTTAATTTCAGCCGAACTTTCTTCAGCTAAATTTAAATCTTCACCACCATTACCTCTTAACTCTACTGCAAGCATTCCTAAAGTTTGAAGCATACGCTCTTCACTGGCTTCATTTTCAGCATATAACATTCCAGGCATTTGTAAAGAAACGTTTTCATCGGTAGGATCTAAATGATGTATAATCACATCTAAACTTCCAGTATATGTTGAGCCATCTTCTTTAACATATTCGCCTTCTAAACTAACAGATGCACCATTGGCCAAAGAAATAGTTTCTGCAGTGCCACTATTTGTAGAGCCTGCAACGGTTTCTTCTAACAACATAATACTAACCTTGTTAATACCATTTGTTGGTATTACAGAACGTGAGCCATGAATATAACCAGCTTTTTCTGCTTTAATAAAGGCAAATTGTTCATTTACTTGAGCATTCTCAATCATAAAAACACCGTTTTCATCAGTTTGAACGGCGTCATTTCCTATAGAAATTGTAACATTTTCAATAGGATTCTTGTTCACATCAATAACATTACCAATAAAGCTTCGGTTAATTTCGTTGCCAAAATTCTCATGAAAAGTTGAAGGCGTATTGTCGGTGTTTTGTTGGTCGTAGGACAGACTATCCTTATTACAAGATATAGAAAGTACAAAAATAAAAATCAAAAAAAATAATTTTGTTTTCATAAACATAAGTCTTTGTAGGTTAAAAAATTTGGGGATGACTGCTTGATAGCAGTCATCTGATTATATAACAGGTTGACTTGAGAAATTCCTACCCTTAACATAGAAAACAATAAAAAACCCTCTAAACATAGGCATTTAGAGGGCTTAAATTTATAAATTAAAAGATGTCTAAAGCTCAAAAGCTTCTTTCACCTTATCTACATAATCCAGTTTTTCCCAGGTAAAAAGCTCTACATCCAGTGTAATACTTTCTCCTGTTGGTTGCGTAAATGTTTTTGTTACAATTGTATTTTCCCGTCCCATATGTCCATAAGCCGCTGTTTCACTATACATTGGTTGGCGTAGTTTTAAGCGTTCTTCAATGGCAGCTGGTCTCATATCAAATAACTGTGAGACTATTGTTGCAATTTCACCATCTGTCATATTAAATGAGCAAGTACCATAGGTGTCAACAAAAATCCCCATGGGCTCAACCACACCAATGGCATAACTTACTTGTACCAAAATCTCGTCACAAACACCTGCAGCAACAAGATTTTTGGCAATATGTCTGGTGGCATAAGCAGCACTTCTATCAACTTTGCTTGGATCTTTTCCAGAAAAAGAACCACCACCATGAGCACCTTTTCCACCGTATGTGTCAACTATTATTTTTCTACCTGTTAGACCCGTATCACCATGTGGCCCACCTATTACAAATTTTCCTGTTGGATTTATATGATAGGTAATATCATCATTAAACAAGGTTTGTATGGCTTCAGGTAAAATTGCAACAACTCTTGGTATTAAAATGCTCACAATATCTTTCCTGATTTTTGCCAGCATGCTTTCCTCATTATCAAACTCATCGTGTTGCGTAGATACTACAATAGAATCTATACGTTGAGGTACATTATCATCACTATATTCAATAGTAACCTGTGCTTTAGCGTCTGGTCTTAAATAGGTAATATCTTTGCTCTCTCTTCTTAAGGCTGATAGCTCTTTTAAGATTCTGTGGGATAAATCCAAGGCTAAAGGCATAAAATTCTCCGTTTCGTTAGTTGCATAACCAAACATCATACCTTGGTCGCCTGCACCTTGCTCTTCTTTGGTAGCTCTATCTACACCACGATTAATATCTTCAGATTGTTCATGTATTGCCGAAAGTACACCACAGGAATTACCATCAAACATATACTCACCTTTGGTGTATCCGATTTTATTGATGGTATCTCGGGCAATTTGCTGAACATCCAAATAGGTACTGGATTTTACTTCACCGGCAAGAATAACTTGCCCTGTCGTGACTAATGTTTCGCATGCTACTTTAGCATCTTTGTCAAAAGCAAGAAAATTATCAATCAGAGCATCACTAATCTGATCTGCAACTTTGTCTGGATGTCCTTCAGAAACACTTTCGGAAGTAAATAAATACGCCATATAATTTAATTTTTTTTGAGATTTGACGACGCACTTTTAAGATAGTTAACACTGTCTTTAGCATTATTTTAATGAGGTTGCAATCAGTCAAATCTTTCCTCTTTTAATTTGTTTGGCAAAAGTAAAAAAATAATGTTGAAAGCAAATCTATTTGGCTTTTTTTATGATTTAGATATTAAATTATAATATTATGGTATATTATAGTAGTCTATAAATGAATGTTTAAATGATTTAATTCAACAAATTTAAAGTATTGAACGTCATAAAAAATAAAGGTTAAATTACTTAAAACCAACTAATTAATCTAATTGAAACGTAAATGAATTTAAACCCATTCAAGAAATAACTTACACAAAAAAAACTCAATAAAGTAATTTCGAAACTATTAATACTGTATTATAATAATGAAACTCAATAAATATAGTAAAACCGTTACTCAAGATCCCACGCAACCAGCTGCTCAAGCTATGTTACATGCAATTGGACTTACCGATGAAGATTTTTATAAACCTATTGTTGGTATTGCAAGTACTGGTTACGAAGGAAATCCTTGTAATATGCACCTCAACGATTTGGCAAAACTCGCTAAAGAAGGTACTAAAAACGAAGATATTGTTGGGCTTATTTTCAACACCATTGGAGTAAGTGATGGCATTTCTATGGGAACACCAGGTATGCGTTACTCTTTGCCTTCACGTGATATTATTGCTGATTCTATGGAAACAGTAGTACAGGCCATGAGTTATGACGGTTTAATAACTATAGTAGGTTGTGACAAGAATATGCCAGGAGCTTTAATGGCAATGATACGTTTAAATAGGCCAAGTATTTTGGTATATGGAGGAACTATAGATTCTGGTTGCCACAATGGAAAAAAACTGGATATTGTTTCAGCATTTGAAGCTTGGGGAAGTAAAGTTGCTGGCACTATGACAGAAACAGAATTTAAAAGTATTGTTCAAAAAGCCTGTCCAGGAGCTGGTGCCTGTGGTGGAATGTACACAGCCAATACAATGGCTTCTGCAATAGAAGCTTTAGGTATGGCATTACCTTATAATTCTTCTAATCCTGCAACTGGTGAAGAGAAAAAACAAGAAGCCATTAAGGCTGGAGAAGCAATGCGTTTGCTTCTTGAAAAAGACATAAAGCCATCAGATATTATAACTAGAAAGTCGTTAGAGAATGCAATTCGTTTAGTGACAATTCTTGGAGGTTCTACAAATGCTGTATTGCACTTTTTAGCAATTGCAAGAGCAGCTCAAATTGATTTTACACTTGAAGATTTTCAGAACATAAGTGACAATACACCATTTCTTGCCGATTTAAAGCCTAGCGGAAAATACCTCATGGAAGATGTTCATGAAGTAGGAGGAATTCCAGCAGTATTAAAATATTTATTAAAAAAAGGACTACTTAATGGTAATTGTTTAACAGTTACTGGAAAATCATTAGCCGAAAACTTATTAGATGTACCAGATTTAACCCAAGGTCAAGATGTAATAAAACCAATCGAAAAACCAATTAAAATTTCTGGTCATTTACGAATGCTTTACGGTAATTTAGCAACTGAAGGAAGTGTTGCTAAAATTACTGGAAAAGAAGGTTTGAGTTTTGTTGGTAAAGCCAAAGTCTTTAATAGTGAATATGAAGCCAATGATGGTATTAGAGATGGAAAAGTAGAAAAAGGAGATGTTGTGGTTATACGTTATGAAGGTCCAAAAGGTGGTCCTGGAATGCCAGAAATGTTGAAGCCTACAGCTGCTATTATGGGAGCTGGTTTAGGTAAAGATGTGGCTCTAATTACAGATGGTCGATTTTCTGGAGGCACACATGGTTTTGTAGTTGGACACATAACACCAGAAGCCCAAGAAGGTGGAACCATTGCGTTTGTAAAAGATGGTGATTTAATTACTATTGATGCTGAAACAAACTCAATTAATCTTGAAGTTTCAGAAGAAGAATTGCAACAAAGAAGACAAAATTGGACCGCTCCAAAATTAAAATTTGATAGAGGAGTACTTTATAAATATGCAAAAACAGTTTCGTCTGCATCCAAAGGATGTGTAACAGATGAATTTTAAATGCTGAATTTTAAATGTGTATGAATACAGAAACAATAAAAGAGAAAAAGCAAACAACTCAAACTACAGAACGTATCACAGGAAGTGAAGCCATAGTTAGATGTCTTTTAGAAGAAGGAGTTGATATACTTTATGGTTATCCAGGTGGAGCAATTATGCCTGTTTATGATGAGTTATTTAAATATCAAGATAAATTGCATCATGTCTTAACACGACATGAACAAGGAGCTACTCATGCAGCTCAAGGCTATGCTCGTATTTCTGGCAAAGTAGGTGTAGCTATGGCTACTTCAGGTCCAGGCGCAACAAACCTTATTACAGGAATAGCTGATGCACAGATAGATTCTACACCTATGGTTTGCATTACAGGTCAGGTGCCTACTCATTTATTAGGAAGTGATGCATTTCAGGAAACAGATATAATAGGTATTTCTACTCCTGTGACTAAATGGAACCATCAGGTAACCAAAGCTTCAGAAATTCCTGAAGTTATAGCAAAAGCATTTTACATTGCAAAAAGTGGAAGACCAGGACCAGTTTTAATAGACATTACTAAAGATGCCCAGTTTGAGGAATTCGATTATAAATACGAAAAATGCAATGGAGTAAGAAGTTATATACCTATTCCAAAAATAGATACAGACGCATTAAAAGCAGCAGCAGAATTAATCAATAATGCAAAAAAACCTATGGTGGTTTGGGGTCAAGGTGTTATACTTGGCAAAGCTGAAGAAGAATTTAAAGCAGTGATTGAAAAAGCTGGAATCCCATCGGCCTGGACTATTTTAGGAGCTTCTGCAATACCATCCAGTCATCCATTAAATGTTGGTATGGTTGGCATGCATGGTAATTATGCGCCAAATATACTTACCAATTCGTGTGATGTTTTAATTGCCATCGGTATGCGTTTTGACGATCGAGTTACAGGAAATTTAGCAACTTATGCCAAACAGGCAAAAATAATCCATTTTGAAATTGATCCAGCAGAAGTTGATAAAAACGTAAAAACAGATGTAGCAGTTTTGGGTGATGCCAAAGAAAGTTTAGCCGCACTACTTCCATTATTAAATAAAAACGCTCATAAAGATTGGCATAATGAGTTTAAAGAACTTTATAAAATTGAATTTGAAAAAGTTATAAAAAATGATCTTCACCCGACCAAAGAAGGGTTGACCATGGGAGAAGTATTAAATGAGATCAATATTCAAACTAAAGGTGACGCCGCTATTGTGAGTGATGTTGGTCAGCATCAAATGGTGGCCTGCAGATATGCTCAATTTAATAAAACAAAGAGTAATATTACGTCTGGAGGTTTAGGAACTATGGGCTTTGCATTGCCTGCAGCCATTGGAGCTAAAATGGCAGCACCAGACAGAGAGGTTGTTGCAATTATTGGAGATGGTGGTTACCAAATGACAATTCAGGAATTAGGGACTATTTTTCAAACTAAAGTACCTGTGAAAATAGTTGTATTGAATAATGACTTTCTGGGAATGGTGAGACAATGGCAACAATTATTTTTTGATAAGCGTTATGCCTCAACCGAATTGATAAATCCAGATTTTGTTCAGATCGCAAAAGGCTATTATATTGATGCCAAAAAAGTAACAAAACGTGAAGATTTAGCAGATGCTGTGGCCGAAATGATTGCTAGCGATTCTGCATATTTCTTGGAAGTTTGTGTAGAAAAGGAAGACAATGTATTTCCTATGATACCATCAGGAGCATCAGTTTCAGATATAAGATTAAGTTAATATGGAAAATAAAAATAATCAATATACAGTATCTATTTATACCGAAAACAACATAGGATTGCTTAATCGAATTTCAGCAATTTTTCAACGAAGACACATTAATGTTGAAAGTTTAAACACTTCAGCTTCAGAAATTGAAGGTGTTTCGCGATTTACAATTGTGGTTAGTATGACTGAAGACCAAATCAAAAAAATAGTAGGTCAGATTGAAAAGCAAGTAGAAGTTATAAAAGCATTTTATCATAAAGATGAGGATATTATATATCAAGAATCTTGTTTGTTTAAAATAAAATCTGATTTGCTGTTTGAAGAACGCCAGATACAAAACATCATTAAGGATAGTAACTCTAATATTGTAACTGTAAACAAGGAATTTTTTGTTCTTGAGAAATCGGGAAGAAGAAATGAAATAGATGAATTATATAAAGAATTAAGCGTTTTTGGAATTATGCAGTTCACACGTTCGGGGCGAATTGCTGTAACTAAAGACGAAATGAAAATATCAAAAATGCTTCTAGCATTTAATAATTAAAAAAACAAAAAAATGTCAAATTATTTTAACACACTTTCATTAAGAAATCAATTAGAACAATTAGGAAAATGCAGATTTATGGATGCTTCAGAATTTGAAGATGGCGTCAATGCATTATTAGGAAAGAAAATTGTCATCGTTGGTTGTGGTGCACAAGGCCTTAATCAAGGATTAAACATGAGAGATTCTGGATTGGATATTTCTTATGCATTGCGTGAACAAGCTATTGCTGAAAAAAGACAATCGTATTTACAAGCAACAGAAAACGGATTTACTGTTGGCACATATGATGAGTTGATACCAACCGCAGATTTAGTTTTAAATCTTACACCAGACAAACAACACACTAGTGCCGTAAATGCTGTTATGCCATTAATGAAACATGGTGCTACATTATCTTATTCTCATGGATTCAATATTGTTGAAGAAGGCATGAAAATTAGAGAAGATATAACGGTTATTATGGTAGCGCCGAAGTGCCCAGGAACTGAAGTAAGGGAAGAATATAAGCGAGGTTTTGGTGTGCCAACCCTTATTGCGGTTCATCCAGAAAATGACCCAGAAAACAAAGGTTGGGATCAAGCGAAGGCTTATGCTGCTGCAACAGGTGGAGATAGAGCAGGAGTGTTGGAATCTTCATTTGTGGCTGAAGTAAAAAGTGATTTAATGGGTGAGCAAACCATACTTTGCGGTGTACTGCAAACAGGTTCTATTTTATGTTTCGATAAAATGATTGAAGAAGGTGTAGATGCAAATTATGCTGCTAAACTAATTCAATATGGTTGGGAAACTATTACAGAAGCTTTAAAACATGGTGGTATTACCAATATGATGGATAGATTGTCCAACCCTGCAAAGATTAAAGCATACCAATTGTCTGAAGAGCTAAAAGAAATCTTAACACCATTGTTTGGAAAACATATGGACGATATTATTTCAGGGCATTTCTCACAAACCATGATGGAAGATTGGGCAAATGATGATGTGAATTTATTGAAATGGAGAGCTGCAACTGGCGAGACTAACTTTGAAAAGACACCATTAACATCAGACCATATTTCTGAACAGGAGTATTTTGACCATGGTACACTTATGGTGGCTTTTGTAAAAGCTGGTGTAGAGTTGGCTTATGATACTATGGTAAGTGCTGGAATAATTGAAGATTCTGCATATTACGAATCTTTGCATGAATTGCCATTAATTGCTAATACCATTGCGCGTAAAAAACTGTATGAAATGAATCGTGTGATTTCAGATACTGCAGAATATGGTTGCTATTTGTTTGATCATGCTGCAAAACCATTGTTGGTAGATTTTATGAAATCTGTTAAGACAGATATTATTGGTAGTAAGTATTCAAAATCTAATGCAGTTGACAATGTTGAACTCATAAAAGTCAATGATGCTATAAGAAATCATCCAATTGAAGCTGTTGGGAAACGTTTACGTTCAGCTATGACAGCAATGAAAGTTATTAAAACTGAAACAAGAGAAGCAGTATTATCATAAGCAAATAATAATTAATCCAACCATGAGTACCTCAACCATATTAGAAATTCCTGAAGAATTTAAAATAAAATCACTTTTAAAACAAAACACGTATTTGGTTTCAGGAGAATTAAAAACTTGGAATGGTGAAACAGCTAATGTCTATTCTACAATTTCTTCAACCGAAGACTACAAACCAACATTATTGGGAAGTGTTCCTAATTTAACAGAAAAGGAAGCACTTGAAGCTTTAGATTCTGCGTGTTTGGCTTATGATAAAGGTAAAGGCCTTTGGCCAACTATGAAAGTGGTAGATAGAATAGCATGCATGGAAAGGTTTGTAGAGCAAATGAAAACCAAGCGTGATGAGGTTGTTAAATTACTCATGTGGGAAATTGGTAAAAATTTACCGGATTCTCAAAAAGAATTTGACAGAACAGTAGATTATATCTATGATACTATTGAAGATTATAAACAACTTGATAGAGATTCTGCGAAGTTTGAAAAAAGCCAAGGCGTTCATGCACATATTAGAAGAGGACCACTTGGTGTTGTTTTGTGTTTAGGACCATACAATTATCCACTTAACGAAACATTTACTTTATTGATTCCTGCACTGATAATGGGTAATACAGTAATTTTTAAACCAGCAAAACTTGGTGTTTTATTAATTACACCATTATTAGAAGCTTTCCAAAACAGTTTCCCAAAAGGTGTGGTTAATGTAGTTTTTGGTAGAGGAAGAGTTTTGGCTACACCTATTATGCAAGCTGGTAAAATTGATGTCTTGGCATTAATTGGAAACAGTAAATCTGCCAATGCATTGCAAGAACAACATCCAAAACAAAACAGATTACGTTTGGTTTTAGGACTGGAAGCTAAAAATCCGGCAATTATTTTACCTGACGCAGATTTAGACCTAACAATACAGGAATGTATTGCAGGCACTTTATCATTTAATGGTCAACGTTGCACAGCATTAAAGGTTTTGTATGTTCATGAATCTATTGTTGATGAATTTAATGAGCGTTTTTCTAAACAAGTAGATGCATTAAAATTTGGTAACCCATGGGAAGCAGGTGCTAAATTAACACCTTTGCCTGAAGATGATAAACCAGCATATATTCAGGAATTAATAGATGATGCAATTGAAAAAGGCGCTTCTGTTTTAAATGAAAAAGGCGGAGAAACAACCGAAAATTTTATATTTCCAGCCGTACTGTATCCTGTAACAAAAGACATGCGTGTTTTTGAAGAAGAACAGTTCGGCCCAGTAATTCCAATTGTCCCATTTAGTGATATAGATGAGCCGTTAGATGATATGGCTGAATCTAATTATGGTCAGCAGGTCAGTTTATTTGGTAAAGATGTTAAAACTTTGTCACCATTAATTGACACTTTAGTCAACTTGGTTTGCAGAGTTAATCTTAACAGTTCTTGTCAACGAGGTCCTGACGTTTATCCGTTTACAGGCAGAAAAGATTCGGCAGTATCTACCTTAAGTGTACACGATGCTTTGCGTTCTTTTTCAATAAGGACTTTTGTGGCTTCTAAAGACAATGATTACAACAATGCCATTTTAAATGAATTGTTGGATACAAAATCATCAAACTTTATTAGTACAGATTATATTCTGTAAGTAAACCTTTTTCTTTAAATTAGTGGTAATAAAAATTTTATTAAAATGAAAGCATCTAAACATATTCTGGTATCAATTTTTTCAATATTATTTTTCTTAAGCTGTGGAAGTGATAAGAAAAAAGAACAAGAGCAATCTCAAGAGATAAAAATCAATTCTCCAGCAAAAGCAGAAGAAAAGGAAGAGGATAACGTTGCTAATATTGTTATTACAGGCGACGATTTAATGAAGTTCAACACTAAAGAGATTAAGGCAAAGTCTGGTCAAAAAGTAAGACTCACATTAAGACATGTAGGAAAATTGGATATTAAGGTTATGGGTCATAATGTGGTTATTTTAAAACAAGGTGTTGATGCAGCAAGTTTTGCTGCTGCTGCTGCAACTGCCAGTGACAATCAATATATACCAAAAGATTCAGAAGACTTTATAGTACATACGGATTTAATTGGAGGAGGTCAAACTACAAGTATCGAGTTTGACGCTCCAGAGGCTGGAACCTATACATTTTTATGCAGCTTCCCAGGCCATTTTGCAATGATGCAAGGTAAATTTATTGTGGAGTAAATATTTATTGGGATAAAATTCACTGTGTTTAAATGGCAGCAATGCCCCACAAATTCTGATCGTAGCAAAAAGTATTCAGGTTTTTCGGTATAAAGAATAACGATGTTGTAGATAGGTTTTTTTATTTTCTGTCCTTAACTGGAATGACAAATTTCAGTCCGGACCAAATTTCATTTACTGCACATACTTTTATATCTACAAGTCCATTCTTTAATCCTATTTCACGTACTATATTCCCATTTAAGTCCGTTTTAACTTTTGCAGCTTTTTTGGGCCAAGAAATCCATATTATTCCATTTTGCTCAATTTCTTGTTTTAATTGCCGAATGTTCTTGTTGAGTTCAGAAGCACTTTTTGTGAAATAATGGATGAAATCTTTTTTAACTTCACTATCGGATATTTTACTTAAATCAGTAGGAAGGTCAGAAAATAGGGCAAAATAGCCTTTAGGTTCATTAATGATTTTTACTTTAAATCCATTTTTAATCCCAAGCTTTTTTGCCAATGGTGTTCCAGAATAGCCTGTGGTTTCCATTATATTTAGTATTTTCCGCTGAAGCAACCAAGTTAATAAAAAGACGAGAATTTTCGATAGAAAATTCTAGCGTTATTTCGCCTACCCGGCGTTTAGATACAATTTTTTAGTTAATTGGAAATATGATAAAGCTGTCATGAATTTTCTTTTCAGGCTTATCTCCCAATTCCTTTAGAGCATCTGAAAGTTCTTTTAATTCAACCACACTTAAAGGTAGCTTATGTTCTTTAGGTTGGTACTTGGTTTCAATTGGGTAATCTTCTCTAGGTGTTTGAGTCATCTCAATGTGGTTTCCGAGTATAGTTGAAATCTCATGATTATCTGTAAACTTGACAAGACGTTCAATACTCGTCTTAAACGCATTCCAATCTTGAACATATAATCTACCTGGGTAAAAGGTGTCTCCTGATAATAGAATTTTTGTGGATGTGTCATAAACAGCAATTGACGAGGCTTGATGTCCAGGTATTGGGATTATTTTCATTAATCGGCCACCTAATTCAAAATCTACAATTTGTTCAGGCCAATTTGATATTTGAAAGAAGTTTTTTAAATCTTCAACTTCCAGACCAACTACGGTTGTATTTGCTTTGCCATTAAATTGGCCATCAGCTGCATAGTGGTCACCGTGTTTATGAGTATGAGCAACAATTAATTCAACTTCTCCATTTTTTTTAGTCCAATCATTTATTATTTGTTTTACTGTTTTATAGAGAGGAAAGATATCTTCTGCTGCTGTAGCACCAGTGTCCATCAATAAAGCTTTATCCTCACCAAAAAACAGAAACATAAAAGGAGCTTCGTAGTTTGTACATTTGTTTTGACGCAAAATCCAAGTATTATTTTTGTACTTAACTACCTGTATTGGTGGGTCGATATTATCTTCGCAGTTTTCAGAACCATGAATCCAATTTTGAGTACTTAAATCGTCAGTTTCTTCAAACGATGCTCTACAAGACCAAATAAAAATGAGTGCAGTTATTATTAATATTTTAGTTTTCATGTTGTATTTAATTGCCTTAACATTGATATATAAGATTAGTTGCGTGTTTAAGCAACTAATTTAGCAAATACAAACCGAATAGAAAATCCGTTG
>Ga0102947_1000574_pt1 | contig 13017 bp, 10 predicted proteins | sample SalPon2A_A_D2_MG_FD_78210 | JGI IMG/M metagenome (GOLD analysis project Ga0102947, IMG submission 78210) | Soil microbial communities from South San Francisco under conditions of wetland restoration - Salt Pond MetaG R2A_A_D2_MG | ecosystem: Environmental > Terrestrial > Soil > Wetlands | place... | reverse complement strand
TGGATGATCCTGGAGGTGATCCCGGTGCTGCCGCCGGATCTCCGCCCGCTGGTGCCGCTGGAGGGCGGCCGGTTCGCCACGTCGGACCTGAACGACCTGTACCGGCGCGTCATCAACCGGACGAACCGTCTCAAGAAGCTCATGGACATCAAGGCGCCGGAGGTGATCCTCCGGAACGAGAAGCGGATGCTCCAGGAGGCGGGGGACGCGCTCTTCGACAACGGCCGCCGCAGCCGCGCCGTGCGCGGCCCGGGCAACCGCCCGCTCAAGTCGCTGTCCGACATGCTCAAGGGCAAGCAGGGCCGCTTCCGGCAGAACCTGCTCGGGAAGCGCGTGGACTACTCCGGCCGCTCGGTGATCGTCGTGGGGCCGGACCTCAAGGTCCACCAGTGCGGCCTGCCCAAGTCCATGGCGCTGGAGCTCTTCAAGCCGTTCATCATCAAGCGGCTGGAGGACAAGGGCTACGTCCAGACGGTGAAGAGCGCCAAGAAGCTGGTGGAGCGCGAGAAGCCCGAGGTGTGGGACATCCTGGAGGAGATCATCCAGGACCACCCCGTGATGCTGAACCGCGCGCCCACGCTGCACCGCCTGGGCATCCAGGCGTTCCAGCCGGTACTGGTGGAGGGGAAGGCCATTCGCCTTCACCCGCTCGTCTGCACGGCGTTCAACGCCGACTTCGACGGCGACCAGATGGCGGTCCACCTCCCGCTGTCCTTCGAGGCGCAGCTGGAGGCGCGGGTGCTGATGCTGGCGTCCAACAACATCCTGTCCACCGCGAACGGCCGGCCCATCATGTCGGCGTCGCAGGACATGGTGCTGGGCTGCTACTACCTGACGATGGGACTTCAGGAGTCCCTGGAGCGGAAGAAGCCGCGCGCGTTCGCCTCTCCGGAGGAAGCGCTCCGGGCGCTGGACGAGGATCAGATCCGCATTCACGAGAAGGTTCTGGTGCGTCGCGAGGGCGAGCTGACGACGACCACGGCCGGGCGGCTCATCTTCAACGAGATCCTTCCGGAGGGCGTGCCCTTCGTGAACGTCCCGCTGGAGAAGGGGGCGCTGGAGGAGCTCGTCCACGACGTGTACCGCCGGAAGGGGCGGCACGAGTGCGGGCTGTTCCTGGACAAGATGAAGAACACGGGCTTCCACTACGCCACGATCGCCGGATTCACGGTGGGCATCGACGACGTGCGGATCCCGGACGAGAAGAAGGACCTGATCGAGGAGACGCGCGGACGCGTCCAGAAGATCCTGGACGACTACGCGCGCGGCGCCATCACGGACTCCGAGCGCTACAACAAGATCATCGACACCTGGACCCAGACGACCAACCAGGTTTCCGGCGTGATGTTCGACGGCATGGCCAACGACCAGGACGGGTTCAACCCGGTCTACCTGATGGCCGTGTCCGGCGCGCGAGGCTCCCGCGAGCAGATCCGCCAGCTGGCCGGAATGCGCGGCCTGATGGCCAAGCCCCAGAAGAAGCTGACGGGATCGATCGGCGAGATCATCGAACAGCCGATCATCTCCAACTTCCGCGAGGGGCTGACGGTGCTGGAGTACTTCATCTCCACCCACGGGGCGCGGAAGGGCCTCGCCGACACGGCGCTCAAGACGGCCGACGCCGGCTACCTGACCCGTCGCCTGGTGGACATCGCGCAGGACGCGATCATCACGGAGATGGATTGCGGCACCATCATGGGCATCGACACCCGTCCGCTGAAGGACGCCGAGGAGGTCATCGAGCCGATCGGCGACCGCGTGCTCGGGCGAGTGCTGGCCGAGGACGTGGTGGATCCGCTCAGCGACGACGTGGTCTACGAAGCCGGCCAGCAGCTCGGTGAGGAGCAGGCCGCCGAGATTCAGCGCCTGCACGACGAACGCGGCCTGGAAGGCGTGGTCATCCGCTCCGTGCTCACGTGCGAGTCGCGGCGCGGCGTGTGCGGCGCGTGCTACGGCCGGAACCTCGCCACCACGAAGCTGGTGAACGTGGGCGAGGCCGTCGGCGTCATCGCGGCGCAGTCCATCGGCGAGCCGGGCACTCAGCTTACGCTCCGGACCTTCCACATCGGCGGTACCGCGATGCGGCTGGCCGAGCAGTCGGTGGTCCAGACCAAGGCGCACGGCACCGCGCACTTCGTGCAGGTCCGTCTGGTCAAGGACGAGGAAGGCGAGACCATCGCGATCGGTCACCACGGCGAAGTCGAGATCCGCGACGACAAGGAGCGGGTCCGGGCGCGGTACCAGGTGCCCTACGGCGCGCGGCTGAAGACGGCCGACGCCAGCGACGTGGAGGCCGGACAGATCCTGTTCGAGTGGGATCCGTACGCGTCGCCCATTCTCTCCGACCGGAAGGGAACCGTGGCGTTCGTCGACATCGTCGACGAGGTGACGGTCCGTGACGAGCTGGACGAGAAGACGGGGCTCCGGCAGCGGGTGATCATCGAGCACAAGGAGAAGTCCCTCCACCCGCACATCCACATCCTGAACAAGGCCGGCGCGGTGATGGTCAAGTACCCCATCCCCACGGGCGCCCGCATTCTCGTCCACGACGAGGAGCAGGTGGCCGGCGCCACGGTCCTGGCCAAGATCCCGCGTGAGATCTCCAAGACGCGCGACATCACCGGCGGTCTGCCGCGGGTGGCCGAGCTCTTCGAGGCGCGGAAGCCCAAGGACGCTTCGGTCGTCAGCGAGATCGACGGCACGATCGAGTTCGGCGGCGTGTCGCGTGGATTCCGGAAGGTCATGGTGAAGGGCGACGGGATCGAGCACGAGTACCTGGTTCCCCAGGGCAAGCACCTGCTCGTGCACGAGAACGACCACGTCCGCGCCGGCGATCGCCTCTGTGAGGGCCGGATCAACCCGCACGACATCCTGAAGATCAAGGGCATCAACGCCGTGCAGGAGTACCTGCTGAACGAGATCCAGGAGGTCTACCGACTGCAGGGCGTGCGGATCAACGACAAGCACATCGAGGTCATCGTCCGGCAGATGCTGCAGAAGGTGCGCATCGAGGATCCGGGCGACACGAACTTCCTCGAGGGCGACATGGTGGACAAGGCCCAGGTCCGCGACGAGAACGATCGCGTCGAGGCCGAGGGCGGGACCCCCGCCACGTACCAGCCGCTCCTGCTCGGGATCACGAAGGCCAGCCTGTCGACGGAGAGCTTCATCTCCGCGGCCTCCTTCCAGGAGACCACGCGGGTGCTGACCGAGGCCGCCATCAACGGGGCCACGGACAACCTGGTGGGCCTGAAGGAGAACGTGATCATGGGCAACCTCATCCCCGCCGGAACCGGTGTGAACCGACTGAAGTCGGTCCGCATCCACCGGGAGGAAGAGGAGGAGGCCCGGGCCGCGGTGGCCGCCGGGTCCGAGGAAGCCGTCGTTCCGATGGAGAAGGTGGAGTCCCAGGGGAGCTAGAATCGCCCCCGGAGCTCTGAGGACAACAGCCGGCGACGGTCCTCGCGATCGTCGCCGGCTCTCTTTTTTGGGGTCACGGCCGGAGAGGCCCGCGGATCCGCCCTGAACGCGCCCCCTGGGGTTGACATGGGCGCCGGGGTGCCGTACCGTGCTCCGCCGGTTTGGTGCGCTAGGCCCCAGACCCTCAGGAAGGGCCCGGGCGCCCTGGAGGATGCTTTTTTGCCGACGATCAACCAGCTGGTTCGCAAGGGGCGGGTTCTCCAGAAGTCCCGGACCACGGCCCCTGCGCTGAAGGCTTGTCCGCAGAAGCGGGGCGTCTGCACGCGCGTTTACACCACGACCCCGAAGAAGCCGAACTCGGCCCTCCGCAAGGTGGCCCGTGTCCGTCTGACGAACGGGATCGAGGTGACCGCTTACGTGCCCGGAGAGGGGCACAATCTGCAGGAGCACTCCATCGTGCTCATCCGGGGAGGTCGTGTGAAGGATCTGCCCGGCGTGAGGTACCACGTGATCCGCGGCGCTCTCGACTCCAGCGGGGTCGATGCTCGTCGTCAGGGTCGCTCGAAGTACGGGGCCAAGCGCCCCAAGAAGTAGCCGTTCGGGGCGGCCGCCGGCCGACCCCGTTGCAGGAATCACGGCCTCCGCGCGCCTGACCGCCTGCGGGGGCCTCTCTCGGAGAGGACATGCCGAGACGTCGAGAAGTCCCGAAAAGAGAGATCATTCCGGACCCCAAGTTCGGGTCCACAATGGCCGCGAAGTTCATCAACAGTCTCATGAGAGACGGTAAGAAGAGCACGGCCGAACGGATCTTCTACCGGGCGATGGACATGATCGAGGAGCGTACGGGGCAGTCCGGCTTGACGGTGTTCAAGCAGGCGGTCACGAACGTGAAGCCGGTCCTCGAGGTGAAGTCGCGCCGGGTAGGTGGTGCCACCTATCAGGTTCCGGTCGAAGTTCGTCCCGAGCGGCGGCAGGCGCTCGCTTTCCGGTGGATCCTGGGCTTCTCGGAAGCACGTAGCGAGAAGTCGTTCCCCGACAAGCTGGGCGCGGAGCTGATCGCCGCTTCCAAGAACGAGGGCGCGTCGATTCGCAAGAAGGACGAGACGCACCGCATGGCCGAGGCCAACAAGGCCTTCTCGCACTACCGCTGGTAAGCCTTTCGGTTCCGCGCCGCCGATGAGCTCGGCGCGGAGACCGATAAGGAGTCCCGGCGGGAGAGGGTTCACAGCCCGGTCCTGACGCGCGTCAGCGCATAGGCAGGACTCGCCGGGGTTCCGTCGCCACGACGGATACGGATCCCCCAAGCACGACGCGGACGGCGCATCCGGCGAGAACCGGCCGCGCCGGGACCGCGATTGAAGTCGAGGAACAAGGGAATGGCCGCCAAAGAGTCTCTGGAAAAGCTCCGCAACATCGGCATCATGGCGCACATCGATGCCGGCAAGACCACGACCACGGAACGGATCCTGTTCTACACGGGACGGGTCCATCGCATGGGCGAGGTCCATGACGGCGCCGCCACGATGGACTGGATGGATCAGGAGAAGGAGCGCGGAATCACCATCACCTCCGCGGCGATCACCACGGAGTGGAACGGACACCGGATCAACATCATCGACACGCCGGGGCACGTCGACTTCACCGTCGAGGTGGAACGGAGCCTTCGCGTGCTGGACGGTGCCGTAGCGGTGTTCTGCGCGGTGGGCGGGGTGGAGCCCCAGAGCGAGACGGTCTGGCGGCAGGCGGACAAGTACGGCGTCCCTCGCATCGCGTTCGTGAACAAGATGGATCGCGTCGGGGCGGACTTCGACGCGGTGGTCCGCGCGCTGCGCGAGCGGCTGGGCGCCAAAGCGGTTCCTCTCTACCTGCCCATGGGGCAGGGCGAGATGTTCAACGGCATCATCTCCCTGCTGACCATGAAGGCGTACGTGTACCACGAGGAAAGCCACGGGATGACCTTCGACGAAATGGACATCCCCGCGGACCTCCTCGACGGTGCCCGCGACGCGCGCACCCAGATGATCGAGGCCATCGCCGATCACGATGACACGCTCATGGAGCGCTACCTGAACGGAGAGGAGATTCCCGTCGACGAGCTGAAGCGCGTGATCCGCGCCTCGTGCATCGACCTCTCCATCGTTCCGGTCCTCTGCGGCTCCGCGTTCAAGAACAAGGGCGTGCAGCGCCTGCTGGACGCGGTCATCGATTTCCTGCCGGCGCCCACGGACATCCCGCCGGTGGAAGCGCACGAGATGGGCGCCAAGGGCGAAGGCAAGGTCCTGCGCCGCCCCAGCGACGACGAGCCCGCCACGGTCCTGGCGTTCAAGATCACGACGGATCCGTACGTCGGGAAGCTGACCTACTTCCGCGTCTACTCCGGAGTGGTGAAGTCCGGCGACACCCTGCTCAACGCCAGCACGGGCAAGCGGGAGCGCATCGGGCGCCTGCTGCACATGCACGCGAACAAGCGGGACGAGATCCCGGAGGTCCGCGCCGGCGACATCGCGGCGGCGGTGGGGATGAAGGCCACCAAGACCGGCCACACCCTCTGTGCCCTGGACCACCCGGTGCTTCTGGAGTCCATGGTCTTCCCGGAGCCGGTGATCTCGGTGGCCATCGAGCCCAAGACCAAGGCGGACCAGGACAAGCTGGGCGTTTCGCTCTCGAAGCTGGCGGACGAGGATCCCACGTTCCGGATCCGGACGGACGAGGAGACGGGCCAGACGATCATCTCCGGCATGGGCGAGCTCCACCTGGAGATCCTGGTGGACCGGCTCCTCCGCGAGTTCAAGGTGGAGGCCCAGGTCGGCCGCCCGCAGGTGGCCTATCGCGAGAGCATTCGCCGGACGCAGCAGGTCAACCACAAGTTCTCGAAGCAGACGGGCGGCAAGGGCCAGTACGCCCACGTCATCCTCAAGCTGGAGCCGTCGGAAGGCGGAAAGGGCTTCGAGTTCCTCAACGAGATCAAGGGCGGGTCCATCCCCAGCGAGTACATTCCGGCCGTCGAGCGGGGGATCGTGGACGCCATGGAGGGCGGCATCCTGGCCGGCTACCCGGTCGTGGACATTCGCTGCACCCTGGTCGACGGGTCCTACCACGACGTGGACTCCAGCGAGATGGCGTTCCGGATCTGCGCCTCCATGGCCTTCAAGGAGGCCGCCCGGAAGGCGAATCCGGCGCTGCTGGAGCCGCTCATGGACGTGGAAGTCGTGGTACCGGGCGAGTACGTGGGCGACGTGATCGGGGACTTGAACTCCCGCCGGGGACGGATCGCCGGGACGGTCCTTCGGGCCGACGCCCAGGTCGTGGCCGCCTCCGTGCCGCTCTCGAACATGTTCGGGTACGCCACGGCTCTTCGGTCGGCCACCCAGGGCCGGGCCATCTACTCGATGCAGTTCGCCCGGTACCAGGAGGTCCCCAAGAAGGTGGCGGAAGAGGTCATTGCACGCGTGACAGGGAAGGCCCAGGTCGCGTAGAATGCCGTGCCCTTTTCGTCCGGGAGGCGGAACGCGATCTCCCGGGCACCGGGGCCGACGAGGGGTCGATCGAACCGGAAAGGGTGTCCGAGGAAAGGGATAGGAAATGGCGAAGGCGAAGTTCGAGCGCACGAAGCCGCACGTGAACGTGGGCACGATTGGTCACGTTGATCACGGGAAGACGACTCTGACGGCTGCGATCACGAACGTTCTCTCGCACAAGGGTCTGGCGGACTACGTGGAGTTCGGCTCGATCGACAAGGCTCCCGAGGAGCGCGAGCGCGGGATCACGATCGCGACCGCCCACGTGGAGTACCAGTCGGAGTCCCGGCACTACGCTCACGTGGACTGTCCGGGTCACGCGGACTACGTGAAGAACATGATCACGGGCGCGGCCCAGATGGACGGAGCGATTCTGGTGGTCTCGGCGGCGGACGGTCCGATGCCCCAGACTCGCGAGCACATCCTTCTGGCCCGTCAGGTGGGGGTTCCGTGCATCGTCGTGTTCATGAACAAGGTGGACATGGTGGATGACCCGGAGCTTCTGGACCTGGTGGAGCTGGAGGTTCGCGAGCTTCTTTCGAAGTACGAGTTCCCGGGGGACGACATTCCGGTGATTCGCGGCTCGGCTTTGAAGGCGGGGGAGAACCCGCAGGACGAGGAAGCGACGAAGTGCATCCTGGAGCTTCTGCAGGCGCTGGATGACTACGTTCCGATGCCGGAGCGCCCGAAGGACAAGCCTTTCCTGATGCCGGTGGAGGATGTGTTTTCCATCACGGGTCGCGGGACGGTGGGGACGGGCCGGATCGAGCGCGGCGTGATCAAGGTGGGCGACAAGGTGGAGCGCGTGGGTCTGAAGGACACGCGGGACACGGTGGTCACGGGCGTTGAGATGTTCCGGAAGCTCCTGGACACGGGAGAGGCGGGCGACAACGTCGGCCTTCTTCTCCGGGGGATGGACAAGGAGGAGCTGGAGCGCGGGATGGTTCTTGCAGCTCCGGGGAGCGTGAAGCCTCACACGAAGTTCATGGGTGAGGTTTACATCCTGACGAAGGACGAAGGCGGGCGCCACACGCCGTTTTTCAACAACTATCGTCCTCAGTTCTACTTCCGCACGACGGACGTGACGGGGAGCGTTGTTCTTCCGGACGGGGTGGAGATGGTGATGCCGGGAGACAACGTGACGATGGAAGTGACGCTGGTGCAGCCGATCGCGATGGAGAAAGAGCTTCGTTTCGCGATCCGCGAGGGCGGCCGAACGGTCGGCGCCGGTGTCGTTACGGAGATCCTGGAGTAGTCCAGGGAGGCGTGTAGCTCAATTGGTAGAGCACCGGCCTCCAAAGCCGGGGGTTGCGGGTTCGAGACCTGCCACGCCTGCCATTTCTCGGGAAGTCCGCCCGGGGCTCGGACGGCGGTCAAGGGCGGAGCGGCGGAGCGCATGATCGACAAGATCAAGAAGTTCGTGAGCGATGTCATCGTCGAGTTGAAGAAGGTGAGCTGGCCCAGCCGGGACGAGCTCCGCGGGTCCACGCTGGTCGTGATCGTCGCGGTGATCCTGATCTCGGTGTTCATCGGCCTCGTCGACCGCATTCTGGCCTTCGGGCTGGCGCAGGTTCTGAGCTGATGCAGGAGCAAACCGGCGAGGTGGGGACCATGAAGTGGTACGCGATCCACACGTACTCGGGGCACGAGAACAAGGTGAAGTCCAACCTGGAGAAGGCCATCGGCACCTCCGGGATGGACGACCGGTTCGGCCGCGTTCTCGTTCCCACCCAGACCGTCACGGAGATGAAGAACGGGAAGAAGACGCAGTCCACGCGGAAGTTCTTCCCCAGCTACATCATCATCGAGATGGATCTGGACGACGACACGTGGCACATCGTGCGCGATTGCCCGGGAGTGAGCCGCTTCGTGGGCACCAACGCGTCCAAGCCGGACGCGCTGCGGGAGGCCGAGGTGAACCGTCTGCTCGGGCAGATCGAGGGCACGAAGGACAAGGCGATCCCCGAGGTGCCGTTCCACGAGGGCGAGCACGTCAAGGTCATCGACGGCCCGTTCAGCGATTTCACCGGGGTGGTGGACGAGGTCAATCCGGAGCGCGGGAAGCTGAAGGTCATGGTCTCCATCTTCGGGCGTGCGACGCCGGTGGAGCTCGACTTCCTGCAGGTCCAGTCGGTCTAGGCCACGCGGCCGTTCCAAAACGCTAGCGAGGATTAAGAGATGGCGCCCCCGAAACGCGAAATGACGAAGATCAAGCTGCAGATCAAGGCCGGAGCGGCCAATCCGTCTCCGCCGGTGGGGCCCGCGCTCGGTCAGCACGGCGTCAACATCATGGACTTCTGCAAGCAGTTCAACGACCGCACGAAGGAGCAGGCCGGACTCGTGATCCCGGTGGTGATCACGGTCTACCACGACCGGTCGTTCTCGTTCATCACCAAGACGCCGCCCGCGGCCGTCCTCCTTCTTCGCGCCCTGAAGACGGAAAAGGGATCGGGTGAGCCGAACCGGAACAAGATCGGCAAGGTGACGCAGGCGCAGGTGAAGGAGATCGCGGAGATCAAGATGCCGGATCTGAACGCCAACGACATCGACGCCGCCATGAAGCAGGTGGCGGGCACGGCGCGCAGCATGGGGATCGAGGTCGCCTAGGACCGCGCACGGACCGCGCGGCCCGGATCGGGACCCGGTCGCACGCAGGGGAACCACGCCCCGTAACGTGGGAGAGAGACCAACGTCTTTCGAGGGAAGGAGCACCGTATGAACCACAGTAAGCGCTACCGGGAAATGGACGGTACGCGCGATCGCAACCGGCGTTACTCCGTCGTGGACGCCGTCGCCATCGTCAAGGGCAATGCCAAGGCGAAGTTCGACGAGACGGTGGAGGTGGCGGCCGCCCTCGGCGTGGACCCGCGCCACGCGGACCAGCAGGTTCGCGGCACCGTCGTCCTCCCGCACGGGACGGGCAAGACGGTCCGTGTCCTCGTCATCGCCCAGGGCGACAAGGCGAAGGAAGCCACGGAGGCCGGGGCCGACCACGTCGGCGCGGACGACATGATCGAGAAGATCCAGGGGGGCTGGACCGACGTCGACGTGATCGTCACGACGCCGGACATGATGGGCAAGGTGGGGCGGCTCGGAAAGATTCTGGGACCGCGCGGCCTCATGCCCAACCCCAAGAGCGGGACGGTGACGCAGGACGTTTCGCGGGCGGTCAATGAAGTGAAGGCGGGGAAGATCGAGTACCGCGTGGACAAGACGGGAAACATCCACGTGCCCGTCGGCAAGGCCTCCTTCGGCGAGGACCAGCTGGTGGACAACGTCCGCTCGTTGCTGGCGGAGCTGAATCGGGCCAAGCCTTCGGCGGCCAAGGGCGTGTACTTCAAGAGCTTCACCGTCACCTCCACGATGGGAGCCGGCGTGCGCATCGACGTACCCGCCGAGCTCGCGTCGGTGAGTTAGGAGAGGACGATGCCGACGGCTGTAAAGACGGCTGCCATCGAGCAGCTGCAGGAGACCATCGAAAAGGCGGCGTCCATCTACCTGGCGGACTTCACCGGCCTGAACGTGGAACAGATCACGGACCTGCGGCGCAAGTGCCGGGCGGAGGGAGTCTCCTTCCAGGTCGTGAAGAACACGCTTGCGATCAAGGCGTCGCGCGCGGTGGAGCTGGAGCAGCTCACCGAGCATTTCCGCGGGCCGACCGCCATGGCGGTCTCCCTGGACGACCCTACCGCACCCGCGCGCATCCTCGTGGATTTCCACAAGGAGCACGAGAAGCCGCAGGTCAAGCTGGGCTTCGTGGACGGCCGCGTCCTGGACGCGGACGAGGTGAAGAAGCTGGCGTCGCTGCCCACCCGGGATCAGCTGATCTCTCAGGTGATGCAGCTCGCGCAGGCGCCCGCCCAGGGCTTCGTCGGCGTGCTGAACGCCCTGATGTCTCAGGTCGTTCGCACGGTGGACGCGGTTCGGGACGGCAAGGAGAAGGGCACCATCGCCGCCCCGGCGGCGGCAGAGGCGGAAGCCAAGCCTGCAAAGGCGGAGGCCGAGGCCGGGGATGTGAAGGCGGAGGAGGCCGGCTCGGACGCGCCGGCGCAAACGGAAACCGAGGGCAGCACGGAAGCGGAGGAGCAGAAAGATGGCGAGTGACACCGTGACGAAGGTCGTCGACCTGATCGGGAACATGACGGTTCTCGAGGTGGCGGACCTCGTGAAAGAGATGGAAGACAAGTTCGGCGTGACGGCCGCGGCTCCGGTCGCGATGGCGGCGGCTCCCGCGGCGGGAGCGGCCGCGGCCGAGGAGAAGACCGACTTCGACGTCGTCCTGACGTCGTCCGGCGACAAGAAGATCCAGGTCATCAAGGTCGTCCGGGCGCTCACCGGTCTCGGCCTCAAGGAGGCCAAGGACCTCGTCGACAGCGCGCCGAAGGCGGTCAAGGAAGGCGTGGACAAGGCGGAAGCCGAGGACATGAAGAAGCAGTTGGAAGAGGCGGGCGGGGCGGTCGAGCTGAAGTAGTTGGCTCCTGCGTTCCGTAGCAGTCCTCCACCCGGATCCCGCCGGAGTCGCCGGCGGGACCGGGTTTCCGCCAGGAACGGAGTCGCACCCCCGTTCAAGGAGTAGGGCCAGGTGATCAAGGTCGCGGACTCGGTCAGCACCAGCGCGAACCGCTACGATTTTTCCAAGCTGGAAGCGGTCATGGAGATTCCGAATCTCCTGGCGGTCCAGCTTGATTCGTTCCGGAGCTTCCTCCAGCTCGACGTTGACCCGACGAAGCGTCAGCGCAAGGGGCTGCAGGCGGTCTTCCAGGACATCTTCCCGATCTCGGACGCTCGCGGGAATTTCTCGCTGGAGTTCGTCTCGTACAAGGTCGGGATGCCCAAGTACACCGTCGAGGAATGCCAGGAGCGCGACCTGACGTACGCGGTTCCGCTCAAGGCCACCCTCCGCCTCATCGTCTGGGACAACTCGGGCGAAGGCGAGAAGAAGATGAAGAACGTGATCGAGCAGGAGGTCTACCTCGGAGAGCTCCCGTTCATCACCGACGGCGGAACGTTCATCATCAACGGTGCGGAGCGGGTGATCGTCAGCCAGCTCCACCGTTCGCCGGGCGTGTTCTTCGACGAGGAAATCCACCCGAACGGCAAGCGCCTGTTCTCCGCGCGGATCATTCCTTACCGCGGATCGTGGGTGGAGTTCAGCCTCGACATCAACGACATCATGTACGTGCACATCGATCGTCGGCGGAAGATCCCGGTCACGATCCTCCTGCGCGCGCTGGGGTACGTGAGCGACTCCGAGATCCTGTCGATGTTCTACAAGGTCACCAAGACGAAGCTCACGAAGTCCGCGTCCGCGAAGGACGAGGAGCTGATCGGCAAGATCCTGGCGGCGGACATCGTCAACGAGGGATCCGGCGAGATCATCGGCGAGGCCAACTCCGACCTCACCGAGGACATGCTGACCGAGGCCCGCGAGGCGGGCGTCCGCGACATCGCCCTGCTGGACAAGGCGAAGGGCGTGCAGGACACGGACATCATGGTCAAGACGCTGCGCAAGGACCGGGCGAAGAGCCAGGAAGAGGCGCTGGCCAAGATCTACAACCTCCTGCGCCCGGGCGATCCGCCCAGTGCGGAGACCACCAAGGGACTGCTCGACAAGCTGTTCTTCACGGCCCGTCGCTACGACCTGGCGAACGTGGGGCGCTACAAGCTGAACCAGCGTCTGGATCTGGGCGTCCCCATCGAGACGGTCACGCTGACCCACGAGGACTTCCTGGCGATCATCCGGTATCTGGTCGGTCTGCGGGCGAGTCTCGGCTACACGGACGACATCGACCACCTGGGCAATCGCCGCATCCGCTCGGTGGGCGAGCTGCTGGCGAACCAGTTCTCGGTGGGCCTGTCCCGGATGGCGCGCATCATCCGCGAGCGGATGAGCCTCCAGGACGCGGACCAGATCACGCCGAACGACCTGATCAACGCGCCCTCCATCAGCGCCGTGATCAAGACGTTCTTCGGGTCCAGCCAGCTTTCGCAGTTCATGGATCAGACCAACTCGCTGGCGGAGCTGACGCACAAGCGGCGGCTGTCCGCGCTGGGCCCGGGCGGCCTGACGCGGGAGCGC
>Ga0102947_1000573_pt1 | contig 13036 bp, 10 predicted proteins | sample SalPon2A_A_D2_MG_FD_78210 | JGI IMG/M metagenome (GOLD analysis project Ga0102947, IMG submission 78210) | Soil microbial communities from South San Francisco under conditions of wetland restoration - Salt Pond MetaG R2A_A_D2_MG | ecosystem: Environmental > Terrestrial > Soil > Wetlands | place... | reverse complement strand
TCCTCCGAGACCTCCTCCAAGCCGGCCTCGACGTCGTCCGCCTCAACCTGTCCCACGGCGACCACGACTGGCACCGCGACCTCATTCACCTGGTGCGCCGCCTCGCCGCCGAGGCCGGCCGCCACGTCCCCGTCGTCCTCGACCTCATGGGGCCGCGCTACCGCCTGGGTCAGATCGACGGCACCATCGACCTCGCCACGGATGACCACATCATCCTCGGCGCCCCGGGCGAGGGGGTGGACCTGCCGGTGGACTCGCCGGAGATCCTGCCGCTGCTGCGCGAGGGCGAGCGCGTCCTCATCGACCAGGGGCTGGTGGAGTTGGAGGTCGAGGAGCACCACGGCGACCGGGTGCAGGTCCACGTCCTGTCGGGAGGCGAGGTCTCCACCCGCAAGGGGATCAACCTGCCGGACACCGACATCGGCTTCGAGATCACCGAGAAGGACCGGGGCGACATCGTGTTCGCCGTCCAGGAGGAGGTCGATTACCTGGCCGCCAGCTACGTCGGCCGGGCCGCCGACCTCCACGCCCTGCGCGGCGCCGTGGCCGGCGCCGGCGGCTCCATCCCGCTGATCGCCAAGCTGGAGCGCTCCCGGGCGATGGACAACCTGGACGAGATCGTCGCCGCCGCCGACTCGGTGATGGTGGCCCGGGGCGACCTGGGGGTGGAGGTGCCGTTGCACCGGGTGCCGGTGCTGCAGAAGCGGATCATCACCGCCGGCCGCCGCGCCGGCAAGCCGGTGATCGTCGCCACCCAGATGCTCGAATCCATGATGGAGCAACCCCGCCCCACCCGCGCCGAGGCCACCGACGTCGCCAATGCGGTGTTCGACGGCGCCGACGCCCTCATGCTCTCCGGCGAGAGCGCCGCCGGCAACTTCCCGGTGGAGTCGGTGGAGACCATGGCGCGGATCATCGCCGAGGCGGAGAACTACCGCTCCTTCGGCGCCGCCAGCGACCTGCGCCGCTCCTCCGGCGAGCACTCCGCCGGCGGCGGCGGCGACCACGGGGAGAAGGTGGGCAACGTCCTCGGCCGTCTGGAGGACGAGTCCATCGACATCGCCGACATGGTGTCCGCCGCCGCCGTCTACGCCGCCCTGGAACTGGGCGCCTGCGGCCTGGTGGCGTTCACCCAGAGCGGCTTCACCGGCCGCCTGATCGCCCGCTACCGCCCGTCCACCCCCATCGTCGTCTTCACCCCGGACCCGGCCATCGCCCGCCAGCTCAACCTGGTGTGGGGCGTGCGGCCCTGCGTCCTGGACGAGAACCTGGAGCACCTGGACGAGGTGGTGCGGGTGGTGGACCGGGAGCTGCTGTCCCACGAACTGGCCGAGCCCAACGCGATCATCGTCATCCTGATGGGCGCCCCCATCGCCGAGCGCCGCCAGGCCAACCTGATGCGCGTCCACCGGGTGCGCAGCTCGCGGCGGGCGCGCAAGGCCCCCAGGCCCCCGCAGGCCACCACGGCCCCGAAGACCACCAAGCCCACCGAGGACGGCGGCGAGACCAGTGGTGACGGGGACGGCGGGGACGGCGGAGACGACTGACCGCACCACCCCCGCTATCATCGGCGGGTGGCGACCCCCGCATCCAGCAACTCCCCCACCCAGGCTGCCGACGACACCGCGCCAACCGAAGCAGTGACTGACGGCACGGTGACGGACGGCGTCCTGGTGGCCCGGGGGGTCGGCAAGACCTACCCCGGCGGCACCCGCGCCCTGGACGGCGTCGATCTTCACGTCGCCCGGGGCGAGACCCTGGCCCTGGTCGGCGAGAGCGGCTCGGGCAAGACCACCCTGCTGCGTTGCTTCAATCACACCGTGGTGCCGGACGAGGGGGAGGTGCGGGTCGATGGCGAGGTGGTCGCCGGAGGCGGGTCGGAGGTCGATGCCGTCGCCCTGCGCCGCCGCCTCGGCTTCGTGCAGCAGGAGGGGGGGCTGCTGCCCCACTGGCGGGTGGCGCGCAACGTCGAGTTGGTGCCCCGGCTCCTCGGCTGGGGCGCGGAGCGCCGCCGGCGTCGCGGCCGCGAGGTGCTGGAGCTGGTGGGCCTCGACCCGGACGAGGTGGCCCGGCGCTACCCGCGCCAGCTCTCCGGTGGCCAGCGCCAGCGGGTGGCCTTCGCCCGCGCCCTGGCGGCGGACCCGGCGGTGGTCCTGCTGGACGAGCCGTTCGGCGCCCTGGACGCCCTGACCCGGCTGGAGCTACAGGAGGAGTTCGGCCGCCTGCGGGGCGACGGCCGCACCCTGCTGCTGGTCACCCACGACCTGGGCGAGGCGTTCCGCCTGGCCGACCGCGTCGGCGTCATGCTCCGCGGCCGCCTCCTCCAGGTCGCCCGCCCGGAGGAGCTGGAGGCGGCGCCGGCCCACCCCTACGTCGAGGCGCTGCTGGAGATGCGGGTCGGATGAGACGCCTCGCCTGTCTACCGCGGGCCTGCGCGCTGGCCTGCCTCTGCGCCCTCGCCGCCCTCGCCGCTCCGGCGACCATGGCGGCCCAGCCCGATGCGGGCGGCGAGCCCGGAACGGAAGTGTCCGACACCGTGGTCGTCGCCTCCAAGAACTTCGAGGAGTCGCGCCTGCTGGCGGAGATGTTCGCCCAGCTCATCGAGGCGCGCACCGGCCTGACCGTGGAGCGGCGCCTCAACCTGGCCGGCACCCAGGTCTGCTTCGAGGCGCTGAAGAACGGCGCCATCGACCTCTACCCCGAGTACACCGGCACCGGCCTGATGTCGATCCTCGGCGCCGACCCGGCCCGCGGCGGCGGCGAGGGCGGCGAGGGCGGCGGCAGCAGTGGGAGCGGCGCTGGCAGCGACCGGGCCGCCACGCTGCTCGAAGTGCGCCGCCGTTTCCTCGCCGAGTGGGACCTCTGGTGGCTCGGCCCCCTCGGCTTCGAGAACGCCTACGAGGTGGCGGTGCCGCGGCGCGTCGCCGAGCGCCACGGCCTCACCGACCTCTCCTCCCTGGCCCAGGTCGCCGGCGACCTGGACGCCGCCTTCGGCTACGAGTTCACCCAGCGCGACGACGGCCTGCCCGGGCTGGAGCGGGTCTACGGCCTGCGCTTCGCCGACGTCAGCCCGATGCAGCAGGCGTTGAAGTACGAGGCCGCCGGCGCCGGCGAGGTGGACGTCCTGGACGTCTACTCCACCGACGGCCGCCTGCTGACCTACGACCTGGTGGTCCTCGAAGACGACCGCGACTTCTTCCCGCCCTACGAGGCCGCCCCCCTGGTGCGCGGCGACGCGCTGCGCCGCCACCCGGAGCTGGCGCCCACCCTGGCGCTGCTCGCCGGTGCCTTCGACGAGGCGTCCATGCGGCGCCTCAACCAACGCCTGCAGGAGGACGGCGAGGAGGCCGCGGCGGTGGCCCGGGACGCCCTGGCCGAGCTCGGCCTGGTGGAGCGGGCCGCGGGCGATGGCGCCACCACCACCGCCGGCGACGGCGGGCAGGGCTTCGCCGCCTACCTCTGGCAGCGCCGGGCCACCCTCGGCCAGCGCACCCTGGAGCACCTCGGCCTGACCTCCGTGGCCCTCGTCCTGGGCATCCTGGTGGCGGTCCCCCTGGGCCTCCTGCTGGAGCGCCGCCGCGCCACCGCCGAGGCGGTGATCCGCGCCGTCGGCCTGACCCAGACGGTGCCGTCGCTGGCGCTGCTGGCCTTCATGATCCCGCTCTTCGGCATCGGGGCGCTGCCGGCGGTGGTGGCGCTCTTCGTCTACTCGCTGTTCCCCATCCTGCGCAACACCTACACCGGCGTGCGCGACGCCGACCCCGAAGCGGTGGCCGCCGGCCGCGCCCTGGGCATGACCGCCGGCCAGGTGATGGCCTGGGTCCGGCTACCGCTGGCCGCACCGGTTATCATGGCGGGCATCCGCACCGCCGCCGTCATCACCGTGGGCACCGCCACCCTGGCGGCCTTCATCGGCGCCGGCGGCCTGGGCGAGCCCATCGTCACCGGCCTGCAACTCGCCGACACCCGGCGCATCCTCTCCGGTGCCATCCCCGCCGCCCTCCTGGCCCTGGCCGTGGACGGCCTGCTGGCCCTGGTGGAGAGGGTCTTGCAGCCTGCTGGCCTCGAGGCCGGCGCGGGCGGATGAGGCGCCGGCGGGCGGCCCGCGCCCCGCTCCCCCGACCACCAGGCAGCCCCGAACGGATCCCACCATGCCGAAGCCGACCCCCAGCGACGACCTGTCTCCCCGCGCCACGACCGACGTGGAGCCGGCCCCCAGGGCCCCCGCCGCCGCTCCCCTCGGCGACGACGCCCTGCGCGCCGTCGTGCGCCGCATGGAGGAGGTGCGGGAGCGCACCCTGACCCTCATCGCGCCGCTGGACTGGGCGCTCCTGCGCAAGCAGCACATCCCGATCCTCTCGCCCATGGTCTGGGACCTGGGCCACATCGGCAATTTCGAGGAGATGTGGTTGCTGGAGCGCCCCTTCGGCGTCGCCTGGCTGCGGCCGGAGTACGAGCGCATGTTCGACGCGGTGGAAAACCCCCGCCCCACCCGCGAGGCGCTGCCCCTGCCGAACCGGGGCGAGTTGTTCAGCTACCTCGCCACGGTGCGGGAGAAGGTGGTGACCCACCTCCACGACCCCGGCGCCCTGGCCCGGGAGCCCCGGCTCCTCCGGGACGGCTTCGTCTACGAGTTGGTGGCGGAGCACGAGGAGCAGCACCAGGAGACCCTGCTGCAGGCGATGCAGGCCATGGACGGCCCGTTCTACCAACCGGCGCTGCGCCGCTCCCTGCCCGCCGGCCCGCGCCTGGCCGCCGACGCCACCGCCCCGGGGGACGACATGGTGACGATCCCCGCCGGCCCATTCCTGATGGGCCGGGACGACTCGTCCCGGGATTCCGGTCACGACGCGGGCCACGACGCCCAGGGCCCCGACGCCTTCGCCTACGACAACGAGCAGCGGGCCCACGAAGTCGATCTCCCCGCCTTCCGCATCGACGTCACCCCGGTGACCAACCGCGCTTACCGCGCCTTCGTCAACGACGGCGGCTACGAGCGGCGCAGCCTCTGGGGGGACGAGGGCTGGGCCTGGCGGAGCGAGGCCGGAGCCGTCGCCCCCCTCTACTGGCTGGCCCCCGGCGAGGCGGCCCCCGAGGGCGCCGAGGTGGCGGCGGGCGCCGACGTCGAGCGCTGGCGGGCCCGCCGCTTCGGCCGCGTGCTGGCGCTGGACCCGGCGGAGCCGGTGATGCACGTCTCCTACTGGGAGGCCCGGGCCTACGCCCGCTGGGCCGGCAAGCGGCTGCCCAGCGAGGCGGAGTGGGAGAAGGCGGCGCTGTGGGACCCCCGGGCCGGCCGCTCCCGCCGCTACCCCTGGGGCGACGAACTGCCCGGCCGGGAAGGCGCCGCCCCCCGGGCCAACGTCGATCAGCTCGCCTTCGGCCCCTCCCGGGTCGGCGCCTACCCCGCGGGGGTCAGCGCCTACGGCCTGCACAACCTGGTGGGTGACGTCTGGGAGTGGACCGCCTCCGACTTCACCGCCTACCCCGGGTTCTCGGCCTACCCCTACCCGGAGTACTCCGAGATATTCTTCGGGGACGAGTACAAGGTGCTGCGCGGTGGCTCCTGGGCCACCCGGCCGCGGCTCGCCCGGGGCACCTTCCGCAACTGGGACTTCCCCATCCGCCGCCAGATCTTCTCCGGCTTCCGCTGCGCCGCCGACGTCTGAGGCCACCCCCACTCAAGGACTCCATGGAACCGACGCCCCAACCCGCCGCCAGCGGGCCGATCCGCGAAGACCCGCGCATCCGCATCGACCGCCCCCTGGAGACCCAGGACATGCAGCCGGTGCTCGACGAGTTGCGGCGGGGGCTGACCGACGATCCCCGCTGGCTACCCTCGAAGTACTTCTACGACGACCACGGCTCGGAGCTGTTCGTCGAGATCACCAAGCTCCCGGAGTACTACCAGACCCGCGCCGAGCGCGCCCTGCTGGCCCAGGTGGCCGACGACGTCATCACCCGCACCGACGCCCGGGAACTGGTGGAGATCGGCTCCGGCGCGGCCTCCAAGACCCGGGTCCTGCTGGACGCCATGGAGCGCGCCAACCAGCTCAGCCTGTTCGTCCCCATGGACGTCTCCGAGGGCATCGTGCTGCGCACCTCCCAGGAGCTTCTGAGCCGCTACCCGGGGCTGCGCATCCACGGCGTGGTGGGCGACTTCATGAACCACCTGGGGGAGATCCCGGACACGGAGAAACGGCTGGTGATCTTCCTCGGCGGCACCATCGGCAACCTGTCGCCGGACTTGGCGCGGGAGTTCCTGCGCAACCTGGGCCGGCAGATGGACAGCGGCGAGCACCTCCTGCTGGGGATGGACCGCATCAAGGAGCGCCAGCGCCTGGAAGCCGCCTACAACGACTCCGCCGGGGTGACGGCGGCCTTCAACCGCAACATCCTGCGCGTCGTCAACCGGCTGGCCGGCGGCGACTTCGACCCCGAGCTCTTCCGCCACAAGGCGATCTGGAACGCCGACGCCCACCGCATCGAGATGTGGCTCACCGCCGAGGCAAACCACGAGGTGCGGCTGGCGGAGCTGGACCTCGACCTCGAGGTGCGGGCCGGCGAAGCGATCCGCACCGAGATCAGCACCAAGTACGACCGCGGCCTGGCCGCCGGCCTGCTGGAGGACAGCGGCTTCGACCTGGACCGCTGGTACTCGGGCCCGGAGGACCTCTTCGCCCTCTGCCTCGCCGTCAAGCGGTGAGAGCTAGCTAGCCCTGGCTCAGCCTTCCCACGGGCGGTCCTCCAGGACATCGACGAACACCTCCACCACCAGCGGGTCGAACTGCCGCCCCGCCTCCCGCCGCAACTCGGCCAGCGCCTCGTGGGTCGGCTTGGCGTTGCGGTAGGGGCGGTCGCTGGTCATGGCGTCGTAGGCATCGACCACGGCGATGATCCGTGAGCCCAGGGGGATCTCGTCGCCGGCGATGCACGCCGGGTAGCCGGGGTAGGTGCCGTCGGCGCCGTCGAAGCGCTCCTGATGGTGGAGGATGATGGGGGCGGCGTCGGAGAGCAGGTCCAGCCCCTCCACGATGCGCGCCCCGATCTCCGGGTGCAACCGCATCGCCGCCGCCTCCTCCTCGTCCAGCGGCCCCTGCTTGCGCAGCACCGACTCCGGCACACCGAGCTTGCCGACGTCGTGGAGCATGGCGGCGTGGTAGAGGGTCTCCAGATCCCGCCCCTTGACCCCCAGCCGGGATCCCACCGCCACGGCGTACTCCGCAACCCGCCGCAGGTGGGCCTCGGTGTAGGCGTCCTTCGCCTCCACGGCGGAGGTCAGGGCGCGCACCACGCGCAGCAGGTCCTGGCGCAGGAGGCGGTAGCGCGAGGCGAGCTCCCGGCGCAGCCCCACTTCCCGCTCCCGGGCCCACCCCAGGTACGCCCCCACCGGGGAGAGGAGCAGGAGCTGGGCGTAGAGCGACAGCGGGTGGGCCGCCACCGTCGGCAGGGCGTAGGCCAGCAGGCCGACGCCCACCAGGTGGACGATGGCCGCGAGGGAGGCGGCCAACACTCCGCCCCGCAGGCCGAAGCGGCGGGCACCCCAGAGCACCGGCGCCAGGTAGAGCAGCGAGGTCCAATGGTCCTCCCCGCCGGTGAACACCGACAGCGGCACCGCCAGCAGGCCGGCGCCGCCCAGGACCAGGGCGCCGGCGGCGAGCCCAGCGGGGGCTTTGGCCGGCGTCGAGGCGGTGGCGAACAGGGTGGCCTCGACGTCCGCCGGGGGCGGGGCCTCGGGCACCAACTCCGCGACCCCGTTGCGGGCCAGGTCGACGAGGGGGCCGCCGCGGCGCTCCGCCGGGACGGGGGCGATCAGCCGCGGCACGGCGAAGGCGCCCACCACGAGGAGCGGCAGACCGGCCAGGACGACGCCCGCCAGCCCGGCGGTGGCGCTGGTGCCGACGGCCGCCCCGTAGGTCGGCAGGGGGGCGGCGGCGGCGAGGAGCGGCGCGGACAGCAGGGCGCCGAAGACACCGGCGCCGGTGGCCGCGGCGTAGGAGGCGAGGTCGGGCAGGTCGCGGCCGACGCCGCCACCGAAGCGCATCACCAGCCAAGCGGTGGCCGCCACCAGGGTGTCGGCGCAGGCCGCCAGCAGGACCGGCGGATAGGCCAGGGCCTCGCCACCAAGCAGCGGCGCCAGCCAGAGCGGCAGAAGCCCCGCCAGGGCGACGCCCAGGATGCCGGGGACGCCGAACAGCGCCCCGGCGGCGAAGGCGACGCCGGAGCTGGCCCGCAGGTGACCCGCGGGCTTGTCCACCATCGCGGCCACCAACGCCACCGCCCCGGCCATGCCGAAGGCGATGGCGAAGCGGCCGGCCCGTGGCCAGGCCCGGACGGCGGCGGGCGGCGCCGGGACGGTGGGCGGCGCCGGGTGGGTGCTCAGTCTGACGCGCCCTTCCCGGCGTCATCCTCACCGGATTCGCCATCGGGCGCGGGCGGCAGCACTTCCACCGCTGGCTGCCACCAGTCCTGCCCGTCCTCGAAGGCATCGCCCTCGTGGCTGCACGGGCTGGCGATGTGGTCCTTGCCGTACAGCGGCTTGCCGCTGTGGCGGGCGCGGAACTTGGGATAGAAGGTGCTACAGGCGTTGCAGAAACGGCCCACCACCTTGCCGCGGCGCTCGGCGGCGAGCTGGCTTGCGGGAGCGGCTTCCGGTGTGCGGTACATGGCTACGCCGGCCTCAGACCGCGCCCAGCAGCTCCGCGGCGGAGAAGAAGAAAGCGATCTCCTTGGCGGCGTTGTCGTCGGAATCGGAGCCGTGGATGGCGTTGCGCTCGATGTTGGTGCCGTAGAGGTTGCGCACCGTGCCCTCCTCCGCCTCCTCGGAGTTGGTGGCGCCCATCGCCTGGCGCAGGGCGGGGACGGCGTCGTCGCGCTCCAGGACCGCGGGGATCACCGGGCCGGAGGTCATGAACTCCACCAGGTCGCCGTAGAACGGGCGCTCCTTGTGGACGGCGTAGAACTCCCGCGCCTGGGCCGCGCTGAGGCGCATCTTCTTCAGCGCCACGACGCGGAAGCCCTCCTTCTCCAGGTGGGCCAGGATGTTGCCGGCATTGCCAGCGGAAACACTGTCGGGCTTGAGGATGGTCAGGGTCATGCTCATGGGTCTCGTCTCTCCCTTGTTCTTGAGTGTCGGCAGTCTGAGTGTCACAGTCTGAGTGTCAGGTATGTGCATCGCCGCGGCGCGCCGCGGTCGGGTCTTCGCTTCAGGTCTTCGCTTCAGGTCGTAGTTCAGGCGTCGTCTTCGGCGCCGTCTTCGGCGTCGCCGCTATCCCCAAGGGGATGCAATTCCAACTCCGAGGCGCCTTCCGAGGCGCGGGCCAGGTACACCTGCCCCACCACCTCCACCTCGCCCTCGGGCCCCAGCAGCACCGCCGAGCCGGACGGCAGGCCCAGGCCCCAGGTGACGCCGGGCTGGGCCATCAGCTCGCGGAAGCGGCGGTCGTGGCCGGGGTTGAAGTTGGGCTCGATGACGCCGCCCAGCAGCCAGCTCAGGCCCGGGACGTGCTCGCCCACCTGGATCGACCGCACCGAAGCGCCCAGCGCCTGGGCGGCGGCGGCGATGGCCACCACCGTGCCGCCGCCGCGCAGGTAGTCGAGCAGCGCCTCGTTGGCCGGCTGCCCCTCCAGCGCCTCCAGCAGGTGGTCGGCGACGCCGCCCCCCAGGTAGACCGCCGAGGACGCGGCGATGCGCTCCAGGTTGCGGCCGCGGCGAGCGTCCCGGGAGCGGTAGATGGGGATCACCTCCACCACCTGGCCCAGCTCCCCCTCCATGTACTCGGAGAAGTGGTGGCCGTAGTCCACCGAGCCGCTGGCCGCCGGGATGAAGCCGACGTGGCGCGGCTCCTCCTCGCCGCCGGCCGCCGCGCCGGGCTCGGAGTCCAGCGGCAGGTTGGGCAGGGCGTCGGGCAGCGCCTGGGCGCGGTCGATCCACGCCACGTCCGCCTCCAGCGTCTCGCCGAAGGAGAACTCGCCGCCACCGATGAGCACCAGCCAGCCGTCGCCGGGGGGCCGGCGGATCGGCAGGTCGGCGGCATCCAGCGCGGTGACGCCGTCGGTTCCGGTGACGCCGTCGGTTCCGGTGCCGCCGTCGGTCCCGGTGCCGCTGTCGTCGGCTCCGCTCACTTCCCCAGCGCCTTGGCCACGGTCTCGCCCATCGCCGCCGGCGACTCGACGACGTGGATGCCGGCGTCGGACAGCGCTTCCATCTTCTCCTTCGCCGTGCCCTTGCCGCCGGAGATGATCGCCCCGGCGTGGCCCATGCGGCGGCCCGGGGGGGCGGTGCGGCCGGCGATGAAGCCGACCACCGGGCGGTCGAAGTGCTCCTTGATCCAGGCGGCGGCCTCCTCCTCGGCACTGCCGCCGATCTCGCCGATGAGGATCACCGCCTCGGTCTCCGGGTCGGCCTGGAAGGCGCGCAGGGTGTCGATGAAGTCGGTGCCGTTGACCGGGTCGCCGCCGATGCCGACGCAGGTCGATTGGCCGAGGCCCAGGTTGGTGAGCTGCCACACCGCCTCGTAGGTCAGGGTGCCGGAGCGGGAGACCACGCCGACCTTGCCCTGCTTGTGGATGTGGCCCGGCATGATGCCGATCTTGGCGATGCCCGGGGAGATGACCCCGGGGCAGTTCGGCCCGATCAGGCGGCACTCCCGGTAGTCCTCCAGGAACGCCTGGACCTTCAGCATGTCGGCCACCGGGATGCCCTCGGTGATGCAGACCACCAGGTCCAGGCCGCCGGCGGCGGCCTCCATCACCGCGTCGGCGGCGAACGGCGGCGGCACGAAGATCATGGAAGCGTTGGCGCCGGTGGCCTCCACCGCCTGGTCGACGGAGTCGAACACCGGGATGCCCTCGACCTCCTGGCCTCCCTTGCCGGGGGTCACCCCGGCCACCACGTTGGTGCCGTACTCGCGGCAGGACAGGGCGTGGAACTGCCCCTCCTTGCCGGTGATCCCCTGGACCAGCAGTCGGGTCTCTTCATTTACCCAGATCGCCATTACCGCTCCTCCCCGTTCGCTCCGCCGGAGGCGGACACCACTTTCTCGGCGGCGTCGGCCATGTGCTCGGCGACGATGAAATCGTACGGCGCCTCGCGCAGGATGCGGCGCCCCTCCTCGACGTTGGTCCCTTCCAGCCGCACCACCACGGGCAGGTCCACCCCGCCCAGTTCCTCCAGGGCGCCGACGACGCCGCGGGCGATGCGGTCGGTGCGGGCGATGCCGCCGAAGATGTTGATCAGCACGGCCTGGACGTCGTCGTCCTCCACCAGGATGCGGAAGGCGTTGGCCACCGCCTCCTGGCTGGCGGAGCCGCCGACGTCCAGGAAGTTGGCCGGCTCGGCGCCGTAGAGCTTGATGATGTCCATGGTCGCCATGGCCAGGCCGGCGCCGTTGACCATGCAGCCGATGGTGCCGTCGAGCTGGATGAAGTTGAGGCCGTACTTCGACGCCTCCACCTCGGAGGCGGCCTCCTCGGACAGGTCCCGCATGTCGGCGATGTCGCGGTGGCGGAAGAGGGCGTTGTCGTCGAAGCTCATCTTGGCATCCAGAGCCAGGACGTCACCCTCGCCGGTGACCAGCAACGGGTTGATCTCCACCAGCGAGGCGTCGGTGTCGAGGTACGCCTTCATCAGCGCGGCGAGAAGCTTCGAAGCCTGCTTCGCCGTGCCGCCGGTGAGCTCCAGGCCGGAGACGACGCGGCGCGCCTGGAACGGCAGCAGACCGAGGTGGGGATCGACGTGCTGGCGGACGATGGCGTCCGGGTCCTTCTCCGCCACCTCCTCGATGTCCATGCCGCCGGAGCGCGACGCCATGATCATCGGCTGGCCGACGGCCCGGTCCAGGGTCACCGACAGGTAGAGCTCGTGGGCGATGTCCAGCGCCTCCTCCACCAGCACCCGGCGCACCTTCTGTCCCTCGGGGCCGGTCTGGGGGGTGACGAGCTGCATGCCGAGGATCTGGGACGCCTTGTCCTCGGCCTCGGCGGGGGACTCGGCCAGCTTGACGCCGCCGCCCTTGCCCCGGCCGCCGGCGTGGATCTGCGCCTTGACGACACAGCGGCCGCCCCATTCCTCGCAGATCTCGCGGGCTTCCTCGGGGCTGTCGGTGACCCGTCCGCGGGGGGTGGTCACCCCGTAGCGGCGCAGGATCTCCTTCGCCTGAAATTCATGGATCTTCAAAGTCTTCTCCTCTACAGGGGATTCTAGGTACTACGCGCAGTGAATTCGAGTCGGGATTCCGTTGAGCTTGCAGTGGATATCGATGCGGAATCGGTGCCGGGGGTCGTACGGATCCGCGGGCAGGACGCCCGGGCGCACGACCGGCGCGGGCGTCAAGCATATCAGGGCCGGCGGCGACCGGCCCCGGCCACGGCGCAGCCGCTTGTCTCCCGCCGGCCTTCCTGGTAGGAACGGGCGGCGTTTGAGACCATCCCAACCCAGCCCGACACCGAACCGAGCAAGGAATCCCGTGCCCCGATTGGAAATCGACGACACCTACATCCACTACGAGCTGCGCGGCCCGGAGGAGGGCGAGGTGGTGGTGTTCCTGAACGGCATCCTCATGACCACCCGCTCCTGGGTGCTGCAACGCTCCGCCTTCGAGGGGCGCTTCCGCTGTCTCCACCACGACTTCCGGGGCCAGTTGCTCTCCGGCAAGCCGGACGGTCCGTACGAGATGGAGCGCCACGCCGCGGACCTGGCGGCGCTGCTGGACCACCTGGGGATCGAGCGCTGCCACCTGGTGGGGACCTCCTACGGCGGCGAGGTGGGGCTGGTCTTCGCCGCCGAGCACCCGCAGCGGGTGGCGAGCCTCACCGCCATCGCCTGCGTCGCTCACCTCGAGCCGCTGCTGCGCCACCAGGTGGCGCTGTGGGCGGCGGCCGGAGGCGACGGCGAGGCGCTGTTCCGCATCTCCGCCCCGTTCAACTACTCCAACCGCTTCCTCGCCTCGGAATCGGTCCTGGTGGAGCAGGGCGCCCAGCGCATGGCCGACTTCCCCGAAGACTTCTTCGCCGGCTTCGGCCACCTCCTGGAGTGCTT
>Ga0102947_1000572_pt1 | contig 13046 bp, 8 predicted proteins | sample SalPon2A_A_D2_MG_FD_78210 | JGI IMG/M metagenome (GOLD analysis project Ga0102947, IMG submission 78210) | Soil microbial communities from South San Francisco under conditions of wetland restoration - Salt Pond MetaG R2A_A_D2_MG | ecosystem: Environmental > Terrestrial > Soil > Wetlands | place... | reverse complement strand
CGGCCCGGTGGCCATGCCGGTGCGGGTCGGCGACGTCGCCCAGGTCGGTTGGGCGCCGGAGCCGGCCCGGGGCACGGCGGCGTTCAGCGGCCAGCCGGCGGTGGTCCTCTCGGTCCAGAAGCAGCCCGACGCCAACACCCTGGCGCTGACCCGGCAGATCGACGCCGTGCTGGCCGACCTCCAGACGACGCTGCCCGACGGCGTGGTCATCGAGACCGAGAGCTTCCGCCAGGCCGACTTCATCGAGGTGGCCATCGCCAACGTCACCGCGGCGCTGCGCGACGGCGCCATCCTGGTGGTGGTGATCCTGCTGATCTTCCTGGGGAGCTGGCGCACCACCCTGATCTCGGCGGTGGCCATCCCGCTGTCGCTGCTGGCCGGCATCCTCGCCGTCTCCGCCTTCGGCGGCACCGTCAACACCATGACCCTGGGCGGGCTGACCATCGCCATCGGCGCCCTGGTGGACGACGCCATCATCGACGTCGAGAACGTCTTCCGCCGCCTGCGCCAGCAGCTCGAGCTACCGCCGGCCCAGCGCCGACCCACCCTGGCGGTGGTCTTCCAGGCCTCCTCCGAGGTGCGGAAGGCGATCTTCTTCGCCACCCTGGTCATCGTCCTGGTCTTCCTGCCGCTCCTCATCCTCCCGGGCCTGGAGGGCCGCCTGCTGCGCCCCCTGGGGCTGGCCTACGTGGCTGCCCTGGCGGCGTCGCTGGTGGTGTCGCTGACCGTGACCCCGGTGCTCTGCTCGTTCCTCTTGAGCCCCAAGGCGGTGGGGGGCAGCCGCCAGTCCTGGCTGCTGGGCCGGTTGCAGGCGGCGTACCGGCGCACCCTGGACGCGGCGCTGGCCCACCGGCGGCTGGTGATGGCGGTCTCGTTGCTCCTGGTGGTGGCGGCGCTGGCAGTGCTGCCCTTCCTCGGCCGCAGCTTCCTGCCGCCGTTCAACGAGGGCGCCCTGACGGTGGCGGTGACCACCGCCCCGGGCATCCCGCTGGCCGAGAGCGACGAGCTGGGGGCGCAGGTGGAGCGCATCCTGCTGACCTTCCCGGAGGTCATCTCCACCAGCCGGCGCACCGGCCGGGCGGAGCGGGACGAGCACGTCCAGGGGGTCAACCGTTCGGAGATGGAGGTGGTCCTGGGGTCGCTGGAGGAGCGTGGGAAGGAGGCGCTGCTGGCCGCCATGCGCCGCGCCGTGGCCGCCGTCCCCGGCGCCGACGTCTCCTTCGGCCAGCCCATCAGCCACCGCATCGACCACATGATCTCCGGCTCCAAGACCAACCTCGCCGTGAAGGTGTTCGGGCCGGACCTGGCGGTGTTGCGGACGGCGAGCCGGCGGGTCGAGGACGTGCTCTCGGGGGTTCCCGGCATCGTCGATCTGTCGAACCAGGAGCAGGCGGCGATCCCTCAGCTCGTCATCGACTTCGACCGCACCGCCCTCGGCCGCTACGGCCTGTCGGCGGCGGACCTGGCGGCCATGGTGGAGGCGCTCTTCCAGGGCCACCAGGTCGGCGAGGTGGTGGAGGACGGCGTGGTCTCGCGCATCGTCGTGGCCTTCCCCCGGGAACTGCGGAACGACCGGGAGCGGCTGGTAGCCCTGCCGGTGACCACCCCCGGCGGTGGCGTCCTCACCCTGGGCGAGGTGGCCGACGTGCGCTTCGACCTGGGGCCGTCGCTGATCCGGCGGGAGAACGTGCAGCGGGTCGCCATGCTCACCGCCAACGTCGAGGGCGCGGATCTGGCGGGGACGGTGGAGCGGGCGCGGGAGGCGGTGGCGGCGGCGGTCGATCTGCCGCCGGGCTACCGGGTGACCTACGGCGGGCAGTTCGAGGAGGCGGCCCAGAGCAGCCGCAACCTGGCGCTGCTTTCGGTCCTGGTGCTGCTCGGGATGTACGCGCTCCTCTACGTCGCCTTCGGCAGCCACCGGGAGACCCTGGTGGTGCTGGTCAACCTGCCGTTGGCGCTGATCGGTGGCGTCTTCGCCGTCGCCGTCGGCGGCGGGGTGCTGTCGCTGGCCTCGCTGGTCGGCTTCATCACGCTGTTTGGCATCGCGACGCGAAACGGCGTCCTGCTGGTCACCCACTACCAGCACCTGATGCAGGACGAGGGGCTGGAGCTGGCGGAGGCGGTGCGCCGCGGCTCCCGGGAGCGGCTGGCGCCGGTGCTGATGACGGCGTTGACCGCCGGCCTGGCGCTGGTGCCGCTGCTCCTCCACGCCGGCGAGGCGGGCAACGAGATCCAGGCCCCCATGGCGGCGGTGATCCTCGGCGGCCTGCTGTCCTCGACCTTCTTGAACCTGGTGCTGGTGCCGGTGCTCTACGCCCGCTGGGGCATCGACCGTCGGCCGTCGTCGGCATCGGAGGCGGTCGCCGGGAGCTGACCGCCGCCGAGCAGGCGCAGGCCGTTGGCGATGACCAGCAGCGACGCCCCCATGTCGGCGGCGATGGCCATCCACAGGCTGGCGGCGCCGGCCAGGGCGAGGAGGAAGACCGCCAGCTTCACCGCCAGCGCGAAGGCGACGTTCTGGCGGATCACCCGCAGGGTGCGCCGGGAGTGGCGGATCAGCCAGGGCAGGCGCTCCAGCTCGTCGCCCATCAGGGCCACGTCGGCGGTCTCCAGCGCCGCGTCGGAGCCGGCGGCGCCCATGGCGATGCCGAGGCTGGCGCGGGCCAGGGCCGGGGCGTCGTTGATGCCGTCGCCGACCATGGCGACCTCGCCGTAGCGCTCCACCAGTTCCTCGACGGCGCGCACCTTGTCCTCCGGCAGCAGCTCGGATCGGACCTCGTCGACGCCGGTGGCCTCGGCGATGGCGGCGGCGGTGGAGGGGTTGTCGCCGGTCAGCAGCACCGTGTGCTCGACGCCTAAGCGGTGGAGCTCCGCCACCACCCGGGCCGCCTCCGGGCGCGGCGTGTCGGCCACCGCCAGCAGGCCGTGGACCGAGGTGCCGTCGCCCACCGCCACCACCGTCCAGCCGGCGGCCTCCCAGTCGGCGGCCAGGGCGTCGATGCGGGCGCGCTGTTTCTCGCCGGCGACCCCGCGCCGCTCCAGGAAGCGCCGCGAGCCGACCCAGAAGGCGTCGCCGCCGATCTCCCCTTCCGCCCCCAGGCCGGGGCGGGAGCGCAGCCGGCTGGCGGAGGCCGGGGCGATCCCCTCCTCCCGGGCGTGCTCCACCACCGCCCGGGCCACCGGGTGCTCGCTGCGCGCTTCGAGCGCCGCCGCCCGCGCCAGCACGCCCACGCGGCTGTGGCCGGCCAGCGGCTCGACGGCGGTGACCCGGAAGCGGCCGGCGGTCAGCGTGCCGGTCTTGTCGAAGGCCACCGCCCGCAGCCGGGCGGGTGTCTCGACGAAGCTGCCGCCCTTGATCAGCACGCCGGCCCGGGCGGCGCAGGCCAGCGACGCGACGACGGACACCGGCGTCGAGATGACCAGGGCGCAGGGGCAGCCGATGACCAGCAGCACCAGGCCGCGGTAGAACCAGGTGCCCCAGGCGCCACCGGCGACGAGGGGGGGCAGCAGGATCACCGCCAGGGCGAGGCCGATGACCGCCGGGGTGTAGACGCGGGCGAAGCCATCGACCCAGCGCTCCGCCGGCGAGCGGCGTCCCTGGGCGGCCTCCACCAGGCGGATGATGCGCGCCAGGGTGGTGTCGCCGGCGGGGCGGGAGGAAACGATCTCCAGGGCGCCGGAGCCGTTGATGGTGCCGGCGTACACCGGGTCGCCGGCGGCCTTGGCCACCGGCACCGACTCGCCGGTGATGGGCGCCTGGTCGACGTCGCTCTCGCCGGCGGCCACCTTGCCGTCGAGGGGCAGCCGCTCGCCGGGGCGGACCACGAAGCGGCTGCCCGTCGTCACCTCTTCGGCGGGGACCTCCCGCTCGCCGCCGTCGGTGAGCAGTCGGACGGTGGCGGGGGAGAGGTCGAGCAGCGCCTCCACCGCCCGCCGCGCCCGCCCGACGCTCCAGCTCTCGAGTTCCAGGGAGAGGGCGAACAGGAAGGCGACGGTGGCCGCCTCCAGCCATTCGCCGAGGACCAGGGCGCCGGCCACCGCCACGGTCATCAGCAGGTGCATGTCCGGCCGCAGGTTGCGCACCGCGAACCACGCCTTGGGCAGCACGAACCAGCCGGCGGCGGCGATGGCCAGCAGATAGGCGGCGCGGGCGGCCAGCGGCAGGCCGGTCTCGCCGGCGTGACCGGCAAAGGCCAGCCACGGGCTGCCCGCCGAGGCCGCGTGGGCCAGGAAGCCAGCGACCAGCAGGAGGCCCGAGGCGAGGGTGGCGAGGGACCGCCCGCGGCGTCGCCAGAAGCCGGCCAGGCCGCCGCCGGAGCGGTTCTGCTCCGCCCGCCGCCACGGCTCGGCCCGCAGCCCGGTGGCGGCGACGGCGGCGCGCACCTCGTCCAGGCTGGGGGTGCCGTTGGCGTAGGTGCTGGTGCTAGCGGTCCGGGCGGCAGTGGGGTCGGCGGTGGGCGGGGGGAGGATCGTCATCTTGCCCCGCAGCACGTCGAAGGCCAGCCGCTCCTCGTCCTCCACCAGCGGCCCCACGGCCCGCTTCAGGATCGCCACCTCCTCGGCGCAGTCCAGGCCGTGGACCTTGAACTCCAGGGGCTCGTCATGCCCGGTGGCGGGGGAGGGGGGGCCGTTCGTCATCCCCTCCAGTGTTACAGATCGGGTGGGGGCATGTGCTCTGCGCTGGCGGCGACCGTGTTATTTTGTCCGGGCTTTGACCGACTCGCCCGCAGACACCGCCGCCGCCCCCGGCGCCCCCATCGACACCTCCGCCGAGGAGGGCCCCACCGCCTACGGCAAGGCGGTGGAGCTGCTGGCGCGCCGCGCCCACTTCCGCGCCGAGCTGGGTCGCAAGCTGGGCAAGAAGGGGTTCTCCGAGGACGAGGTGGAGGCGGCGTTGGACCGGCTGACCGACCAGGGCTACCTGGACGACCGGGCGGTGGCCAAGAGCTTCGTCGAGGCGAAGACAGCCCGCGAGCCCATGGGCCGCCGTCGTCTCATGGCGGATCTCACCAAGAAGGGCGCCCCGTCCGACGTCGCGGCGGAGGTCTTGGACGAATTGCTGCCCCGGGACGACCGGGATCTGGCCCGCGCGGCGGCCCAGTCCTGGCACCGCCGCAAGCGCCGCCCCAAGAAAGCCGCCCTGGCCCGCTACCTCGAACGCCGCGGCTTCACCCCCGGCTCCATCTGGAACGTCCTCGACGACTTCGAGTGGCCGGAGGAGTCCTAGAAAGCGTCGCCCCGCGGTAAAATGGCGTAGACCGACAGGATTCTGGCTTTCCGGTCGGGGGTGAGTAGGATGCGCCAGCCGCCCACGCGGACCCGGTAGTCGCCCTTGAGTTTGCCGGTGAGCCCGCGTATCTTGGGGTGCAGCAGTGGTCGCTCGCTGTCTTGCAACTCCCCCAGGGTTGTCTTAATCCGGTGGCGGGTCTTCGCGTCGAGCCTCAGGTACTGCTTCTCGGCATTGGGCTTGACCTCAATCCGCCAGCTCATCAAGGCCCTTGCCCGGTACGCCCTCGGCGATCTCCTTCTTGCCCCTGGCGATGGTCTCCACCCAGTCGGGCCGGGACAGCAGATCCAAGGTCTCCCGGTGACGCTCGACGTACTCGTCGATCAGGTCGCTCAGGATCTCTTTCATCTCGGTCTTTTCGACGCCGGCGATGATCTTCAGCAAATCCCGTTTGTCCTCCGGGATTCTGACAGTGGCCGTTCCCATGGCATTCCTCCTTCCGGTTGCCTGGTAGCGTAGGCGCCTAGGCGCTCAGTGTCAATCTGCCATGCAACCCTCCAAAACAACTAGACTGCATAGCCCATGAAAAGCCAAGACATCCGCTCCAGCTTCATCGACTTCTTCTCCCAGCGGGGCCACCAGCTCCACGACTCGGCGCCGCTGGTGCCCCACGGCGATCCGACGCTGCTCTTCGTCAACGCCGGCATGGTGCCGTTCAAGAGCTACTTCCTGGGCGACGAGACCCCGGAGTCGCAGCGCGCCGTGTCGGTGCAGAAGTGCCTGCGGGTCTCGGGCAAGCACAACGATCTGGAGAACGTCGGCCCCAGCCCGCGGCACCACACCTTCTTCGAGATGCTGGGCAACTTCTCCTTCGGCGACTACTTTAAGCGTGACGCCATCGAGATGGCCTGGGAGCTGGTCACCGAGGTGTGGGGCCTGGACCCGGACCACCTCTACGCCACCGTCTTCCGCGACGATGACGAGGCCCACGAGCTGTGGGGGGAGATCTCCAGCCTGCCTGCTGAGCGCATCCTGCGCTGCGGCGAGAAGGACAATTTCTGGGCCATGGGGGAGACCGGCCCCTGCGGGCCGTGCAGCGAGATTTTCGTCGACCTGGCGCCGGACGAGCCCCAGGTGCCGTGGGAGGAGGGGGAGGCGAGCGGCCGCTACATGGAGATCTGGAACCTGGTCTTCATGCAGTACGACCGCTCCGCGGACGGCACCCTGAACCCGCTGCCCAAGCCGTCGGTGGACACCGGCGCCGGGCTGGAGCGGGTGGCGGCGGTGCTCCAGGGGGTGACCTCCAACTACGACTCCGACCTCTTCCAGCCCATCCTCCGCGCCGCCGCCGAGCTGGCCGGCCGCAAGTACGGTGACGACCACGGCGACGACCCCGACGCCGACACCTCGCTGCGGGTCATCGCCGACCACCTGCGCGCAGTGGCCTTCCTGCTGGCCGACGGCGTCATCCCCGGCAACGAGGGGCGCGGCTACGTGCTGCGCCGCATCCTGCGCCGGGCGGTGCGCCACGGCATGAGCCTCGGCTTCGAGGAGCCGTTCCTCCACCGCCTGCTGCCCATCCTGGGCGAGGTGATGGGCGACGCCTACCCGCAGCTCGCGGCCACCCGGGAGGCCTCCACCGCCACCGTCAAGGCCGAGGAGGAGAAGTTCCTGTCGACCCTGGCCACCGGCGCCCGCCAGGTGCAGGAGGAGATCGCGGCGGCGCGGCGCTCAGGGGAAGGGAAGCTCGCCGGCGAGGTGGCCTTCCGCCTCTACGACACCCACGGCCTGCCGCTGGAGATCATCCGCGAGATCGCCGAGGAGGAGCGCTTCGGCATCGACGAGGCCGGCTTCGAGGCCGAGCTGGAACGCCAGCGGGAGCGCTCCCGGGCGGCCGGCGACTCGGGGCAGAAGCGGATGGGGGCGCTGCGCGACGCGCTGCGCGGCGAGGGCGAGCTGGGGGACACCGAATTCTCCGGCTACGGCGACCTGGAGCTCGACGGCGCCCGGGTGGCGCGGCTCGCCACCCTGGGGGGCGAGGGCGGCGCCGCCACCACCGACGCCCTGGCCGAGGGCGAGGCCGGGGTCGCGGTCCTCGACCGCACGGTGTTCTACGCCGAGGGGGGTGGCCAGGTCGGGGACGTGGGGGAGATCACCTGGGAAGGCGGCCACGCTCGGGTCACCGACACCAAGAAGGACCCTGCCGGCACCGTCTTCCACTTCGTCGAGGTGGTCGGGGGGCGCCTGACCCCGGGGACCGAGGTCCGCCTGGCGGTCGATGCCGAGCGCCGCCGCGCCACCCAGCGCAACCACACCGCCACCCACCTGCTCCACGCCGCCCTGCGCGACGAGCTGGGCGCCGGCGTGCGCCAGGCCGGCTCCCTGGTGGCGCCGGACCGCCTGCGCTTCGACTTCACCTACCCGGAGCCGGTCTCCCCGGAGGCGCTGGAGCGCATCGAGGCCCAGGTCAACGACTGGACGCTGAAGGCGGTCCCCATGGTGGTCGGCGAGTGCGACCAGGAGGAGGCGATGGCCGCCGGCGCCATGGCGCTCTTCGGCGAGAAGTACGGCGACCGGGTGCGCACCGTGGAGGTCCCCGGCTACTCCTTGGAGCTGTGCGGCGGCTGCCACGTCGAGAACACCGGCGAGATCGGCCTTTTCCTGGTCACTGGCGAGCGCGGCGTCGCCTCCGGCGTGCGCCGGGTGGAGGCGGTCACCGGCGTCGGCGCCTACCGCCGGGTGCGCCAGCGCGAGGACCTGCTGCGGGAGGTGGCGGCCGAGGCCGGGACGCCGCCGGAGCGCGCCGCCGGCGAGGTCTCCTCGCTGCGCGACCAGCTCAAGGAGACGGAAAAGGAGCTCTCCAAGCTACGGGTTCAGATGGCGTCGGGGATGGCCTCCGGCGGTGGCGAGGAGGCGGGGCCGGAGGAGGTCGAGGGGGTCAAGGTGCTGGCCAAGGAGGTGCCGCCGGCGCCGGTCAACGAGCTGCGCAACATGGCCGACGTCCTGCGCGGCAAGCTGGGCTCCGGCGTCGTGGTGATCGGCACCCGGGACGAGGCGGAGGGCAAGGTCACCCTGCTGGCCGCCGTCTCCGACGACCTGGTGGGCCGGGTCAAGGCCGGCGCCCTGGTCAAGGAGCTGGCCCCCCTGGTGGGCGGCGGCGGCGGCGGCCGCCCCGACTTCGCCCAGGCCGGCGGCCGCGAGCCCGCCAAGCTCCCCGAAGCGCTGGCCGCCGTGCCCGACGCGGTGCGCGCCCAACTCAAGGGCTGAGCCGCCCGCCAGGAGTGGGACCGGGCGAACTTCGAGGCGTATCACCAACGGCGGCGCGAACCGGAGGCCGCCCGGGGTTGGTGACGGCCCTCGCCACCGAGTGGGACGGGTGAGAGCAGTCTCCGCTATAATGGTCGATCCCGGAGTCTTCTACAGAGTCATCTAGAGATGAGATTCGCTTCCCACATCGCCAGGGTCGCCTGTGCCCCGGCCCAGCCCTCGCCGTCCCGCCGGCCCTGCGCCCTGGCGGTGCTGATGGCCGTGTTGGTGCTGGCCGGCCTCGGCCCGGCGCCCACCGCCTCGGCCCAGGTGGAGATCACGGTGCGGCCGGACGGCACCCGGGTGGTGCGCAATCTCGACTCCGGCAAGAAGACCCCCTCGCGGCGCTCCGCCGGCGATGGCGCCGGGGCGGTCCGCCTGCGGCCGGCGCCCCGGGCCGAGCTGGCGCACTACGTCGAAGAGCACGCCGCCAGCCACGGCGTCGATCCCCGCCTGGTGCGGGCGGTGATCCAGGCCGAGTCGGCGTGGGACCGGGAGGCCCGCTCGCGCACCGGCGCCATGGGGCTGATGCAGCTCATGCCCGAGACGGCGGTGGAACTGGCGGTGGCCGACCCCTGGGAGGAAGGCGAGAACATCCGCGGCGGCACCGCTTACCTGGCGCGGCAGATCGCCAGCTTCGGCAGCATGGAGCTGGCCCTGGCGGCCTACAACGCCGGCCCCGGGGCGGTGAAGCGCTACGGCGGCATCCCACCCTTCGCCGAGACCCGGGAGTACGTGCGCCGGGTCCTGTCCCTCTACCACGGGCGGGTGATCCGCGCCTCCGAGCTGGTGCCGTTCCACGGTCGGAACCAGCCGTCCGCACGGCCATCCAGGCGCGGCGCCGCCGCCAGCGCGCCGGGCTTCGTCCGCAACGCCGCGGGGCGCCTGGTGCTGACCAACCAGCCCCGACCGTCCCGCCGGGCGCCGTAACCGGCGGCGCCACCGGCACCCCGGTGCCGCAGGAGCGCGGGCCGACAACCCATTGCCTTTGACGTATGATGGACGGCCCGGTCGGCGCCCGGCGGCGCCGTGACCGCTTCACCGACCGGCCCTACTCCCATGTACAACCTACCCAACGCCCTCAGCCTGCTCCGCATCGTCCTGGTGCCGATCCTGGTGGTGGTGCTGCTGACCGAGTTCCAGGACAAGGAGTGGTACGGCCTGGGCCTGTTCCTGCTCGCCGCCCTGACCGACTTCCTGGACGGCTTCATCGCCCGGCGCCAGCAGCAGATTACCCGCCTGGGCAAGCTCCTGGACCCGGCGGCGGACAAGATCCTGACCGCCGCCGCCTTCATCTCCCTGGTGGAGCTGGGGGTGGCGCCGTCGTGGATGGTGACGGTCATCGTCGCCCGGGAGTTCGCGGTCAGCGCCCTGCGCTCCTTCGCCGCCACCGAGGGCGTCGTCATCGCCGCCGGCTTTTCCGGCAAGGTGAAGACGACGCTCCAGATCATCGCCATCTCGCTGCTCATCATCTACAACCAACTCGGTGAGTTCGTGCACCTGGCGCCGATCTCCCTCTGGCTCGCCCTGATCTCCAGCATCTACTCCGGCATCGAGTACTTCGTCCGCTTCTTCCACCTGATCCGCACGGGCAAGATGAAGCCGCTGTCGTGAACCCCTCTCGGACCTGACCATGTTGCAGCCTCTCCTCCGTAGCCTGGCGAGCTTCGCCCGGCACCGCTACCGCTGGATCTTCGCCGGCTTCGCCGTGCTCCTCGTGCTGTCCGTCGTCCTGCTCACCCGGTTGACGCTGGACACCAACATGCTCAACCTCCTGCCCCGGGGCGACGAGCGGGTGGACACCTTCCGCCAGACCATGGAGCGCTTCGGCACCATCGACTACCTGCTGGTGGTGGTGAGGGTGCCGGAGGAGGAGGTGCTGGCGCCCTACGAGAGCTTCGCCGACCGCCTGGCGGGGCGGCTGGAAGGCCTGCCCCAGGTGGGGGAGGTGGAGTACCGGCTGGGGGAGACGGAGGAGTTGCTGGACGAGTTCTTCCCCAAGGCGGCCCTGTTCCTGGACGAGGAGGGCCGGGGCCTGGTCGAGGAGCGGCTGAGCGACGCGGCGATCCGCAACCGGGTGGCGGAGATGCGCCGCCTGGTGGGCACGCCCCAGGGGGGCGCCGCCAAGCAGCTCCTGACCCTGGACCCGCTGGGCCTGGCCGACGTCTTCCTCGGCCGCCTGGACGAGTCCCGGGGCGCCCTGGGGGTGGACTGGGCCAGCGGCTACTACGTCTCCAAGGACCACCGCATGCTGCTGCTGCTGGCCAAGCCGGTGCGGCCGCCCCAGGACGTCGACTTCGACGAGGAGCTCGTCACCGCCGTCGAAGCCGAGGTGGAGGCGGTGCGGGGCGAGTGGCCCGACATCCTGGGCTTCGAGAGCGAGGCCGACGCCGTGGCCGAGGGCTTCCCGGCGGCGCCGGAGGTGTCACTGGGGGGGAGCTATCTGACCGCCCTGGACGACGCCCGCTTCATCGTCAACGACGCCGTCCTCGGCTTCGCCACCGCCCTGACCGGCGTCCTGCTCCTCTTTCTCTACGCCTTCCGCCGCCTCGGGCCGCTGCTGTTTGCCGCCCTGCCGCTGGCCAGCGGGCTGTTGCTGGCCTTCGGCTTCGCCGGCCTGGCGGTGGGGTCGCTGTCCACCGCCACCTCGGGCACGGCGGCTCTGCTCATCGGCCTCGGCCTCGACTTCGTCATCGTCTCCTACGGCCGCTACGTCGAGGAGCGTCAAGCCGGTGCCGGCGTCGAGGAGGCGCTGGTCACCATGTCCGCCACCTCCGGCCGGGCGGTGGTGATCGGCGCGGTGACCACCGCCGCCACCTTCTACGCCTTCCTGGTCACCGGCTTCATCGGCCTGCGCCAGATGGGCATCCTCACCGGCACCGGCATCCTGCTCTGCATGCTGGCGGTGCTCTTTCTGCTGCCCGCCCTCATCGCCTGGCGGGAGGACCGCCACCGCGCCCGCTCCGGCGGCGAGCGCGGCCCCCGCCTGTTTCTCCACAGCTTCGGCACCCCGAGCCTCATCAGCTTCGCCATGCGGCGGCCCCGGGCGGTGATGGCCGTCGGCGCCGCCCTCACCGTGGTCGCCCTGGTCTTCGCCTTCCAGCTGGAGTTCCAGGAATCGACCATGACCATGCGGCCGGCGGGCAACCGGGGGATCGAGGTCTCCCGGGAGGTGGGGGAGCGCTTCGGCTCCGGCTTTGACTACATGATGCTGGTGGTGACGGGGGACGACGAAGCCTCCACCATCGCCGCCGCCGGCCGCGCCGCCGAGCGCGCCGAGGAGCTGGTGGAGACCGGGGTGATCAACCGGGCCAGCGCCATCACTTCCCTGATCCCGCCACCGCGGCGCCAGGCGGAAGTGCTGGACTGGCTGGAGCGGGGCCGCGCCGACGCCCTCGACTTCAGCCGCATCGACGCCACCTTCCGCGCCGCCCTGGCCGAGGAGGGGCTGCGGGCCGACCCGTTCACCCGGGGGCTGGGCCTGCTGCGGGACGCCCTGTCGCCGTCGGCCCCGATCAGCGCCGAAGATCTGGCGGGCAGCGAGCAGACCGCCAAGCTGCTGGAGCGTTACCTCCAGCCCGATGGCGAGGGGGGCTGGCTGTCGGTGGTCTACCTCTACCCGCCCCAGAACCGCTGGCGCCGGGAGGCGCCGCCGGAGGCCGAGGCGATGGCCGAGGAACTGGGGCCGGAGGTGCGCCTGACCGGCACCAACGTCCTCAACCAGCGGGTGCGCCAGGTGGTGCGCAAGGACGCCTGGATGGCCGGCATCCTCGGCCTGGTACTGGTGACCCTGCTGCTGTGGATCGACTTCCGCCGCCTCCGCCACACCTTCCTGGCGCTGGTGCCGCTGGCGGTGGGGATCTGCTGGATGCTGGGGGCGATGGCGGTGCTGGGGATGGAGCTCAACTTCATGAACATCTTCGTCACCACCATGATCATCGGCATCGGCGTCGATTACGGGCTCCACGTCGTCCACCGCTACCGCGAGACCGAGGGTCGCGGCCTGGACGAGACCCGCCGCGGCCTGGTGGAGACCGGCAACGCCATCGTCGTCGCCGCCCTATCGACGGTGTGCGGCTTCGGCTCGCTGATCTTCTCCCACTACCCGGGCCTGCGCTCCGTCGGCCTGGTGGCCATCCTCGGCGCCGTCTTCACCGCCCTGGTGGCGGTCACCATCCTCCCCGCCTTCCTCGCCTGGCGCAGGAATGGCCGCGGCTGACGCTGCCGCCCGACGAGCCCGTTCCGACGGCATGAAAAAAGGCGGTGGGCCGGAGCCCACCGCCAAGGGTGCTGCCTTCGATCCGCCGGCGCTTACTGGAAGTCCAGCGTCGTGCCATCCAGGTCGAAGGGATCTCCGAAGGTGAACTGCTCGTAGGTGGTGCCGGTGGCCGGCTGCACGCCTCCGGCCGAGAGATCGGTCTCCCCCGGGTCGGCGGCGCCCAGGCCCTCGGTGACACCCACGATGCTGTCCGACGACGTGATGCCGTCGTAGCTGATGGAGATGTCACCGCTG
>Ga0102947_1000571_pt1 | contig 13052 bp, 12 predicted proteins | sample SalPon2A_A_D2_MG_FD_78210 | JGI IMG/M metagenome (GOLD analysis project Ga0102947, IMG submission 78210) | Soil microbial communities from South San Francisco under conditions of wetland restoration - Salt Pond MetaG R2A_A_D2_MG | ecosystem: Environmental > Terrestrial > Soil > Wetlands | place... | reverse complement strand
TTTTCTGAAACATATTTATGGCTTGTTCCATGAAATCCATACATGCGAATATTGTATGTGTCTAAAAACTCATTAGGAATCGCATATTTATAAGCATATTCTGGAATGGTTTGATGAAATGCTGTATCAAAAACGGCTACTTGTTTTGCATTTGGAAATATGTCTTCTGCCACGTCTATACCCTCTAAATTTGCAGGATTGTGCAGTGGAGCCAGCATAGATAAAGTTTTGATTTTTTCTTTTACAGCAGTTGTGATTTCTATGGTATCTGTAAAATGTTTTCCACCGTGAACCACTCTGTGCCCAACAATTGAGATTTCGTCTGGAGATTTTAGTATTCCGGTATTTTTGTATAAAAGTTGTTTTGTTAAAAGTTCCAATCCCATTTTATGATTTAGAATTGAAGCCTTAAGTTTAATGGTTTGGTTTTGAGTCTCAAATTTGAAATTGGCATCTTCAAAACCAATGCGCTCAATCAGGCCAGAACAAAGGATGGTTTCATCTGGCATTGAAAATAACTGAAATTTTAAAGAAGAGCTACCTGAATTGAGTACTAATACCTGCATATTAAAGTTCTTGAGCTTGAATGGCCGTTATGATAACAGTACTGTAAATATCATCGACAGTACATCCTCTACTAAGATCGTTAACAGGTTTGTTAAGTCCTTGCAAAACTGGGCCAATCGCCAATGCTCCTGTTTCTCTCTGTACTGCTTTGTATGTGTTGTTCCCTGTATTTAAATCAGGAAAGATTAAAACACTGGCATGTCCAGCTACATCTGAATCTGGCAATTTACTTTTTCCTATACGCATGTCCACTGCAGCATCATATTGTATGGGGCCTTCGATTTTTAAATTAGGTGCTTTAGTTTTTACAATTTTTGTTGCTTCTCTTACTTTTTCAACATCTATACCTTTTCCAGAAGCACCAGAAGAATAAGAAAGCATGGCGACTTTTGGCTCTATACCAAAATCTTTTGCAGTTTGAGCCGAAGAAATAGCAATTTCTGCTAATTCTTCAGCATTTGGATTTGGATTAATGGCACAGTCTCCAAAAACAGAAATTCTGTCTTCAAGACACATGAAGAACACAGAAGAAACGATGTTTACACCAGGTTTTGTTTTAATAAATTGTAGAGCAGGTCTTAAAGTATGTTGAGTGGTATTTACAGCACCAGAAACCATGCCATCAGCATGACCTTTATAAATCATCATAGTTCCAAAATACGACACATCAGACATAGCGTCTCTTGCCATTTCCAAATTCACATTTTTATGTTTTCTAAGCTCATAAAAGGTGTTTACATAATCTTCAAAGTGAGGAGAATTAAATGGAGATACTATATTTATTGCATTGGTGTCCAAAAAAATATCAAATTTCTTAATACGTTCTTTAATCTTTTCTTCATCTCCAATTAACGTCAATTCAACTACATGTGCATTGACCAATCTTGCAGCTGCACGTAAAACACGTTCGTCATAACCTTCAGGCAACACAATATGTTTTTTGTTTTTTAAAGCACGTTGCAGCAAATTATATTGAAACATTCTAGGCGTTAATATTTCAGATTTAAAAGTAATTAAACTATCAGCTAATTTATTGGTGTCCACATGTTTTTCAAATGTAGAAATAGAGGTTGTTATTTTCTCTATGTTCTCTGCGTATATTTTTGCTTTAATCTTACCAATACTATTGGTTACTTGATAGGTGCCTCCGCTGACAGTAATTATTGGGACAACACTTGAAAGACCTTCAATGAGTTTTAAAATGGAATCTTCAGGTAACAAGCCTCCAGTTAATACGATTCCAGAGATTTTAGGATAATTTTTTGATATGTTCGCTTGAAGAGCACCAAGAATGATGTCTGCTCTGTCTCCAGGTGTGATTACTAAGGCATTTTCTTTGAGGTGTGTAAGATAATTTCTTAATTGCATAGCACCTACACCAAAGTGTTCGGTCAGGTTATTCTGCATATCTTTTCCAAAGATTACCTTACCATCCAAAGCACTTGCAATCTCTTTAATTGTTGGGCTAGACAAACTATTGATTTTTGGAATGACTGTTATATCAGTGCCATTATTAATTCGAGATTTTAACAAATCTTTTAATGTGATAAGATTTTCAGGATTTGTTTTGTTGATCATTAATGAAAGAACATCAACATCTAGTCTAAAAGTATCATATGCCAATTGAATGCCATCAACAATTTCTTTAAACTCTTTTTTATCACCTCGAGAGACAATGATTACGGGAAGACCTAAATTTTTTGATATTAATATGTTGATATCCAGTTCTAGAATAGCTCCTTCATGCGAAAAATCGGTACCTTCCACTAAAACAAAATCAAATCGATCTTCTAGGTATTTGTACTTTCGGATAATTTCATCAATAACATCACCTGATTTACCTTGATTATATAATTCAAGCACCTGATTCCTAGTAAATGCGTAAGTTTTTTTATAGCTTATGTCGATCTCAAAATGTGACAGTACTGTGTTAATGTGATGATCCATCTCACCAGCTTCAACATTTTCAATAATAGGTCTAAAATAGCCTACTTTGGCAGTTTTTCCCAAAAGCATACGCATTAAGCCGAGAACAACAACAGATTTACCGCTGTTAGGCTCAATGGTTGCAACATAAATTCCTTTGCTCATTATTAATTTTACGGTGTTGTAAAGATAATTATTTACTCACTTTTAATCGGAATAATTACTCTAATTTTAAAAATTATTCCATAAAAAAGATATAGCAAAATTACTACCTGCTTATTGTGATAAAGATGATATTTGTCATAACCTGATTTTAAAAAATTAGAGAAGTAACTGAATAATCATTCTGCTGTTAGTTCTCTAAACAAACTTTCTAAACTCGCATTTTTTTGGTTAAGTTGGAGAATTTTTAATTGGTTGTCATGTGCAAAATCAAACACATAAGAACGCATATCTTCAGAAGTTGAAAATGTGATTTCGTAGATGAAACCATCAGTATTTACTACTTTTTTTACTTTAGGTAAGTTCTTTAGAAAAGCATCTTCAATTCTGTAGTCAAATTCTACAATAACCGTTTGTTCTTTTTCGTTGCGTAGGTCTTTCAGCTTTTTGTTGGCCACAATTACACCTTTGTTTATAATAATTACGCGGTCACACATGGCTTCAACTTCCTGCATAATATGAGTTGAGAGAAAAACAGTTTTTTCTTTACCAATGGTTTTTATAAGGTTTCTAATATCTACCAATTGGTTTGGGTCTAATCCTGTGGTTGGCTCGTCTAAAATCAACACATCAGGATTGTGTAATAAGGCATTTGCCAAACCAACACGTTGTCTGTAACCTTTAGATAATTGACCAATTTTTTTATGAGCTTCTGGAGTTAAACCAGTAAGTGTAATAACGTCTTCAATTCTCTGTTTATTCACTTTATGAACTGAAGCATTAAAAGCTAAATATTCGCGAACAAACATATCCAAATACAACGGATTGTGTTCTGCCAGATAACCAACACTTTGTTGTACTCTGTTGGTATCTTCTTTTACATCATAGCCATTTACTAGAGCAGAGCCCTCATTGGCTTCTATAAAAGTAGTTAGAATTTTCATCATGGTCGATTTTCCAGCACCATTAGGTCCTAAAAATCCAACTATTTCTGGCTTTTCAACTTTAAACGAAACCGCATTAAGTGCTTTCTGATTTCCGTAGGTTTTGGTTATGTTTTTAACTTCTATAGACATGATTGCAAAATATCTTCAAAAATAAACATAATATAATTTAAACAGGCTTTTAATTAATTTTCTTCAAAACTTCAATTAAAACGATAAAAAATTCTTTTTACTATTTTGATTTGTAAAAATATTATTTACTTTAGCCACATAATTATGGGAACAACAGTAAATTATACATATTATAACTGGTTTTATTTCTTTTTTAGCAAAAGGATCGAGACGTTGTATGTGTAATTTATAAACATAAATTTAACCATGAGTCTCGATGTAAAATCGAGACTTTTTTTTTACATGATAAAGACAGTAGCAATACAAGGCATAAAGGGATCGTTTCATCATATTGTATCTCAACAATATTTTGAAAAAGAGATCAATGTTATTGAGTGTCTTACTTTTGATAAAGTTGTAGAAAGTCTCATGAATAAAGAAAGTGACGCTGTTATTATGGCTATTGAAAATTCTATTGCAGGCTCAATTATTCCTAACTATGCGTTAATAGATAATCATCATCTATATATTGTTGGTGAGCATTATTTGGATGTTCAACATAATCTACTGACTTTATCAGGACAATCCATAGAAGATATCAAGGAAGTGTATTCACATCCTATGGCATTGTTGCAATGTAAGGAGTTTTTTAAAAAACATCCACATATCAAATTAGTGGAAGACAAAGATACAGCAGAAGTTGCGCAACGTATTCATGAAAACCAGTTAAAGGGTGTTGGTGCTATTGCGAGCAAATTGGCTGCTGAACTATTTGAATTGGATGTTTTGGCGCCAAGTATTCAAACCATTGCGCATAACGAAACCAGATTCGTAATTGTAAAACGTGAAAACCACGAAATACCTGAAAACGAAATTAACAAAGCATCCTTTAAGTTTTCTTTAGACCATAAGCGAGGTAGTTTGGCAACCATACTGAATGTGATGAGCGATTGCAAACTCAATTTAACCAAAATACAATCGTTGCCAATTATTGACACTCCTTGGAAATATGCTTTCTTTGTTGATATAACATTTGCTGATTATAAGGATTGTATAAAAGCTAAATCTATTATGGATATCATGGCTCAAGATTTTAAAATTTTAGGCGAATACAAAAATGCTAGGTTATGATACAAGTGGCCAACAGATTGCATACCGTTGAAGAATACTACTTCTCTAAAAAATTGAGAGAGGTAAACCTGCTTAAAGCTAGTGGCAAACCCATAATTAATTTGGGTATTGGCAGCCCAGATATGCAACCTCCACAAAGAGTGATAAAAGCACTTGCAGCTGGATTATATGATGAAAATGCTCATAAATACCAGAGTTATCAAGGTCTTCCAGAATTGAGAGAAGCCATTGCGGCATTTTATAAAGATCATTATAATATTCATGTGAGTCCTGAAACCGAAATACTTCCGCTAATGGGAAGCAAAGAAGGTATTATGCATATTTCTTTAGCTTATTTGAATAAGGGTGACGAAGTTTTAATACCAAATCCAGGATATCCAACATACCTTTCGGTAACAAGATTAATGGAAGCAAAGCCAATATTTTATGAACTCGATGAATCAAACAATTGGTTACCGGATTTAAATGCTTTAGAACAATTGGATTTAAGTAAGGTAAAGTTAATGTGGCTTAATTATCCACATATGCCTACCGGAGCAAATGCAACTGAAGAACTGTTTGAGAATATAGTGGCTTTTGCTAAAAAACATGACATACTTGTAGTTAACGATAATCCATATAGCTTTGTGCTAAATGATGACCCAAAGAGTATATTGAGTGTGAGAGGCGCAAAAGAGGTTTGTTTAGAATTGAATTCATTGAGCAAAACCTTTAATATGGCAGGATGGAGAGTTGGAATGGTTTTGGGAAATCACAATCATATAGCTAATATTTTAAAGGTAAAAAGTAATATGGATTCAGGTATGTTTTATGGTGTACAAAAAGGAGCTATTGAAGCTTTAAAGTGTTCGCCAATGTGGTTTGCTACTTTAAACAGTGTGTACCAAAAACGACGTGAGCTGGTTTGGCAATTGGCCGAAGCTTTAAATTGTACCTATGATAAAAACTCGTCTGGTCTTTTTGTTTGGGCTAAATTACCGCCTTTTGTAAATGCTGAAGAGTTTATAGATGTCATTCTTAAAAACAATCACATCTTTATTACACCGGGAACCATTTTTGGGACTAAAGGAGAAGGTTATATTAGATTCTCGTTATGTGCCTCAACTGAAGATTTAGAAGAATCAATTGCTAGAATATGATGAAGAATATATACATAATTGGTGTTGGATTAATTGGAGGAAGCCTTGCTAAAGATATTAAAAGGCTAAATCCAGAAGTGGTGATTCATGGAATTAGTAGAAAGCAAACAACACTTGATAAAGCGTTATCTCTTAATTTAATTGATAAAAAAGCAACGTTGGATGATATTGTTAATGCTGATTTGGTTATTGTAGCCATTCCAGTTGATACAACGGTTAAGTTGTTGCCAGGTATTTTGGATAAAATACAGGAAACAGGTTTGGTGGTAGATGCAGGATCAACCAAAGTAGACATTTGTAAAGCCGTAGAAAACCATCCAAAAAGAAGAAATTTTCTTGCTATGCATCCAATAGCTGGTACAGAATATTCTGGTCCAAGTGCAGCAATCAGTGGTTTGTTTGAAGGAAAAACAAATATTATTTGTGAAGTAGAAAAGACCACATTCAAGCTACAAGAAAAAGCTTTAAAGTTGTTTGATGATTTAGGAATGCGTGTTAGATATATGAATCCTGAAGCACACGATAAACATATAGCTTATGTTTCGCATTTATCACACATAAGTTCTTTTATGTTGGGCAAAACAGTGATTGAAAAAGAAAAGAACGAACGTGATATTTTTGATATGGCTGGCAGTGGATTTGCATCTACAGTAAGATTGGCAAAAAGTTCACCAGAGATGTGGACACCAATTTTTAAACAAAATAAGGACAATGTCATCGAAACTCTTGAGGAGTACATCAATAACTTAAAACAATTTAAAGCATTTATGGAAAAAGATGATTTTGAAGCTATTTACAATGAAATGAAAGACACTAATTATATAAAACAAATTTTAAACGGAATTGCTTAAGAAGTAAATTATGGAAAACAAAAAAGAAATGAGAAAATGGTTGGATGATATGAATTTAAGTCATCCTCTGGTTATTGCAGGACCTTGCAGTGCAGAAACAGAAGAACAGGTATTAAAAATAGCACATGAGCTAAAAGATACAGATGTAAATTATTATAGAGCAGGTATTTGGAAACCCAGAACAAGACCAGGAAATTTTGAAGGCGTAGGGGCATTAGGTTTAAAATGGTTGCAAAAAGTTAAGTCTGAAACTGGCATGAAGACTATTACTGAAGTTGCAAACGCAACACATGTTAAGCTAGCTTTAGAGCATGATATAGATATGCTTTGGATTGGTGCTCGCTCTACGGTTAGTCCTTTTATCATGCAAGAAATTGCAGATGCACTAGAAGGTACAGACAAAACAGTTTTAATTAAGAATCCTGTCAACCCAGATTTGTCATTATGGCTAGGTGGTATTGAGCGTATTTACAGTTCTGGTGTTAAGAATATTGGAGCCATTCATCGTGGTTTTTCAACATATGAAAAAACAAAATACCGTAATATTCCAGAGTGGCAAATGGCTATTGAATTTCAAAATAAGTTTCCAGATATTCCTTTAATTAACGATCCATCTCATATTACTGGTAAAAGAGATATGATTTTTGATGTTTCCCAAACAGCTTTAGATCTTAATTTTGATGGCTTAATGATAGAAACACATTGCGATCCAGATAACGCATGGAGCGATGCTGCACAGCAAGTAACGCCTTCAAAGTTGGTTCAAATCATGAAGGATTTAAGAATAAGAAAAGAATCTGATCCCGAAGCAGAGTATAATACTAGCCTTAATAACTTAAGGGCAAATATTGATATTATAGACAATCAGGTTATTGAATTATTGGGTAGACGCATGAAAGTATCTGATGGCATAGGTCAATTAAAAAAGCAAAAAAATGTTGCTGTTCTACAAAGCAAACGCTGGAACGAAATACTTGGTAAAATGGTACTTGAAGGAGAAGAAAAAGGATTAAGTGAAGAGTTTGTTCTTAAGATGTTTAAGGCAATACATCAGGAATCTATAAATCATCAAGAGAAAATTATTAACGGATAGAAATAAAAAAGCCTCGCGTTCGCGAGGCTTTTTTATTATAAATTAAATTTAACTTAGTCGTTTTTAGTATAAGATAATCTTCTAGATGCTTTACGCATCAATATATTTATTAAATCTTCTGGGCTACTTCCTAAACCACCCCTAACTTTTTTATTATAATTCCAAAGTAAGACACCGTCAGTAGCATTATGTACACTCATGTTAACGATTGCATTATTAGTACTTCCCCAAAAACCTACAAGAACACCCAAAGCAATTGAAGCTCCTTCAGACATAGGTTTATTAGTTTCAAATTCTCCAGTAATTACTGCATCTACTTCTAAAATTTCTGCCAATTCTTGTGGTGTATAATCAGTAATATTATCGTAACTAATGTCTTTCCTTTTAAGTAGAGCAGTTGTGACTTTTGGATCTTGAACATCTAAATTTTGTAATTTCCCCCTTTTTTTTCTTTTTAAGAACCAAGAGTACATTGCAGTTTGAATTCCTTCTCCTTCAGCCTTTTCCAGTCGATGCAATTTTTCATCATCCATATCTTTCATTTGCTTCGGTCTTAATTTTACCTGGGTTTTAAAAGGAACAACCGCAATAATTTTATGAGTCTTTGCTATTTCATCAAAATCAGGATTTTCATAAAGATTAGTTTGAGCTTTAACATTTTGAGCAATGGCTAATAGTAGAATTGAGAATAATAGTTTCTTCATTTAATTTGATTTAAAAATTAAGAGCGAAAAATACATATTTAATTTGTTTGCACAGAAATTATTTCAATATTTTTTGAATCAATTAATTTGAACCAACTTATAAAAAAAAAGACTCAAAGATTTGAGACTTTTTTCATCAAAATATAAGATTTAGTTGTTTCTCTTGAAAATATAGCGTGTAATAAATATTCCATGACCATCGTCTTTACCAGAATCACTTTCAACAGCACTTGTAACAAAAGCCAATTCCCAGCCTTCTTGAATCATAGCATTTATTTTTGAACTAATAACAGCATCATTAGCAGCAATATTCTGAAAACGAATGCCTCCTATATTATAAAAATTCAATAATTTAGTTTCTTCAAAATCTTTAACCCTTATATCACTTCTTTTAGATTTATTTCTTGTATTATCTTCTTCAGTTTGTTCTGATGCGAATTCTTTATAATCTCTTTCAGCTTCTGCGTCAATAATACGAGATCTTCCAAGGCCACTAGACACAATAGATTCAACGCTAGTAATAACTTTATATTCTACTTGAGCATTAATTTCAATGAGAGAGAATAGTGCGATTGTAAAAATCAATAATAGTTTTTTCATATGATGTTGGGTTTTTGTTTAAGAAAGCAATATACACAATTCTTTTATTCACTAAATGCACCAGTTAACCAATTATAAGAGTCTTCAATAAACTTTGGTGTATCAAATCTATAGCCAAAATACACAACACCATATATTTTGTCGTTTTCGGTAATAGAATTTTTGTCTTCATTATACCAGTTAGCACTAAAATTAAAGCTTCCACCAAAGATAACTCTTTTGGAACTGTAGCCAAGTTGTAAGCCGCCTTCTAACTGTCTTGTAAATAATGTTTTATTTTCTGTTGATTTTACATTGTTAGTATTGTTTTCATTATTTATAAAACTAACTCCCAATGAAGGCGATGCATAAGGTGAGATAAACCAATTTTCTTTAATGACAAGCGTATAATAATAATTGGTAGCTAAACGAATGTTAAATGATTTTTCTTTGGCTTGAGTACCTAAAAAATCAAATTCTGTATTATTATAATTATAATAAAGAATGGGTACAAAACTTCCAGCACTCTTTTTTTGCCATTCAGTTTGGTACACTAAATTTCTATATGAAAACTTGGGATTGAAAACATAAGCAGTAGACATACCCCATGTCACATTTTTTAAATTCGGAATTTGTAAATAAGGATCTTGGTTTTTAACCCAATCTTCAACAAAATCATCAGTATTTTCAATATAATACCCCTTAATTTTATTATAGTACAGACCTTGAACCCAATTGCCTAAAAACATTCTGAATTGTAGGTCGCTAAACGAAGATTTTCCTTTGAGGTCATCATCTTGGTTATCTGTAAAAAAGTCAGGTGCAAAACCTAGGCTGACTCCGATAAACTGATAATCCAGAGACAGAAATAATTTATAACTGTTGTTGGGTTCTATTTTTAAGTCAACTGAATTATTGGTTTTTAAGACATAAGTGTCAGTTTGAGTATTGAGATTAGCTTTAATAATGATTTTGTCTGCAAAAGAGACCAGAGAAGTTGAATCTATTTCTTTATTAATCTGTCCGTAAAAATTGAATGTTATTATAAAAATATATATAGGAAGATATTTCGTAAAATAGTTCATTGTTTTTTTAAAAAATTCAAGGTAATAAAAAAAGTGTTCCAATCAATAGCTTTATTTTGTATTGCAAAGTAATAATTTACATCTTTGTTGTTTATGACAGGAACAGTTTATAAATCTACAGGCAGTTGGTACACCGTTAAAACAGAACTAGGTGAAGTTTATGAATGCCGAATAAAAGGGAAGTTTCGTATTAAAGGTATTAAAAACACCAATCCAATTGCAGTTGGTGACCATGTAGATTTTGAACTTGAGACAGATAATAATGAAGTGACCGGAATAATTCATAATATTTACGATAGGAAGAATTATATCATTAGAAAGTCGGTAAAGCTTTCAAAACAAACCCATATTATTGCTTCAAATATAGATCAGGTTTTTTTACTCGTAACCATAGATAACCCAGTAACATTTCCAAGTTTTATAGATCGGTTTTTAGTAACAGCAGAAGCTTATTCTATTAAAGCAATTTTACTCTTTAATAAAATAGATACTTATGACGAAAACAATTTGGAAGAAGTAAAAAATTTAAAATCATTATATAGAAAAATAGGATATCAGTGTTATGAAATTTCGGCAAAAGAAGGCAAAAATGTTGATAAGGTAAAACAGCTTATGAAAGATAAAGTAAGTATGTTTACAGGACATTCAGGTGTTGGAAAATCAACTTTAATAAATAAGATTGAGCCCGAACTGAATCTAAAAATTCAAGAAATATCTGTGCAGCATATGCAAGGACAACATACAACAACCTTTTCAGAAATGTTTGATTTAAGTTTTGGTGCAAAAATTATTGATACTCCAGGAATAAAAGGTTTTGGAGTGGTCGATATGGAAAGAGAAGAAGTAGGTGATTATTTCCCAGAGTTTTTTAAACTTAAACAAAACTGTAAGTTTCATAATTGTCTTCATCTTAACGAACCAAAATGTGCTGTTAAGAAAGCTCTTGACAATGATGAAGTAGCGTATTCTCGATACAGAAGTTATTTGTCAATTTTAGAGAATGAAAGCGAAAACTATAGAACAGATAATTGGGATAAAGAATGAAGGTTGTAATACAACGTGTATCAAAAGCGAGTGTAAATATTGATAATGTTAAGGTTGCCTCAATAGAGACTGGGCTTTTGGTTTTACTTGGAATTGTTAATGAAGATTAACAGGAAGATATAGAATGGTTAACTAAAAAAATCGTCAATCTAAGAATCTTCAATGATAAGTTTGGTGTTATGAACAAGTCGCTTTTAGACACAAATGGAGATGCAATAATAGTTAGTCAATTTACGCTTCATGCCAACACCAAAAAAGGAAACAGGCCAAGCTACATAAAAGCTGCAAAGCCTGATGTTGCAATTCTGCTGTATAAGAGGTTTGTTAAACAATTTGAAATAAGTTTAGGAAAGTCTGTTGGTACAGGAGAATTTGGAGCAGACATGAAGGTAGAACTGTTAAACGATGGGCCAGTTACTATTATAATTGATTCAAAAAATAAAGAATAGTGGCTTCAATATTTGGTCATAGTATTGTTGCCTTTACCATTACAAAAGTACTTGATAATAATCAGTCAAGATTATTAATTCTTTTAGCTATTATTTCCGCTATACTTCCTGATTTGGATGTTATAACCTTTAATTTTGGTATTCCTTACGAACATCCTTTTGGACATCGCGGATTTACCCATTCCATACTTTTTGCATTGATCTGGTCAGTTTTAATAACATCTGTATTGGGCAGATCTAAAAAATTACTCTGGTTTTCAGTAATCTTTCTATCAACACTTTTCCATGGTATTTTGGATGCAATGACATCTGGCGGTAGAGGTGTTGGGTTTTTTATACCATTTGATAATGATAGGTTTTTCTTTCCTTTCAGAGAAATAATTGTGTCTCCACTCGGTGTAGACAGGTTTTTTTCAGATTGGGGTTTTCAAGTTATTTTAAGCGAATTAAAGTATATCTTTTTACCCTGTTTTATTATATTTGTTTTTATAACTATGGTTAAAAAAGGAGCTAACCATAAAAAATAAAACCCATCATACTCTATATCTTTCATATAGCCAGCCAACTAAACCTACTTTTATGAATATAAAAAACATTTTGAGTGTTTTTTTAATACTCATTACCTCTCATTTATACTCTCAAGAAGAACTTTACATAGCATCTACAATTAGTCCAGATTTAAAGAAAAATGCTAATGCTGTAATAAGACTAGATGAGACTAAAATTAATATTGAATCTATAAGAAATCTCAAACATAGTTATAAGCGTATCATTACTATTTTAAATAAAAATGGTGATAATGATTTGGATACTTATGTATATTATGACAATAAAATTAGAGTTAAAAGCTTAAAAGCGATTGTGTATGACAAAAATGGAAATGAAATTAATAAATTTAAAAAATCAAACTTTAAAGATGTAGCAGCTGTTAGTAGTTTTTCTTTATATGAAGACAGTAGAGTTAAATATTTAGATTACACTCCAATTAATTATCCTTATACAGTCGAATTTATTTACGAAACAGAAACAAATAATACAGCTTGGATTCCTTTTTGGAGACCGCTTGAAGGTTATTATTTAAGTACTGAAAAAAGCACATTTGAAGTTGTATATGATTCTGAAGTAGGTATTAATATAAAAGAAAATAATTTTTCAGATTTTAATATTAATGGAAAAAATAATGAAGGTTTATTAAGTTATACCGCTGAAAATTTAAAAGCTATTAAACCTGAAGATTTAAGTCCTAGTTTTAGAGAGTTTACACCTC
>Ga0102947_1000570_pt1 | contig 13059 bp, 8 predicted proteins | sample SalPon2A_A_D2_MG_FD_78210 | JGI IMG/M metagenome (GOLD analysis project Ga0102947, IMG submission 78210) | Soil microbial communities from South San Francisco under conditions of wetland restoration - Salt Pond MetaG R2A_A_D2_MG | ecosystem: Environmental > Terrestrial > Soil > Wetlands | place... | reverse complement strand
TAAGGCAACCGGGTGTTGTCCATGGCGTGAATGTTCGCCCTGCCCGGCCACTCCACGATCAGCCTGCGCCAGCGCGTTGTATCGGTAAGGACAGCGGCCAGCGTATCACCATTCTGGACGAACGTTTCTACTTCGTACAACCCGTAGAGCGCTGGTTGGGAGCGCAGGTGGCCCCACTGTTTCTGGCTCTGCCGTGCCCCGTAAAGCCCGGTCACCACCACGTAGCCAATGACGATGACCTTCAAGGCAAGTGCAGCCCGGTTCATCCAGCGCTTGGAGAAAAGCGGACGCAGGGCAACGGGCTCGGTGGCGCGGTTCAGCACGAAGAAGTTGGCGATGCGGTTGATGTCGCGCAGGATCAAAAACGTGGCCAGCAGCACCAGGTGTGTCGAGAAAAGCTTGACGGGCACATCGTAGCTGAAGTTCAACATCATCACATGCAACATGACACCGAAGGCGACGAGGGCACCCAGCGTGGTCGTGCGCCGGAAGAAAAGGAGCAGGCCCGCCGTCACCTCGCCCAGCCCGGTAAACATGGTGTACGGGGTAGAATGGCCCATGAAGCTCCATAGCAGACCCATAGGCGAGGTTTCGCCGAACGGGGTGACCAGCCGTTCCAAAGAAGGGGTACCGAATTGGACTTTGATCACTTTGACGAACCCATAGGCGAGTAGCACGAAAGCCAGGTAGTAGCGGACGCCCAGGGTGAACCAGGAAAGCAGCTTGTCATAGTTGGGCCGCTTGCGATCCAGCAGGGTCCAGATGAGGCAACCCACGGCTGCGAGGACGAGCAGCGTGAAAATCTGGACGTAGTTGTACGTCGTGTCGCCGCTGCCTGCGGGGAAGATGGTGATCGGTTCGGAGAGGGCCAGCACATGGGCACCGACCCACGGCACCAGCCGGTCCCAGATGAAGCTCGACGCGCTTTCGATCAAATCGCCGAAGGGGGCACCGAACGGATGCTCGAGGGCATACAGCACGACGTACACAAAGCCGAAGCGAAACAGAATTTTTTGGGCACGGCTCCACCGTGCCGCTGTAGTATCGGAAGTTTCCATGGTTTATCCTCCAGTAGTAAATCTATTGCGTAAACGAAGCACCTCTTACAAACAGTCAATTGGACTGAGAACACGCAAAATGTCAAAGAAGCACACCCGTAAATAGGTAGCGTAATTTCTATCTCGATACCCTCAAAAATAAAACGGGAGACGTAAGGATGCTATGTTTTAGCAAAGCACCCTCACGCCTCTCGTTTATATCGTGCGTGAAATTGGTTCAGCTCTCGGCTCTCGCCATCCTACTCGTAGCGTAATGCCCGCGCCGGGTTCATCGCGGCGGCCCGCCAGGACTGGCCCAGTACCGTTAGCACCGAGATGACTAGGGCGACGACCGTTGCTAACAACAATAACAACGGGTCCACATCGATGCGGTAGGCGAAGCCGTCGAGCCATTTCGAGGCGGCATACCACGCCAGCGGCCATGCAAACAGGTTCGCCAGTGCCACCCAGCGGGCGAAGTCCATCACCAGCATCCGGATGATGCGAGGTGAGGACGCGCCGAGCACTTTGCGCACACCGATTTCTTTGGTCCGTTGCGTCGTCGCATGGCTTGCCAGCCCAAACAGACCCAGGCACGCGATCAAGATGGCGAGGGCGGAGAAAATGTTGACGATCTGCCCGGTCGTGCGGTCGCGCACGTAGAGGTTGTTAAACTCCTCGTCCAGGAAGGTGTAGGTGAACGGGTAGTCGGGGTACACGGTGCGCCACTGTTCTTCTGCAAACGCCAGTGCCTCGGAGATACGCCCGGGCTGAATACGTGCTGCGAGCACGAAGCCGGGCGAGGTGTTGAGCGGGAAGATGACAACGGGCTCGATGTTCTGGTGGATGTTGGCAAAGTTGAAGTCCTTCACCACACCGATCACTTCGGTGCCGACGGAATCCTGTGGGCCGAAGTAGAGCCGTTTGTGCAGCGGATCTTCCCAGCCAAGTTGGTGGACAGCGGTCTCGTTGATGAGCGCAACACCCGTCGAATCCGTGCCCCGCTCTCGGCTAAAGTTGCGGCCCTGCGCGATTTCCATGCCGAGCGTCGGCAGCGTCTCTGGGCTGACGCCGAACTGGCTCCAGATCCAGATGTCGTCGTCCGAGACGCCTTCGGGACGTACGCGGGTGCGTCCGAACGTCCGTCCTGGGACGTTCGTTGCAGGAGCCGCTGAGGCGAAGCTACTGTGCTGCTCAATTGCTTCGCGGAAGGCTGTCTGGCTCTGCGCCATGTTCTGGTCCACCATGTCGAACAGCACCACCTGTTCGCGCTGGTAACCCACATCGCGATTCTGGATGTAGTGCAGTTGCTTCTGGATGATGGCTGTGGTGGCAATCAGCGCGATGGAGAGCGCAAACTGAAACACGACCAGCCCGACCCGTAGCGTGCGTCCCTGCTTGGTCGAACGGAACGAGCCTTTGAGCACGGTGATGGGCTTGAAGCTGGCAAGCGCAAACGCCGGATACAATCCGGCCAGCACGCCCACGATGATAAGCAAACTTGCCAGAAAGCCCGCCAGCAGTAGCCCCGTACTCAGGTCAATGGAGAGCGATGTACCGCTCAGGTTGCTCAGCCATGGTAGTGCCGCCCACGCCAGCAGTACCGCCAGCACCAGCGCCACGCCCGTCGTCAGCAGCGACTCGCTCAGGAATTGCAACACCAGTTGCGACTTCTCGGATCCTAGCACCTTACGCATCCCGACTTCTTTGGCACGGTTGGTGCTGCGTGCTGTGGCAAGGTTCATGTAATTTACTACCGCAATCAGCAAGATGAGCACAGCGATGGCCGCAAAGATATAGACGTTTTTGATGTCGCCCTTATTCGATACGGGATCGAAGATGATATCTGCCGATTGAAGATGCACATCCGGCAGGGGTTGCAATGTGATGTCGAAGTTTTCCCCGACCCCGTTGTCGCGGGCAAGCTGGGTAAATTTTTCGTCGAAACCTTCAGGTGAAACGCCTTCCTCAAACTTTACATAGGTCGGCATAGCGATGGACTGCCACGTTTCGAGGAAAGTCGGCTGGTTAGAATTAGGCGGCTGGTTCGCGGCAGCCTGCGCGGCGATGGTAGCTGTGGTGCCGAGGGCGTCGAATTCGAGGTGGGTATTGTCGGGCAGGTCTTCGAGGATGCCAGTCACGGTCAGGTCGTAGCCGTTGCCGGTCGCGAGCACTTTGCCCATCGGGTCCACCTCGTCGCCGAAGAGTTGCCGGGCGAGGGTTTCGGTGAGGACGACGCTGTAGGGCTCGACGAGCGTCGTCAGCGGATCGCCCTGGAGGAACTGGTAATCGAAGAAGTCGAAAAAGTTGGGATCGGCATTGCGCAGTTGCTCGGCGTAGATGGCGGTGTTATCCTCATAACGCAGCAACGTTTGCCCCCCGAAGGTGAGCCGGAGCGACGATTCCACTTCGGCAAAGGCGTCGGGCAGGGCCGGTCCAATGGCAGGCATCGTGATACCGACGCGCTGGTTGTTGGTGCCGAGGGCCTTATCGATGGTCAACACGCGGTACGTGCGGTCGGCCTCGCTGTGCATGTTCTCATGCGACACCTCGCTCTGGATGAAGAGCAGGATGAGGATGCACGCCGCCATGCCCACAGCCAGCCCGCTGACGTTGATGAAGGTGTAGAGCTTGTGGCGGTTGAAATGCCGGACGAAAACGCGCAGGTGGTTCTTCAGCATAGGGCGGCTCCAGGTGTGCTAGTTTTTCAGCAGGAACGGGACTGTTGAGCGAGACGTGATTTCTGCCAAAAGGTTGCTCTTCCAACGAAAGAAGTCGCCCAATTATTTCAGGACCGGGCAGCGTACAAAGGAGTTTAGCCACCGATCATCGGGGTGCGCCGGGTGAAAGGCGTGGGTTGCTCAACGGCGTTCAGCATCCAGGCGGCTACGTCGCCCCGTGTAATGCGGGTGAACAGGCCGTAGTGATCGAAGAGGTGCACATTGCCTGTTGGAGGACCGTCGCGGAGCGTCGTTGGGCGCACGGCCATCCAGTCGAGCGTGCTGGCAGACAGCGTGTTTTCCATGCCCTCCAGATCTGCGTACGAGGCTGCCATGTTGCTATAGTTGATCATCAACTGGATTAAGGGGTGCACTTCTGCGAGGCTGTCGCCGACGCCGGCTGCACTGATGGCAACGATCCGGTATATATCATGCTGCAGCATCGCCGCTACGAGATGCTGGGTGACCTGCGTCGTAAGGTTGGGCGGGGAAGCGAGGGTGGACCAGGGGTTCCATGGTGCCTTGCGCTTGATGCCGAGGGCAGAAAGAACAGCGTCGCAACCGTTGAGCGCACGGTCGAGGACACTGGGGGTGAGGACATCGCCGCGCAACACTTCCACCTCTGCCCCTGATGGCGGGTCGGAGGGTGTGGTCGGGCGAACGAGGGCGCGTACATGGTGGCCCCGCTCATCGGCCAGCCGGACAAGCCACTGCCCACATCCACAGGAGGCTCCAAGGACAAGAAGCTTCATAGATCCACTATCTTAATCCATTTCTATTTCGGTGGCGTGCCATCTATTCTGGCTTTGCCATGGGCTCTACGCCTTTGTTGTTCCACTTCCAGACCACAAACGTTAGCGGTTCCGTTCCCGTATTTGTGATGCCGTGAATATCCCAGGGCGCGGCGTAGAGCATGTCGCCGGGCTGGGCCGGGCGCTCCTCGCCGAGGAGATGCCAGGTGCCAGTGCCTGTTACCACCATCAGGTATTCCTCTTCCGCATGTTGGTGCGGCGGGTGGATCTCCATGCCGGGATTGATTACAGCCACGGCAGCCAGGCCGTCCTGCGTGCCATAGCTCTCGCCTTCATAGTAAGTATAGAGGGAGCCCCAGTCGAAATCTTGCTGTCCGGCGTCTTGTTGGGCAATGATGGCCGACGCCTGTGGTGCTTGTCGTTGGTCGGAGACAACGAACCCTGCCATAAAGGCCAGAAGTAAGCTGAGGAACAGCGCAAGAGGGCGCAAGACAGTGCGGTTCATGGTGAATAGATTGGATAGGAAGAAGAGGGGAATTAACAGCCTGATTCGCTGCCCAAGATAGGGAAGTATGCTGAAAAATATCCTGTGTGGTTTTTTCGGCGCTTGCTGGTCTTTTATGCGATAGAGGCCACCAGGTGCATCGGGTGTGGCGACAACGAGGAGAAAGAGGTGTGCTCTGTGAACAGCCCTCAAGAAACGCGCTGTTCAGGACTACCTTATCACCACCCCTTGCCCCGTCACGATAAGGTGCTTGTCAATGACGAGATTTGGTTCCGGGTAGGTGCCCGGTGCGATGTGGAGCGTATCATCTGGATTGGCTTGTGTAGCGGCGTGGCCTATCGTCAGGCAAGGGCTCATTTCATCGGTACAATCATTGTCGGTGTCGTTACCTGTAAGCGCTACATAACGTGTGACGGGCATTTCCGGGGTGAAGCGGTAGATGGTTCCACCGTAGTCAACGAGGTAGAGCTCCTTGTTGTCATCTACTCCAAACGCGGAAGGATTCAGGTTGGTATCGAGCAGCAGGGTGTTCACGGCTGAGGTGCCCTCGTATGCCAGGGCCCAGATCCGTCCATCTATGAAATCTGCGTAGATGTACTGGCTCAAAAGGCTCGGCACCGTCGGCCCCCGATAAACGAATCCGCCTGTCACCGATTTGGACTGGCCGCCGTGCTCGTATTCCCAGACCGGCAGGGTCAGCCCCGTCTGATCGCATCCCATCGGCGGGTCAAAGCAGTGGGCCCCTTCCATGGTGTTCCAGCCGTAATTGCCGCCGGGTTCAATGAGGTCGATCTCTTCATAGCGTCCCTGCCCCACATCGGCGGTCCAGAGGCGGTCTGTTTCGGTGTCGAAGCTGAAACGCCAGGGGTTCCGCAGGCCGTAGGCCCAGATCTCATCACAGGCATTTCCCGGTCCGTCGGCCAGCGGGTTGTCCGCCGGAATCGTATAGGTAGCGTTTTCGCCCGCACCGCAGTCCGGGGCCAGTATGCCCCGCTGCTTGTTTGCGCCGGCATCCACGTCGAGGCGGAGCAAGGAGCCGAGCAGCGTACCCGAGTTTTGGCCGTTTTCTCCTGGATCGCCGCTATCGCCGCCATCGCCGAGGGCAATGTAGAGATAGCCATCGTCAGGGCCGAAGGCCAGTTGCCCCGCATTGTGATTAGGGAACGGCTGCTCGACTTCGAGCACAATCATCTCACTGTCCGGATCGCCCCGGTCAGGGTTGGTAGGATCGACCTCGTACCGAGCGATGACGGAATGCAGGGGCGGCGAGGCGGTATAGTAGACGTAGAAGAAGCCGTTGCTGGCAAAGTCTGGATGAAAGGCCAGTCCCAGTAATCCCCCTTCGCCAACGTCTGTCACACGGCTCTGGATGTCGAGGAAGACCTGGGCCGAGGCGACGGCTGGATCATTATCAAACACCCGGATGACTCCTGCTTGCTCAACGACGAACAGCCGATTGCTTTGATCGCCGGGATGTTGCAGATCTACGGGGTTGGTAAAAGAAAGGTGGGGGAAGGCTGGTTCCAGGGTGAGCGAAGTCTGGGCAGACTGCCCCCACATAACCGTCATTCCCACAACGAGCACAATGATAGATAGATAGATGCGCATCGGTTTACAACGCCTTAAAGTACCTGCCTCATCTACATCGCACACGCATCTGATGTCCTGCGAAAATAACAAGGGTTCGTAACAACTTTTTGCTCCGACAGCCCTTGGGCATCTTGAGGGCTGGTGAGGGATCACAGATGCCAGGTTTTGCTATCCACGCCTGGGAAAAAACGAGGCTAATCGGCCAGTTCTGGACGGCGTTTTATACGACCGTGTAACGACACATATGAACGGGCTGCTCTCCTGATAAAATAGGCGAAACAGGCTCATTTTAAGCGATTTTTGTATACCTGGCATATGACACTGGGGTGGCACATCCTGATTGTATTTTGGAGGTGGATTCAAGGATATCCTGTAGCGTTTTTTCACCCCAAACGCCCTAAGACCATGACTTCTGCGACTGCTTCTTATAACGTGGCATTTGAACCTGCACACCCTCTGGCAAAGCATCGCCTGCCCACAGGAACGGTTACGCTGCTCTTCAGCGATATCGAGGGGTCGACGCGGCTCTTACAGCGTCTCGGAACGGCCGAGTATGCACGGGTGCTCGGCGTGCAACGTCGGTTGCTGCGTATTGCTTTTCAGAACTGGAATGGCAAGGAGGTTGATACAGCCGGGGATGGCTGCTTCACGGTTTTTCAGGATGCCTCGGCGGCTGTGTCCGCAGCGGTAGCGGCGCAATGTGCCTTGGCGCTTTATCCCTGGCCCGAAGGCACTGAGGTGCGGGTGCGTATGGGGGTACACACAGGCCAGCCAGGATTGTTTGCCGAGGGGTACGTAGGGCTGGATGTACATGTGGCTGCTCGAATCTGCACGGCTGCAAAAGGAGGGCAGATTTTGCTCTCCCGAACCACACGAGAACTGATTGAGCCGACGTTGCCTGCTGGAATGCGTTTGCTACGCAAGGGGCCGCATCGGCTAAAAGGCCTGGATCAGCCTGAGCATCTTTCCGAGGTGCGGACGGCTCGGCTGGCATGCAGAAGCACGGGTCGTGAAATCCGCATGGCGGCGTGAGGGGTAATTCTAACTCCACATCAATCTATCGGCTCGCAAACACTCAAAGCAGGCTACACCAACCCCATCGATACATTGCGGAGTGAGTAAGCACCGATAGGGGTACCCGCGTAGTCTTTATCTGCAAAAATCATCCGCGACAAAACTGCTCGCAAAGAAGGGCCGGCAACGGGCCTGTTTGTAGAGAGAGGATACCTGAAGGGAAGGTGCGAGCAAGGCCCTTTCTATAGTTTCGCCTGCATGCGATTCACCGAAAAACATCGAACATCCGGCTGTATTTGATGGTGAAGCTCCGGTTCAGTGGGCCGCCAAAGGTGCCGTCGAGGTCGTTCGTCTGGTTGAAGACGATGAAGAGCCCGGTGTTGGCGGCTTGCAGCCAGCCGAAGCGTACGTTGGCCGACCAGATATCTGCGTTGTCGTTGTACTGGACAAGCCCTTGCAGGTAGATGCGCGGCGTGAAAGCGTAGGAGAGGCGCGCCCGAAAGAGGTTGGTTACGAATGCGCCGCCGGGCAGGGTAATGTCATTGTGCTGGATACTAAATTCAGTCGTGAAGGTCTCGGTCGCGCGCATGAGCAGCGTCGGAGCCACAGAGAGGCGATCCCCTCCGAAGAAGCCGCCTGCTGTCAGGCTCAGGTTGAGGCTCACCGGACGCCCCTGATCGGTGAAGGCGACAATTTGCGCCTCTGCATGGTCGTAGGTATCGGATGGAACGAGGACGCCTTCTGCAATCTCGAAGGCCTCCTTGACGCCCTCCCGTGTGAAGTTGACGCCGGTATGGACCTCATGCCCGCTCTTCCATTCCCAGTGGTTGTCCACGTGGAGAAACCCGGTCTCCTGGAAGCCTTCAAAATCCCAGAACCCCCTGTAGCTGATGTGCGGGCGCAATTCATGCAGACCCAGAAAATTATTCGGGCGGTACCGGTGGAAGATGAGGAAGGTCGGCTTGCGATAGCCGCTGCGCTGTAAGAAGCCGACTTCCGGATTGAATTGCGCGGAGACCTGGGTGTACGACGCATCCAGCAGCCACGACTCGGAATCGTATCCTGTCGATACGTTGAAGGCATATTCATCGCCGTCGAGGCCAGGGGTATTCGTGCCGGCAGCAAACGTGGAGATGCGTCCATAACGCCCTATCCCGAGCCGCCCATCCACAGCAAACGTCTGGTTGTTCTCGCTGCCAATATCTTCGCCACCGGTGCTGATTCGGTTGGTGAACAGGGCTCCGATGGCCGTCCGGTTCGGCAGATCCTTGCGCACACGGGCGACGGAAAAATTGTTGGCCGGGGCCACGCCTTCAACCGACTCGGTCTGCATGTTTAGCACGCCGACGTTCAGGCCGCCTACCTGTCCAGAAACACGCGCGCCGCCCAGAATCGGGATGGCCTGCCCGTTGGGTCCAATGCCGATGCTGCGGCTAAAAAACAGTTCGACCTCGCCCGGCGCGCCCACGGAGAACAGCCCGGCGTTTTCGAGAAAGAACGGTCGTTTCTCGGGAAAGAACAGGCTGAAGCGGTCAAGGTTGATCTGTTGCTCGTCCACCTCCACCTGCGCAAAATCGGTGTTGTAGGTGGCGTCGAGGGTGAGGGCGGGCGTGATGCTGTATTTGAGGTCGCCGCCGAAATCCCCGGTGGCATCGAAATCCGAGTTGGCGATGGCATAGTCCCGTGCGGCCTGCCCGAGGACGTAGGGTGTGATTTTGAGGTTGCGCGGGTCGGGCACGTTGAGGCCGCCAAGGCGTCCAGCCTGAGAGACGCGCGTCAGGCCATACTGGCGCGGGAGTTTCGACCAGAACGCCTCCTCGTTGCGGCGACGGATGGTCCGTGCAAAGTTGACGCCCCATGTCTGCTCGGTGCTACGTGGAAAGCGGAGCGTGCGAAAGGGGATCTCAAACTCGGCACTCCAGCCTTGTTCATGGATCTCCGTGCGCACCGCCCAGGACCCGTCCCAGTTGATGTTAAATCCGCCGCCGGAGCCGCCCGTCTGGCGGCCACTGCCGAAGCTGCCCTGCCCCTCGTTCGAAACCTGCGCGTCGTATTCTATGCCTGCGGGATTGGTCCCGAAAACGAAGCCGTTCTGCCCGTCGAGATAGGTGTCGAAGACGAGGCGGAAGCTGTCTGTGTCGTCCAGGTCGGCGTCGCGGCGGCTATCCGAGACGATGATGCGGCCGGGCTCCCGGTCGAAGAGCACGACGCCGACGTAAAGTGCGGTTTCCGTGTAGAGGACGCGCACCTCGGTCCGTTCTGAGGCCGGTTCGCCTTCCTGCGGTGTGGTCTGCCAGAACCCGGTGATGGGCGGGACGGCCGTCCAGGCAGGATCGGTCAGCACGACGCCGTCAAGCACGGGCGGTGCCTCGGTGTAGATGGCTTCGGCAAACGGTCGTTCGGGGGGTACCCGTTCACCGGTTTCATCCAGGGTCTGGGCCGAAGCAGGGCCGAGCACCCAGACCATCAAGAATAAGAACGTAGCAAAGCGTAACACGGAAGGACCTTTTTCGATGAGAGGGCAGGCATCGCGCACGACCTATGGCGCTACACGCATCCCGAGCAACCAGTATGGTTCAGTCCCAGGAAGCATCAGCCGTGCGTGATGGAGGATGCCTCCTAGATTACGGCATGCGATCTAGAACGTAAAGGCAGGCAGCCTCAAATTCAGGCGCTTCACATCTCGGTTGCAACGGTGTATGGCATGGACTATCTGTTGACCTGGAATCTATCGCACATTGCCAAAGCCGAAGCGCGAAACAGAATAGAGGGCATCTGTCGTTCCATCGGGTACGAACCGCCGATCATTTGCACGCCCGAAGAACTGTTAGAGCAATAAGGTCATGGAGAACGCCGACGTGAGGAAAGATCCGATTGTAGCGGAAGTGCGCCAGGCAAGAGACGCCCATGCAAAGCGGTTCGGCTACGACCTGAACGCCATCGTGTGTGATTTGCGGAAGCACGAGCGGTAGGGTGGTCGCAAAGTCGTGTCGTTTCCGCCAAAGCGTGTTAAGCAGGAGAAGGGTTCAGTCCTAATCAAGCATTACAAGGTTTCTGATTCAGGTCCATAGCTATGATTGATCCCTTAATATCACTGGCCTTGCTGTTCATTCAAATCCTGGTGTTTATGCTTGTCTGTTGGGTTCAGGAATTTCGAGAGCGGCAGAGATACCAACAGGATGGGAAGTAACGCTCGATCTCGTACGGAAGCTGGCACATCTTCAAGATGAGGATTGTGAACCAGATCCATCGGAATGGTACAAGAATAAATACGGAGAGGAGCCTGATTATTCAGACCTGTTGGATCAGTTGGCGCATTCTCAAGCAGAGCGTAATCAGCTTCTGAAGTCGTATTTTGAGCCGACCGATGAGGAGCGCGAGCAGGGATTGAAGTTGCCAACCGCTGCTCATAAAGCTGTTGCAGAACTCGTGGCTGGCGGCTACATCCGAGTTATCATTACTACCAATTTTGATCGATTGATGGAGTTGGCCCTTGAAGATGTGGGCATTGCTCCGACGGTGATTGCTTCTCCAGATGCAGTGGAAGGAGCACTTCCTTTAGCGCATTCTCGCTGCACCGTAATCAAATTGCATGGAGATTATCTTGACACACGGATCAAAAATACGCTGCCAGAACTCTCCGAATATGATGAGCGCGTGGACGGTCTGCTAGATCAAGTTTTCGATGAGTACGGCTTGATTATCTGCGGATGGTCTGGAGACTGGGACGTAGCATTGATATCGGCCCTTGAAAGATGCAAGAGCCGCCGGTTTACGACCTACTGGGCGGCCTATCAGGGAGAAGTGAGTGAGAATGCTGCACGTCTCCTCGACTTGAGAAAAGCACAACTCATATCCATCCAAAGTGCAGATCATTTCTTTGGCAAGGTAAATGAGAAGGTAACGGCCTTAAAGGAATACGACCGGCCTGATCCTCTGTCTGCTAAACTGGCAGTGGCAAGCTTAAAACGGTACATAGCCGAAGAACGTCATCGTATTTCGCTGCATGACCTGATTCAGGAGGAGACGGAACGAGTAGTCAAAGCGTTGGGAGAAGAACATTTTCCTGCTACTGGTCCGATTACGCCAGAAACGCTTCTAGATCGCTTGAGTCGATATGAGGCTGCGGTTGAGATTCTTCAGGCGCTCATTATCTATGGCTGCTATTGGGGAGAGAAAAAGCACAGGTATTTGTGGGTTCAAACTGTACAGCGCATCGCAAATGCCATTACTCGTAGCAGTGGATACTGGATGGACTTGAGATTATATCCCGCCATGTTACTTCTTTACAGCGGAGGTATCGCTTCCATTGCTGCTTCACGTTATGATACACGATGGTCTCTTTTGTTTGAGCCGACCATAAGAGATCTTGACGGTGATTTTCCACCTGTGAAAGGATTGTACACCTGGAAAATTCTGGCCCAAAGAGTTCAGGAATTGCTCCCAGGACGAGAAAGAGAGTATACGCCTCTGAGTAATCACCTATTGGAGGTCTTGCGTAATCCTCTTCAGGACTTGCTACCGGACCAACGTGAATACGAAAGCTGTTTTGACACCTACGAATATCTATTCGCGCTTCTTTACGCAGATGAAATAACCGAGGAAATAGGTGAGGATTTTGGCTTTTCGGGTCCACTTGGTCGCTATAGCTGGCTATATTTTAGACGTAATAGAAGCAGAGACTCGCTTAACAAGCGTCTTGATGCAGAAGTGCAGAAGTATGGGGAAGCATGGAATATGCTTATTGCCGGTGGATTTCAAGGATCGTTGCCAAGGTTTGAACAAGTGAAGGAAGCTGTAGATAAGTCATTACGGACAGCAAGTCGGCACTGGTGAACATTCACTCCGACCGCAAACTCTTCACCGGCGTCATCGTCGCGGCTTTGAGGGCCTGATAGCTCACGGTTAGTAGGGCAATGGCGAAGGCGAGCATCCCGGCTAGCAGCAGCGTGCCTACGCCCACATCAATGCGGTAGGCGAACCCGTCAAGCCAGCGGTTGGCGGCGAGGTAGACCGCGGGTGCAGCGAGGACGAAGGCCACGAGCACGAGCTTGAGGAAATCCTTCGAGAGCAGCGCCACGATGCCTACCACCGACGCGCCCAGCACCTTGCGCACGCCGATCTCTTTCGTCCGCTGCTGCGTGGTGAAGGCGGCGAGGCCAAACAGCCCGAGGCAGGCAATCAGGATCGCGAGTGTGGAAAACGCGCTGAAAATGCTGCTGAGGCGCACCTCGGCCTGATACTGGCGGTCGAAGTCTTCATCCAGAAAGGAATACTGGAAGGGCTGGTCGGGGACATAGCGCTGCCAGCGCTCTTCGAGGAATTGCAGCGTTCCGGCCATGTTGTCAGGGCGGATTTTTACGTTGAGGGCAGTAAAGCGCCCAGGCCAGATAGTCAGCACAGCCGGTTCGATGGGCAGGTGCAGCGATTGGAAATGAAAG
>Ga0102947_1000569_pt1 | contig 13087 bp, 10 predicted proteins | sample SalPon2A_A_D2_MG_FD_78210 | JGI IMG/M metagenome (GOLD analysis project Ga0102947, IMG submission 78210) | Soil microbial communities from South San Francisco under conditions of wetland restoration - Salt Pond MetaG R2A_A_D2_MG | ecosystem: Environmental > Terrestrial > Soil > Wetlands | place... | reverse complement strand
TACATGGTTCCGTTACGGTACGCATTATGCGGGTAATCTGCTTCGGAACACGCGGCACATCCTTCCGGGTCCGATTCACCAATGATAACAGGTAAATCTTTAAACTCCGGAAAAGAAGCTACAATTTCGAACCCTTTTTCTATGTCATTCAGCTGAGCTCCCATATTCATCTGCACTACCCCATCTACTACCTTGGGATTACCCTTCGCGTGGAAAGTGATAAAGTCCAACGGAGTCCCTTTCTTCCCGGTAGCATAGTTTGTGCCGTCTTTCACGTGATTGAGAAATGCATTCAGAAACACCCCCGCTTTGTCCCAGCCTGGCCCGGTCCCCTCAGGTCCCCCGACCTTTGCCGTAGGTAATGCCCGTTTGACTGCATCCGCCGAATAATCATATAGTTTGATGTATTCCTCCGTGGTCCCCTGCCAGTACCCGATATTTGGTTCGTTCCAAACCTCCCAATACCAGCTTTCCACCTCTTCTTTTCCATAGCGAGCTATAGAATGCTTTACCCATTGGTACACCAACTCGGCCCATTTATCATAATCATTGGGCGGATATGCCCAGCCTGTATATATTTCATCGTACTTTATTCCCGGTTTCCAATAGTGCCGATAAGGTTCTGGTCTGCTGGACAGTGCTTTGGGCATGAAGCCGATCTGGGCAAAGGGTTTCATGCCCCGTTCAATATAGGTGTCAAAAATCTGGTCGATGATGGTCCAGTCATACACCGGACTGCCATTCTCATCTTCAGTATAGACGTTTGAAGACCCCCATTTCAATGCTGCGCGCGGTCCTTCATCCGTTACCAGCAGGCTATGCGCCCTCACGTATACGGGTACAGGGCTCAGCTCAGCAATTTCGCTGAGAAGCTTCCTGCCATCCTTCATGTACGTATAATTGGGTTCATCATACCCCCACCAGGCCCAGATTGGCTTCATAGAGCCTTTTTCAACTGCAAAATCGACCTCAATGCTAACGGTGTCCTGATTGGATTGCGCGTTTGTCTGACCAATCCAAACACCGAGGAAACAAAGCACCGACAGCACTTTTTTAATAATACGCATGTCTTTCTTCATATTCTGTATTCTTTTAACGTAGCGGGAAAAATCATTCCGACTATTTTGCCAAAAAACCCGACTTCGACCGGAAATGTTTCGTTCGGTCCTCAACCCACAAGGATGATCGCATGCAGCGTTCCAAAGTGCAATGCCTATGTTCCTTAAGTCCATTTTTTATTTCTTTCAACATCTCCGTTATCAGAATGGATTTGGAACACTATTCTTCTAATATGCTAAAACCTGTCCTTTTTCTATCAGAACCCTTCGCAAATCATTATAGTTGATGTCCTGGACCGGAATATTTTTATCAATAGATATACAGGCTGCAACTGCCGCTGACTGCCCTAGAATCATAAAAACAGGTTCCATTCTGATAGATCCAAAAGCAATATGGCTAGAGGAGACACAAACGGGTACAAGAAGGTTTTTACATTCATTTTTTCTCGGCGTAAGCGAAGCATATGAGATCGTGTACGGTTTTTCTACGTGGGTGCCTATATCTCCTTCATTTTGTACAAACCCGTCTTCCCTGATATACCTTTGAACATTATGCGAGTCCATTGAATAAGATCCCATACCTACGGGGTAAGGAGTATTCACCATTCCGGCAACGTCGTGTTCTGTCGTTATATACTCGCCGATCATCCTTCGGGCTTCCCTGATATACAATTGATGGGGCCAGTGGTCATTATCGATAAATTCATCTTTTGCCAGACCCCAATTTTGCATTTCAAGCCTAATTTCATCAGGCACTCTTGGATCGTTTGCCACAAAATACAATAATCCCATCTGGTAATCTTTATGCTCCTGTATTATTTCCTCCCTCCTGCCATAACCTGCGTCCGGATAGTCATAGTTCATACCGATGTTGTCACTGCTAAATGGCCCGTGGTTGTTGGTGTCGGTTTTCTTATTTGGAAGCATGTCAAATTTACTGAACCAATCCCGCCTTCCGGTATTAAACACACGCAGAAGTAATTCGTACTGGTAAGGATCGTAATTCGATGGCTTGGGGAACGGGACGCGGTTTTCAGTATGGTTTGTCATACACACCCTGTAACAATAGGCCTGAATTTTATGGTCCCCATCACCATATTTTCCCGGATGCTCCGCAGATATTCGGGGAAGCAACCCGCTTTTTGGGTCCCCCGGAATCCTGAAGGGAGAAATATCCGATTTAAACCAGTGTTGATGGTGCAAAGTTCCTACCTGGACCCCGTTCCATGTCTCGCCATAAACACGATTAGCTTCCCTGCCCACATGATATGAAACTCCTGCGGATGCCATTAAATCCCCTTCATAGGTAGCATCTATAAAGACCTTCCCGCTGAATGTTTTGCCGGAAAGGGTTTTAAATGATTCAATTCTGCCATCTTCTTTCCGCATGCCATTCCCCCTGTCGAGCCATTCATCTCTGAAAATCAATATTTTATGCTCTTCAATCAGCTCTTCAAATACCGCTTCCGCAATATGAGGTTCAAATATCCACATGGTTTTATTTACAGAATCCAAAGCTGTGGTACCCTGGCCTTTATTTCCAAATTCGCTTTTATCTTCCCAGTTCCATGCGGCTTCTTTTTCATATTTCTTCCATACCCTGTGGTAGAATTCCCGGGATAACCCCCCAATTGTATTTTTATTGCCCGTATCGGACCACCCCAATCCGCCCGAGGTTAATCCTCCCAAATGTTTGTCTGGTGAAACAATGATGACTGATTTTCCTGATTTCACAACTTCGACCGCTGCAATGACCGCACTTGATGATCCTCCGTAAATTACTACATCGGATTTGTAAGTTGCATTGTCTGAACATGAAAAAATAAAAAGAAGAAATCCAAAAAGTGTCAGTCTTGTTTTCATGAGAATTACCAGATTCTGTTCCTGTTAACCATCCCACACCACGGTCCGGACAACGAATTGATCCATTTAGGGGAAATTACAAATTCTAAATTACAGGAGCTCATTGGAATTTGGTAAATGGCACCTGGCGTTTGGTGCCTGTACTTTAGCGTAGGGAAGCCCGTAAATTTTTTGGAAGTTTTCGTATCCTTTGGTGCAAAACTGCTTAAACTGACTGATGGTGTAATTAGTTAATAGATGTTCCATTATATACCCTGATTGAGGGTAACCAATCCTTTCAGGGTGCCTATAAAAGTCTGAACTTAATAGGTCCATCGGTATGAGCCTGTCATTTTCCGCATACCAATCCTTGTTTACTTCTTTACAAGACAAAAGAATAAATAAGGGACTTACAAGTAAAAAAAATGGTTTGGTCATATTGGTTGCGGATTGCATATGTGTCGTTGACCTGTTTGGGGACAATGAACACATATGCTTTGTTAGCTTCCGTTTAATTTTTAATCCTGGTTTGTTATTTAGAGTAATAATACCTAAAAATAGGCGAATGGATAGTATATCGAATTGCATACTTTATTCAATAGATATTGGCCTCCAAACTCCTCCGTACATTTCATCTTCCGTTCCAAAAGAATGGGTGCAATTAATGTTGTTGCTAGGCCCTGAAAGCGCTTCAATTTTAAACCCTGATACGGCTTCCCATTTGGGAAAATTACTGTAAATATTAAATGGGCGTTCTTTATTGGATGAATCTACTTGTCCTATTTTATAAATTGTTGAATAGAAAGGACCCACTTCACTTGTATCTTCTGTGGAAGATGCCCAGATCCCCCCTTCTGAATCTATATGAAGATCGGTAATATCCCTTTTTCCTTTTATGTCTGTCCAATTACCTGGTGCATTTAATGGAATTCCCTGCATACCTGATTCACTAAATTTTAATTGATGTGTGTTTAAATTATAAATACCCCATCTGATAATTCCCCTGGGATTCACTTCCGATCCACCGCGTTCTCCCAAGATTAGTATCCTTTCAGATTCCATATAAGGTAGGCACAACATAGATTCATATTGATCGCCAACTAATTCGACATTATTGATATTCTTGTAAGGAAGTTTAGTAATTCCTAATATTTTGGCAGAAAGGTTTGTCGTGTCCACTTGAACATGAAATATCCGACCGATGTCTCTTTTCCAATTCCCAGATTCTGCTATAAAATATTCATTTATTTTTCCAGGGATTTTGCATATACTTTCCAGATCATTTGATTTTCCCTCTTCACCCCAACCGGAAATATTAATTGGTGAAACTTCGATTGCCTCATTGGCTATTTTTATCATCGCCATTCGAGTTCCTGTCTTATAATTTTTTATATCGTAAACGACTAGATAAGACTGGTCTCCAAGTTTTTCCATTCCACTTGAACCTCCACTAAGTTTTAATGGTTGGATTCCCTGCTCAGGAGCTGGTATTATTGACTGTGACGTTTTACATGAGCTCGCTTGAAAAAAAGTAATCAGTAGAAGAAGAAGGAATAGAAAATTAATTTTTTTTAGCATAATAAGTAGAAGTTTGTGAATTTATTCTGAAAGTTAAAAATTATCCATTAGCCTAAAAAAACAATCTGCCTTATACAAACTCCCTAACCTCAACTTACACCAAACAATAATTGCTTCCTGCAAAAATCTATCACATCAAGCCGATTACTTTTTAACCAAAGGAAGCTGGAATTCAGAAGGTAGTTATATTTCAATCTCTCAATTATTGCCGGATTGTCTTGATAAGAAGATCTTTTTGCTATCAATCCAATACCCTTTTTAGTTTATATTAGAACTCGCCCTTAATTTTTTCCTAATGGAAGCTAACGATCTGAATAAACGGTCGTTTTAATGCCGTTTATTTTATGTTAGCAGCGCTTAAACCCAGCCATTCTTCAGGCGTTTTTGCAATACCATCTTTAATTGTCCATTTGACATTTTTTAATGAATTAATGTTGTCAAGTGGATTTCCACTCACTATGACTAAATCAGCTAATTTTCCTTCTTGAATTGTCCCAAGATCCTGAGATATTCCTAGCATTTCGGCCGGAATAGAAGTAGAGGATTTAATGGCTTCCAAAGGTGTCATTCCTGCCAATGTAAGTAACTCAATTTCTCTGATTGATGTCGGCCCGTGAAACATCTGTGGCATAACAGGCCAATTCCCGGCATCACTTCCCATCACAATCGGTATGCCTGCTTCATGTTGCTTAATTGTGTTGTCCAACCAGATGGCAAGTACAGCCTTTGGGTTTCTTGGTTGGGTAAGCATTTCTATTTCCTCTTCTGTCGCGGTTTCACCTAGTATCAGTCTGGCAAATTTCAATGAAAGGTTACGCCAAGCCTCCTCATTATTGGCTGTTTCTAACTCAATTTCTGGTACCGTATTTAAATAATACGGATCACTTAAGCGGTCCCTGTCAAATTCAATGGCAAAACCATCTTGTATCGACAAAGTAGATATCAAATAAACTGGTTTTTCCTGAAGACGTGTAATCAATTCATCATTACCAATTACAGCTCCATGAACAAGTGCATGAGGTTCCATATTTAAAGCTAATTTTACATCTTCATCTGTCGTACTATGAATGTAAAGAGGAAGGTTACGGAGTTTACATTGTTCAATAATTGCTTTTCGGATTTCCTCTGAAAGAATTGGAAGTCGTCCCATTCCAAAACCAGATTCTAAAAATACTTTTACTCCTATTGCTTTGAGAAAACTGGTCTCGTTTAATCGATTTATCACATCATTTGACGAAGTGACTGGTCTAAAAAAAAGTTTGCCCAATCCAGGATCTGAGACATAACCATTTGCAGCAGTGAAGGCAGGTGACAATACCAATAGTCTTGGCCCGGATTGATCGTTGGTTAACCAACTATTTATTTTCCGTGCTTCCTCTGAAGGAATGCCCGTGTCAAGAATTGTGGTTACACCGCATGCGAGATAAGCTTTAAGATGATGACGTTGAAGGTTTTCGTAAAGTTGCAATGTATCGTTTCTGAAACCAGACCCTGGAACCGATGAAATATGTACATGAGAATCTATTAGTCCCGGAAGTGCTGTTAAACCCTCTCCATTGATTTCTTCAACTTTTCGTGGCTGGTCGATATTCTTTTCAACTTTCTTAATTCGATTATTCTCGATTAGAATATCCATTCCGCTTTGTGGTGGATTTCCCATTCCATCAATTATGGAGACATTTCGAATCAAAATGTAATTCGAATTATCCACTTGATCGGATGTTCCGGTGCAGTTATTCAGAATAACACCTAATATTAAGATGGAAATTGTTTTAAATGTTTTCATATCGACTATCCATTATTGCTGCTAACTTGTTATACCCCTATTAAAGATATACATATCCCCTCGATATAAAAGGGATATCCACAGGCTGTAATGCTTTTTATTTGGTTGAACATCCACACGGCCCGGTGAAAACAGCTACCCTGTATTCCGTTTTTTTTAGATTCCTTAACATTCACACTATCCCCTGTTAAATAAGAATGTGATTTTAACTTTTTGTATATCAATTATTTAGGATGGTAATTAAATTCTTGGCACGCTGTTTGGTATATACTTATCGAATGTAAATAGTTGCATTCGGAAACCCTCCTGCCGCCGGCAGGACTTTAAACCTTATTATGATGAAAAAAATCGTACTCTTAATAACAGCCCTGGCATTAAGTACAATGAGTACCATGGCTGCCACAGCAGAAAATAAGGTTGCATTGAGCAATGCTTACAGATATGACAACTCCTTTATTTTTGTGGAGAACGGCATTACGTTTTCGGTGTATCCGGATGGGGAATTCGACTTTTACATCGACAGCTATGTAAGTGGCCGAAAAAACGGTATCACTTTTAATTCGGGATATGATTATAGCCCCTATGCACAATACGATGATTACGGTGCGGTTATCCAGGTGGAGAATGTACCTGTTTACTACGACTATTACGGAAGGGTTACCCAGATTGGCAGCGTGGATATCAATTATAGGAACGGAAGGGTAAGGCGAGTTGGCGGATTGCATGTGTACTATAACCACAACGGGTATTATGATTATCATACGGGTTACATCAATGTGTACAACAGGTATTATGTATACCGTCCCTACCACGGGTTATTTGTGAGACCGGCTTTGGGATTCTGCCTGGTATTCGGCAGCCCTTACAGGCGGTATTACTCACCCCTCAGGTATACGTATTACGCGCCATACAGGCATAATTACAGAAGGGCGTATGCCCATGTCGGGAAACACTATACCTATGACAGGGGTCATAAAAGACACCAGGTCTACAGGAACGACAAACGGGTAGCTGTCCGCAGTGACAACGACCGGAGAGACGGGCTGCGCACGAATCGTGTAGCGACCAGAAGCAATAGCGGTGTTCGTTCTGACAGCCGGGTGAACCGGAAAGGCGAGGTAGGCAGTACTGACAGGAGCATAAACAGGAGCAACATTCGCAAGTCCGGCGATTCTCAAAGAAGTTCGGCGCAAGGCAGCAATACGGTTACACGAAGTGATGCTAAAAGGTCCGGGGGATCAGAGCGAAGTACAGTGAACGGGGCATCCCGTGAACGAAGCAGCACCATTGCCCGAAGCAATGTTCGAAAAGGAGAAGGCAGCAAGGTGCGGTCCAGCTCAGGAAAAACGGTTACAAAACGGAGTGTCACCACTACGCCCCGCAGCAAGACGATAACACGCAGTACCACTACGTACAGCAGGCCGCAAAGCAGGAGCACTGCGGGAAGTAGAAGTGTAAGCACAAAAAGCCGGTCGCAATCTACGGCAAAGGCCCGTCCCGCCAGCAGAAGCAGCTCCGGAAGCAAGGTGAGCAAGTCGCCCGCGAGGAGCAGCAGAAGCAGCAGTGGGAGCACACAAAACAGAAGTAGTCGCACCAGAGTGCAATAAAAATAGTTTTTAGGTTGGTTAGTTGTTTAGCCCCGTAGCGGATCCGTCTGCTGCGGGGTTTTATTGGGTCGGGGTTATATTCCAGATACCACCCTATATTTTTGAGTAACTTTGGACGGTAATTAAACCTGTTAGTTCCGCAAAACCAAAAATGTACCAATTACGGCTGTTGCTTATTTCCATCCTTTGTTTTGTATCCTGTAGCCAAAGCGATATGCAAGGGACCCGGGAGGACCTTCAAAACCTGCCGAAGGATACCGGTGGTGTTCACGAGTCTCACCTTTTAGGCAGTACGGAATCCCATTTCGGTTACTATTTCTATACCCCGGGAAACTACGACAGCACCACAGCATCCTACCCTTTACTGATATTTTTACACGGAGCAGGTGAAATTGGAAATAGTACCTCAAATGCCGCAGAATTGGACAAAGTTTTAAGGCACGGGCCTCCTAAACTCATCGAGATGGGCAGCTGGAAACCTCCCTACCCCATGTTGGTAGCTTCCCCCCAATCGGCTGAGTTTAGCTGGAATATTGAAGAGATCCACCTTTTTATAGAGTATATCATGAGCCTTTACCGTATAGATGCGAAAAGGATCTACCTCACGGGGCTGAGTATGGGTGGTTATGGCACCTTTGATTATGTTGGCATTCATGGGGATGGCAGCCATGTGGCTGCCATCGTGCCCATTTGTGGCGGGGGGAATGCAAATACGGGCACAAGTTTTGGAGATATCCCCGTATGGGCATTTCACGGGGAGGATGACCAGGTGGTGGACCTGTTCAATTCGGTTAACATGATACAGGCCATAAACGAATCATCGCCAGGAACCAGGGCAAAACTTACCGTGTATCCCGGGGTGGGTCACGATTCGTGGTCACGGACCTATGACGGCTCCGGAATTGGATCGGGAAGTACGGAATATGACCCTTTTGACATAAGTGTTTATGACTGGCTTTTTTCCATTAAAAAAAAGTAGGCTGCTTCACTCACAAAAGTAAGCCCTGCGAAGCTTCATCTCTTTTCAATAGGTTGTCTCACCAAATGTCACCTGTGTGCTGCCTGAAAATCGGCGATTACCTTGTCCTCCCAATGATCCATAAGGTTCTGATTTCCCTCCCTGATAGCCGTGTGGGTTGCTTCCGAGAAAATCCAGTGCATCCATCTTTGAGGAAACTGGTATTCAAAACCAACACGCAACCTCGTTGCACCGTGCCCGTATTCCTCAAGGGACCACTTACCATTAAAAACCTTAAAGGGAAACGGAAAGCCGGCCTCTGTGTTCACATCAAAGGCATACATACTTCCTTCATCCCATGCGGTGCAGGTTTCGGTCCAGGTGCCTTCCTCGCTGCTACATGAGCGTACCATTCCCACGCCTTCCCCTGAAATAATACGTACCCCTGTTAAGCCCGTTGCGTATTGGTGATAGTTGCCGACATCCGCAATGACCGCCCAAACGATTTCCTTTGGGGCTCTGATGATCCTTTCATCGCTATGTGATTCCATGCCGGGTGGTGTAAATGCCACAACCAGGGCGATCAACACAAACAGTGCAAGCCCCAGCAAAAGTCCTTTGATCTTTTTAGTTTTCATGTTTTATCTATTTTGTTTTGAGGAAAAGTACCAAGAGTCCCGGTATGGATCGTCGCTGTGGATGGAGCGTGACCTTTTTTTGCTAAGGATTTTTCAGGGAACCCTCCTGAAGGTATTGGGAGGGTGTTTTCCCTGCCTGCTTTTTAAAGACCCTGTTGAAGGTATTCTTATTGCTAAACCCCGAATCATATGCAATGCCCAGGATGGTGAGATGCCTGTATCGGGGATCCTGCAACCTTTTTTTTACCTCTTTAAACCTGAAATCGTTGATGAACTCATAAAAATTCTTGCCCAATTCCACATTCAAAACCTGGGAAATCAAATGCCTGGGTTTTTGTACATAGCCCGCAAGTTTCAACAACGAGAGGTCTGGATCCAAATAGGGTTTTTCCTTCTCCATAAACACCATGATCTCTTTGAGATGTTCCTGTAAACCGGACGCCTGAACAGCAGAATTCCGGTATTTCCCAAACGCCCCCCGGATAAAAATCTGCGTAAAGACCCTGTTGTGACGAATGGCAAAAAGGATAAGCAGGTTGATCAGCAGGGCACAAATAAGCATCGTGAGATAATAGGCCTCCATAGCGATCTCGCCCCGGAGGATAAACCAGCACACTGCGATAAAATCAATGGCCCAGAAGGCCAGAAAACCATGACTGAAGCGCTTTAACCATCGGTATTTTTCCGATAAGGATCTGTTACTGTTGGCCCTGGCCGCCTTCCTGAGCAGGAGGACGGTCGCAGATACATACACAAAGCTATGCAGTATCTGTCCCGTAATAAAGATATAGGTGGCAAAAGTCAGCGGTTGCTTTTGCAAGGCGAGCAGTGGCTGCAGTAATTCAATTTTTTGACTTGCACTCAGGGAATAAAAAGGGAGAAAAAATAAAATAGTAAAGACAAAAGGCAGTACATGCCAGCCATCTGAAAAACGTACAACGGCTTCCCGGTGAATCATCAACCGGACATAGAAATAATATACAGGCCCCAGTAGCATGAGGGAGGGAGTGGCCAGGTGAACAAAATGCGGCATCCTGCCATACAGCCCGGAACTTAACAGCAGGTAGTTGAACAGGTTAAAGGAAATCAGCAGGATAAGGGTTATCAGATAAAACTTCAGTCGTCTCCCCTCAAATCCCCAGATCAGGATACCCGCAAGGAAAACCCCTTGCAGGAAGCCAAATAAGAGGAGTACGGACCAGATATCAAATGAAACATCAAATACATCCACCATCACAAAATGATCTTCAAATAAAATTACAAATTTACGGAGGTTCACGAATCCCTCAGGGGAAGCAATTGTCAATTAAAGGGGTCACTCCCGGTTTAAAAGTACCCGGAATACCGTCTTTTGTACGCTTTGTATACTATGGAAACGTGGCAAAAATCCCATAGCACCTGACCTTTTCACCCCTTATGGCCTCTGGGGTGAGAAAGGCGAACCGAAAAGATTTAAGTTACTTCACTGCCATCCTTGTAAAACCGAACGGCTGAGAAACAGCCCCGGCACCCCGACCTGGTATGTAAATCAGTCAATGCGCATGCCCCGTGCGCATACGCCCTGCATTGGGTATGATTTTCGGGCTGGCAACGCTTCACCCAGGCGAGGATCCCATTTCAGTACATCTGGCATCTCTGGTAATTGAAACGGCTTGCCGGCCTAGCTTCTGGAAATATGGAATATCCCATCGCCCTGATTTACAATCGGAGATTGATTGATACAAATTACGTAGCCCGGGTACAAGGCTTTAATGTTCCGTTCAAAATACCCAAAAGGATCGGAAATACTGCCCAGAACATCCCCTTTATTTACCTTACTGCCCAATCGGACAAAAGGATGGAACATGCCTGAATATTTTGCGCGGACCCAACTCGAATTCCTGATTATTTTTGGTTTGATCATCCTGTCTTCCATCAGAGCCAATTCCCCGCTAAAATCCCTGATACCCAAATGGGTCATAACACGCAAAGCCCCGGAAACCCCTGCCCTGGTGACCTTGTCGTCAATGTGCAATGATTTCCCCCCTTCAAAAAGCAGTACTTTTTTATTGCGTTTGTGAAGCGTTTCCCTGAAGGATTTATCCCTGTGTCCTGTCTGGATGACAAACCTGGGACTGAAAACTTTGGCCAGTTTTAAACTCTCTTTGTCATCTTCATTGATCCGCACATGGGGAATATTAAACCGGCCATCGCCCCCGGTATGGTAGTCGATGCAGTAATCGATCAGAGGGGCGATCTCTTTCATGATATGGTAGGCAAACCTGCTGGCCAGTGAACCACGGGGACTTCCCGGAAATACACGATTGAGATCCCGTCCGTCCGGGAATTGGCGTTTCTGATTCAGAAATCCAAAGACATTGACCACCGGGATGCAAATGACCATTCCACTTTGCGGTTTGTTGTATTTTTTTGAAATCAACTGGCGAACAATTTCAATACCATTGATCTCGTTTCCATGGATTCCTGCAGTGATAAGCAAGGTTGGGCCTTCTTTCTTTGCCCGTTCAACGATAACGGGTACCTGTATTTTTGTGCGGGTATGTAATTTGGCAATATCAAGATTTAACTGTACGCCTTTCCCATTGGAAATGGCATGCCCCAATACCTCAATTTTATTACTCTGCATTGCGTTCTACGTACTTAATGACAAGTCCTGCGATATCCTTTCCAGTGGCCGCTTCAATGCCCTCCAGCCCCGGTGAAGAGTTCACCTCCAGGATTAAAGGGCCTCTTGAGGATTGCAAAAGATCTACCCCTGCAACTCCAAGGCCCATAGCACGGGCTGCTTTAATAGCAGCATTTTCTTCCTCATCCGTCAGTTCAATAATATTGGCTGAACCTCCGCGATGAAGGTTGGATCTGAATTCTCCCTCCTTCCCTTGCCTTTTCATGGCTCCTACGACTACCCCATCGATAACAAATGCCCTGATATCTGCCCCTTTTGCTTCTTTGATAAATTCCTGTACGATAACCCTTGCCTGTAACCCGTTAAAAGCTTCCAGAATTGATTCCGCCGAATTTCGGTTATCGGCCAGCACTACCCCTAGTCCCTGGGTCCCTTCCAGAAGTTTGATAACCACGGGAGCTCCTCCAGCTTTGTCGATAATGGCGCCCACATCCCTTGAATAATTACTGAAAACAGTCTTGGGTAACCCCAGGCCGGCCCTCGACAGGATCTGCAGACTCCTCAACTTATCCCTCGACCTCACCAAAGCCTGTGACTCCACAGCACTAAAAACCTTCATCATTTCAAATTGGCGTACTACGGCCGTACCGTAAAAGGTGATGGAAGAACCAATCCTCGGAATTAACCCATCTACATCGGTGACCTCCTTTCCCATATAAATGAGCCCGGGTTTTCTCCTCTCAATGATAAGATCGCATTTGGCATGATCTATTACCCGCATAGTATGTCCCTTTTTCTCTCCGGCCTCGACGAGACGCCTGGTTGAATAAAGGCCGGGATTTTGGGATAGTATTACTATTTTCATATGGTGCATATTTACTTATAAGACTGCCGGGATTTCGAAATAGCAGTGGATTTTTTGGTTCACAACCCGGCAGTATTGGTACCAGATATCATCGATGCGAACCCGGGTCAGTGTGATGGAGCTGCGTCC
>Ga0102947_1000568_pt1 | contig 13094 bp, 9 predicted proteins | sample SalPon2A_A_D2_MG_FD_78210 | JGI IMG/M metagenome (GOLD analysis project Ga0102947, IMG submission 78210) | Soil microbial communities from South San Francisco under conditions of wetland restoration - Salt Pond MetaG R2A_A_D2_MG | ecosystem: Environmental > Terrestrial > Soil > Wetlands | place... | reverse complement strand
CCTGAGCTGAAGAGCTTTGGTGCTGACTATATTCATTCTCCAAATATTGACGGGTTGGCGGAAACGGGAGTCTCTTTCCAGAGGCATTTTGTCAATGCACCGAGTTGTGGTCCATCCCGTTATACCCTGTTGATTGGTCAATACGGGCCGGCTAAAAACGATGCCCTGTTCCAGCGGGCAGGCAGAATAGCACAGGGGTCAGCAGCAGACCCAAGTATGCCGGAATGGTTTAAAACTCACGGTTACAGTACCGTCTCAGTGGGAAAAGTTTCACATCATCCGGGCGGAAGGGGCGGTGATGATTGGAATGATAGTACGATCGTCGAAATTCCCGATGCCTGGGACCGTCACCTAATGCCGGTTGCCGAATGGGAGCATCCTCGCGGAATGATGCACGGGTTGGCGAACGGGGAAATCAGAAGGAAATCCGGTGAAATGGATGTTTTTCAAACGGTAGATGGAGACGATAAAATATACCCGGACGGGGTGATTACAGAAGAGGCGGTGAAACAATTGAGAATGCTGTCCAAAGATGACGAAAAACCATTTTTCCTTGCCGTTGGGATTATTAAACCACACTTGCCTTTTGGAGCGCCAAAATCCTATCTTGACTTGTATAAAGGGATTGAGCTTCCCGCCATAAAGCACCCGCAAAAACCCCGGGATAAAACCACCTGGCACCCTTCCTATGAGTATAAGCAATATAATCGTTGGGGGAAAGATCCAACTACTGATGCCGCCTTTGCTGATCAGCTGCGCCGTCATTATGCAGCATGTGTCAGCTACGCGGATGCCCAGGTAGGGAAAATTCTCGAAGAACTGAAACGAACGGGAGCAGATAAAAATACCATTGTTGTACTTTGGGGGGATCATGGCTGGCACCTGGGCGAACACGCTATTTGGGGCAAGCACAGTTTGTTTGAGGAATCCTTAAAATCCCCTTTGATTATTCACTATCCGGGGATGGACCGTAAAGGTTCCAAAACCAATGCCATTGTAGAGACACTTGATATTTTTCCAACACTGTGTGAACTGACGGGAATTGAGAGGCCTGATTTTGCCCGGGGCGTATCCCTGAAGGACATCCTGGATAATCCGGATAAGGCTGGCCATCCTGCCATTGCATACTGGAACAGTGCCACCACCATAAGGACTTCAACACACAGGATGGTGCTGCATGAAGATGGTTATGTAGAACTGTACAATTGTACAACCCCGGAAAATGAAACGAGGAATGTGGTGGATCATCATCCGGAATTAGTGGAGGAGTTAAAGGCTGTAATCGAATCCAAATGGCGGTAATGTTGAAAAAAATAAAGCCGATATAACAAATCAAAATTAATGACTAAAACGTTCCAGAACAACAATCTGAATCTATTTCAGCTCCTTGGAAAAATATTTAAGCTTGTCCCTCAGTTCCCCAGAATAATTAAGAATATAAAGAAGGCCAAAGGGATCCATCCAAACAGCTGTGCATCATTAGGAATGATCATTGAATCCAAAGCCTTACACCATCCAAATGTCATTGGGCTTAAGTATGAGGAGCAGCGTTATACTTATTCAGCATTCAACCAAATTATAAACAAATATGCCAACTACCTTCTTCTAAAAGGGGTGAAAAATGGGGAAACAGTGATCGCGTTTTTAGAAAATAGGCCTGAGCTACTGTTTTTAATAGCAGGGTGTGCTAAAATTGGAGCTATCATTTCACTGATCAATCCGAATCAAAGAGAAATGGTCTTAATACACTCCATGGAACTTGCGCCCGGGAATCATTTTTTTATCGGGGAGGAATTAGTTCCATTTTTTGAGGCCGTTAAAAATTCTCTGAGGGCTTCCCCAGGCCATAAGTACTATTGGCTTAGTGATCAGCAGGTAACGGACTGTCCGGTTAGCTATATAGACCTGAAAAAGGAACTGGAGCAGATTGATTCAGAAAACCCCATTTCTACACGGCAAATAAAAGCAAACCAGGTTTATGCCTATGTCTTTACCTCCGGAACAACAGGTTTGCCTAAAGCTTCCCGCCAAACACACAGGAAGTGGATGACGACATATTATTGGTTTGGCAAAGTAAATATGAATCTTAATTCCAATGATGTCATGTATGTTCCACTTCCCTTTTATCATACGAACGCACTTATCGTTGGTTGGCCAACTGCCCTGGCTGCCTCATGTACCATGGTAATGAAACGAAAATTTTCGGTAACACAATTCTGGGCCGATGTAAAAAAATACAATGTTTCTGCTTTTATCTATATAGGAGAATTGTGTCGCTATTTACTAAATGCTCCCGAATCAGATCTGGATAAAAAGCACCGGGTTAGAAAAATAATGGGCAATGGGCTGAGACCCGATATCTGGTATGAATTTAAGAAGCGTTTCCAAATTAAGCACATCTTTGAATTTTATGGTGCTGCCGATGGGAATGTTGGGTTTACCAATACATTAAATTTTGATTGCACAATTGGATGGTCTGCTCAAAATTTCAGAATTATAAAATACGATGTTGAGAACGATTCACCCATTAAGGATCCAAATGGTTTCCTCATTCCCGTAAGCAAGGGAGAAACGGGTTTATTAATTTCTGAAATAAGCGATACCTCCGTATTTGATGGCTATGTTAATAAGAAACGCAATGCAGATAAAATTCTTAGCAATGTATTTAAAATCGGAGATAAGTGGTTTAACAGTGGCGACCTTTTACAGGATATTGGATTTAGACATGCAAGATTTGTAGACCGGATTGGGGATACTTTTCGATGGAAAGGGGAAAATGTAGCTACTGCAGAAGTTGAAGGTGTTGTGGGGCATCTGAAATGCGTTGAAATGTGCGCTGTCTATGGTGTTCAAATCCCGAATAACGACGGAAGAGCAGGCATGCTTGCTATTGTAAAACGCAATGGCGAAGATTTTGATATTGACTCTGTGGCCTTACAACTGCATAAAGGGCTCCCGGGATATGCAGTTCCCGTTTTTATAAGGTTAAAAAATGAAATTAACATTACCCATACCCACAAAATCAAGAAATTCGATTTAAAAAATGAAGGTTTTAATTGTAAAGATCCAATGTATGTTATGTTGCCCAAAACCAACACATATATTGAGTTAAATGAACATCTTCGTAAAGAGATCAATGCCGGTGGCATTGTATTCTGAAATCAGGGACAGACGAATTGTGGGCACGTACCCATAAGCCTTCACATTTGGTGTGGCCGGCATTTATGTAAACATCATAGTCCATTAAATGTATGCAACCTTTTTGCAGGGTTTGTATTGTAGAGTTAAAACCATTGAGTGAAGAGCAACTAATAAATGAGATCAAAAAAAACCCAATCCTTTTTGGACGGATCTATGATGAACATTACGGGACAATATTTAACTACTGCTACAGGAGGACACGCGATTTTAGCGCATCAAAAGACATCACCTCAGAAACCTTCCTGAAGGCCTATATCAATATCCATCGATTTAAGTGGAGAGGGGCCCCTTTACTCAGCTGGCTGTACAGAATAGCGAGCAATGAAATTAACCTTCATCATCGAGCTAAAAAGTATCGTCCTACCCTCCTTAAAGAAATTGACATTTCAGAATCCGCCGTACTAAATGACAGAAGGCTTACTAAAGAGAAAGAAGCTGCCGAATCAGAGCTGGGAAAGCACGAACAATTTCTGCTCGTTCAAAGGCTCCTTCAAAAAATTCCATTAAAATACCAGGAAGTTATCAGTTTAAAATATTTTGAAAAGCTGAAAATCAGGGAAATAAGTACAGTGCTCAATAAACCGGAAGGTACTGTTAAATCGCTTCTCTCTAGAGGTATAGCCCTGATCAGAAATCAAATTTAATGCAACCATTTCCAAAACCATGTATTGACCAGATATGAATATTGAGAAAGACAATTTAGAAGAAATGATGGAAAATTTAGAACTGCCAGACGTTGAAGTGGCCCAACACCAGAAAGAGTTCAGGTTGACTTTGCTGAATACAAAAAAATCTGCCATAACGGGTGCAATCCTTTTAGTTTTACCCCTATTGTTTCTCTCCGGGGTGATTTTAAAACATTACCTGCACCTCGATTTTGGCATTTTCACCGCCGTGTATAACTGGATTGGGAGGATGGATCGGCAATATGGTGACAGTTCCATATTGAACTGGGTAATAAGGACCTTGCTTACTTTGGGACCACTCACTGCCATTGGCCTTAATTTACTTTCAGTGATCCATTTTCGAATTGAAAAAGCTCAGAAAGAGATTGTATTTTCTATAAAATTGAAATGGCTCAATTGGCTGATCATCTTCCTTTGTGCAGCAATTTTTGTTGTGTTTTTTCTTTATCTTATAGTTGAAAATGCGTAGTATTACTTTTAACGGTATTATCATTCCCAATATTTGACCGATAAAAGACAGTGCAATTTTGGCAAAAGAAAAAAGGAAGGATCAAGGGCACTGAAAGGGCCACCTTTAATGTTTAATACGCATCTTCAGCCAATCGGTCAAAATACCCCTGATCTTTTTGCCGGGACCGACAGCTTAAATGACAAAATAGAAAAATTTAGACATGCTCAATTTTTATGATTATCTAAAGACCAACAGGGCTTTCCGAAAATTTGAGGTGGATGAGCTTTTATTTTCCGCCTATGATTGCCCTCTTGAAGAGTCTCCATTGGATTACTGGGTAGATAAGAATTATTTTTGTTATATCATCCGGGGAGGCGCCAGGTGGAAAACACCAAAAAATGAATACACCCTGCAGGTTGGCGATGCCGCATTCCTCAAAAAAGGTGCCCATCGTGTTTTTAAGATCCTTACAGGAGAATTTTGTGCCCTTCTTATTTTCACACCCGACAGTTTTATCAAGTCGGTTGTCAAGGATGATATTCGCATAAATCAGGTCCGTTCCCTGGGTAAGGAGGTGGATTCGGTGATTCCCCTGTTTCTTAGTCAGAGCCTGCATGATTATTTCCACTCGGTGCTGAATTTTTTTTCTGAATCGTTGCCCCCTTCAAAAAGTTTGCTGAAAATTAAGTTTAAGGAACTCATAGTTAACCTGGTAACCGGCACCCACAATCCCCAGCTAGCCAATTATTTCACGGAATTGTCATACAGCAGCAAAAAAGCCCTTGAACCCATCATGGAAGAACATTTTATTTTTAATTTAAAGCTCAGGGATTTTGCGTATTTGAGCGGGAGAAGCCTCGCCACTTTTAAACGAGATTTTATGAAATCATTTAATACATCTCCGGGAAAATGGCTGAAAAACAAAAGGCTGGAATACAGTAAGTTTCTGTTGGAAACAACGGAACTCAATATAGGCGAAATTACGCTGGAATCCGGATTTGAGAACACCTCTCATTTCATCAGGGTCTTCAAGGAAAAATATGATCATTCGCCTCTCAAACTAAGGAAGTCATTACAAATAAATTGAGACAATTCGAGCCACATTGAGCTTTTTAGCACATTTTTTGAGGCCATGGACAAATTTTGAGCTCATAATCTTCCTTATCTTATTTGTGAAAGTTTTAAAGTAAGGTGTATGAAATTAAAATTAATCAGCAATCTGCAGTTATTGGCCATTTCCGTTTTCCTGTCGACACTTATGCTGTCGATTTCGGGGTGTAAGCCCAGGGAGGTTGACATCACCGACTATAGTGCGGAAGTGGCCAGTTCATGGAACGAAATAGTAATGAACATGGCCATTGAGGAAGATGGCCTGTTAACACTTAAGGGGGTCAGGACGGAAGCAATGATTTTTATCGCCATGCATGACGCGCTTAATGCGATAAGCCCTCAATATTCTGATTTTCTCCACAAAGATCACGTTCCTTCAGCGCATCCGGTGGCAGCCGCTTCCCAGGCGGCCTATGACGTGGCCATCAATCAATTCCCCGACCGTCAGGACATCCTTAAAAAAGAACTAGTAAAATGGCTAGAGGGGATCCCGGATAGCCCGTCAAAAGAAAATGCATTAAAATTGGGCAAAACCTCAGCTAAGAAAATAATAGAGTTGCGGGAAGGCGACCAATACAATGGGGAAGCGGATTATGTATGGCATCCAATGGCGCCGGGGGTTTATGCTGAATTCAACGAGCACAGCGGAACTCCGGAAGGATTTATTTTCGGTGCCGGGTGGGCCGCGGCTCAACCATTTATGATCCCTGAACAGGGTTATTTCAGATCACCCCCACCGCCCGATATCAGCAGTGAGGATTACACCAAAGCGTTTCATGAAGTAAAGGAAGTTGGCCGTTCCGAAAGCGAACTACGGACAGAGGATCAGGCACATCTGGCGATGTGGTGGAAGGATTTTGTAGAGAATTCACACAACCGGCTCGCACGGCAGTTGATAATTAAAGAGAACCTCAATCTTTGGGAGTCGGCAAGGGTTTTTGCCCTGCTTAATATGGCGATCTACGATGGTTACATAAGTGTATTTGATAACAAATTTCATTACAATCACTGGCGTCCCTATACAGCCATTCGTTGGGCTTCCAATGACGGGAACCCCGGTACCGAACCTGACCCTGATTGGAATAATCTTCACAAACACACCTATGCATTTCCTTCTTATCCTTCTGCCCATGGAACTGCGAGTACAGCAGCCATGACAGTATTGGCGGGTACCTTAGGTAAAGGTGACGCCTACCATTTTATCATGACCACTGAAGAAGTGGATAAAGCGGGACCCTTTTCGGGAAAGATTAGAATGAATCCTTCAACCCGTGAATTTAATAGTTTTTCCCAGGCGGGAATGGAGGCATCGATGTCCAGGGTCTATTTAGGCATCCATTTTCGTTATGATTCGGAAGAGGGTTTCAACCTGGGGAAAAAAATTGGAACCTATGCACTTCAAAACTTCTTGACGCCTGTTAATTCACAACACTGAATATAATTGCCTTATACAGTCGCTGAAACAGGCAGAATATATACGTTTACAGTTGGGAATACGGCAGGGGTTTTAAAAATACGCGGGTGATGTCATTCATGGCATTGGCATACTCCTCCAATTTTATGATGCGTTGCCACTCAGGGTGAGGGCCAAACTTCGCCCATGCTTCTGCATGTGCGGCCTTATCCTTAAAGGCCAGCAAATAAGTCAGGCATGGCATCTGTTCCCCGGCAATGTTAGAGCCAAAAAATACCACCGGAAGGCCCACATCTTCAAAGATGCCGAACTCACTGTCGTTAAACATCTTGACTTTTCTGCGGAGAGCATCCTCATTGTGGCTCTCATAAATTCTTAGCTCAAATAGATTGGCTTTATCAGCAGGTTTCACCAGCTTGGGAACTCCCGGTGTTGACCGGATCAGGTTGGTGGATATTCTCTTGTAAGGTATTGATTCCTCCGCCGCCTGCAGATAGGACTTGGCATCATTCAGGTACTTCACATCCCTGGCCAGGGCATCTTTGCTAGCCTGAAAAGCCTGTATATTCTCATAGGCAATAAGCAAATAAATCTTTTTGGGCAGGGCCTCCCCGGTTTCCTCAAAGGCGCCTACATTGCCTATTCCCATTCGGTTCAGGGCCGGTATAAGCGCTTGTTCAAAATAGTTGTGCAAAACCTCAGCCGGGCTGAAATATTCTAATTCATAAGTTCTGAACTCGTAAACTTCTTCCTGTCCAGTAATTGTGGTACAAAGGGAGAATAAAAAGATGGTCGATAAAATGCGTAGATCCATAGTTGGCATGGTTTGGTTTCGAATTACAATATAACGCTTAATTATGTATTGTAAAAGTGTGCCAAAACTGTTTGGGTGGCATTCGGAAAGGGAAGTTCCAGTGGCGAAGATACCCTTACTCCCCCTCTTATGGTTCCTTGTGATTACGACCTGGATAAAAGTGTAGCAAACTTAGAAGGATAAGATTTAAATCCACCGGCTGGCGCCTGTTTCTACCAGGGGACTAACCTATGAAAATAGAAATGAAATAGTTGATTTGCTGTTATCTATGGCCCGGAAAAATGGCCTCAAATAATGATAAATTCTGTGACCATGATATCACTGCAGGTTACCAAAATACCAATAATGCAGGGATACTTAGATAATTAACGCCGATATTGCAATAAATGCTAAATTTAGGGCTTTGAAAAACAGATATGGGCGGTATCATGGTTCCACGTGGTCGGCTTTCTAATATCCCGGATAGCTGCCCGCACCCGGGTGATACATTGAAAATCTTTTACCCAATTGAGCTTCCTGGAGTAACGACACAAATTCATTTACGAAAAAGTTGCAAGTATATAATTCAATAAATATGGCAAAGGACATACGTATAGGGATCTTGGGAATTGGCGGAACCGGAGGGTTTTTCGGAGGGAAACTGGCGCATTATTATAAAAACATCGATAACGTTAAAATCGTCTTTATCGCGAGAAATAAGACCAAAAGGATCATTGCCGAAAGTGGTTTGAGGGTAGAAAGTATTGAAGGGGATTTCACGACAGCGCCTGATTTGGTAACCGATAATACCGCCGAAATAGGTGTCCTCGATATTCTCTTTGTCTGTGTTAAATCGTATAGTCTGGAGGAAGCCCTATTGACATATCGGAATAACCTTGCCAGCGGAGGGGTTGTAATAACCATCCAAAATGTTGTAAATCAGGCAGAAAGAGTAAAGGCCGTACTCCCGGACAACGTACAACATTTAGAGGGATGTGCTTACATCTTATCCAATACCATAGATATAGCCCGTATTAAACATAAAGGGGGACCTGCCACTGTATTTTTTGGAAATAACGCGGATATAAAAGAATATAAATGGGTTGAAGATATCTTTGTCAAAGCCGGTGTCAAAGCAACTTTGACAAGTACCATTTCAGAGACGATATGGAAAAAATTCCTGTTTATATCGCCCGTTGCAGTTGCTACAAGTTATTTTAACAGCACCATCGGGGAACTTAGGGATCATCCTGAAAAAATATATTTTTTAGAAGGATTAATGAAGGAACTTTTTCAATTGATCAAAACCAAGGGCATAGGTCTGGAAGCGTCTGAAATAGAAAATCACCTTAGGTTTTTGGAGAAATTACCTGAAAATGGAAAAACGTCCTTGCAGTTGGATATTGAGCAGGGAAAACCTTCTGAAATCGATTCTTTGCTTGAATATGTCCTGAAAGAATCTGAAAAGCACCATATAAAATTACCAAATTATAAAAGGGCCTATGAAAGGTTGAAAGAAACTGCCTTATGAAGAAACCAACTATTTTACGCACAACTGTGATCCCGGCCCCAATGCCATATTGATGTTAAGCGAACTACGTTTTGAGGAATCCCCGGCCCCTAAACAAGTGCCATCAGGTTTCAGGAAGGCACATAACCAGCCTGCAGGAAAGCAGTTTCGCGCCTGCCCTCCTGCTCATCAGAAATTCCCTGCTTTTGATCGGCTCTATTTCTCAGCTCGAATTTACTTACATACCTTCGCTAAAGCTATGTTGGGCAACATTTAAAAGTAAGGGACACTAAATGAAAATCCTAACTAAATCAACCGGTTCAAATGTTATTTAACTCCATTGAATTCCTGCTATTCTTTCCCACGGTTTTTTTACTTTATTGGTTACTCCAAAAAGATTTTAAAACGCAGAATATATTATTACTGGTATCCAGTTACATTTTTTATGCATGGTGGGATTGGCGGTTTCTTTCTTTAATCCTCATTAGCTCCATTGTTGACTATATTGCCGGTTCACAGATTTTTATATCTAAAACAAGGATACAAAGAAGAAACTGGCTGTTGCTCAGTTTAATCGTGAATTTAGGGATGCTCTCCATTTTTAAATACTTTAACTTTTTTGCTGAATCATTCGAAGACCTGGTGAGCATTTTCGGGTGGCAACCCAATGATTTAACCTTAAATATTATCTTACCTGTGGGTATTAGTTTTTATACCTTTCAAACGCTGAGCTACACGATTGATATCTACCGGAAACAATTTGAACCGACCAAGGATGTTGTTGCATTTTTTACCTATATCGCTTTTTTCCCACAATTGGTGGCCGGTCCTATAGAGCGGGCTTCGAATTTACTGCCTCAAATCGAAAAAAAGAGGCTATTCAGAATTGAGTGGTTTAACGCAGGTGTCATCCAAATTTTAATTGGGCTATTCCGGAAAATTGTTATCGCAGACACCCTGGGTGCCTATGTGGATTCCATTTACGGCAATCTTGGCTTTCACAATTCAACCACCATCATTCTGGCAACATTTTTGTATGCCTTCCAAATTTATTATGACTTTGCAGGATATTCAGATATCGCAATTGGAACCGCAAAATTATTAGGGTTCAGATTTAATCGGAACTTCAACCTTCCCTACTTCTCGAAATCACTTACCGAATTTTGGAGGAAATGGCATATGTCCTTATCCTATTGGCTAAGAGATTATTTATATATTTCCCTGGGCGGCAATAGAAATGGGATCAAAATTACGTACAGAAACCTTATGTTAACCATGTTATTGGGGGGGTTATGGCACGGCAGCTCCTGGAATTTTATCGTATGGGGGGGTATTCATGGGGTAGTGTTAAGTATTGAAAAATTTTTAAATTCAAGGCAGTACCTCGAACAAATAAGAAAGTTCAGTTTCCCTGGATATATAATTACTTTTTTGGTCGTCCTCCTGTCATGGATATTTTTCAGGGCACCCGATTTAGATGCTGCCACTTTAGCGCTGAAAAACATAATGGAATTTGATTTTTCCATGCCATTTGTAGGAAATACGAATACGATCGCCAGTGCTGCAGTGTTTTTATTCCTTGGATTGTTATTTGATCTATACCTGTTTAATAATGATATTTATCTGGAAGACCTTGGAGAAAAATTTAGTGTCCTGAAAATCTCAACGATTGTTTCAATTGTAACTGTACTCATGGTTCTTTTTTATTCAACCTCGGAAAACTTTATTTATTTTCAATTTTAAATCATGACGAAAGAATCCTTAAAACATCTTATAAAAATTGTTTTTTTAGTCCTTTTGATTTCTTTTCTGGTAGATAAAATTGCGTTTGTTGCCCTTAACAGGATCAGTGATGAAGTAATGAGTGGTCAAAGCCTGGGGAAGGTAAACCATTATTTAAAGATTAAGGACGATTCGGAGCTGATAGTTTATGGAAATTCAAGGGCCAATCACCATATCGACCCTTCTAAAATAACGGAAAAGGGATTTAATATGGGCGTTAACGGCACGAGATTGGCCTACTCCTATGGATTATTAAAACTGCTGCCCAAAGAGAAAAAACAAATATTGCTAATACAGATAGATCCGGAACATGCATTTTCTGAAGATTATAAAGGTGAGGATATTGAACTTCTAAGATCCAAATACAATAGAAATAAAATTATCAAAACGGAAATAAAAAAACTGAACCAGGAAAATGATTTACAAAACTTCTTTTGGACTTTAGGTTATAACGGCAAAGTTCTTGGCATTTTAAAAAATTACTTCAGGCCCAATTATGATTATAAGGTTTACAGTGGTTACGATCCAATCTACGTCACCGGATCCCAAAGAAAAATATTGGAAAATATTCTCGCAGATGACAAAAAAGAGCCATGTCCGGATGGGTTGACCTTTAATCATATCTACGATCTTGAATTAGATGAAATAAGACAATTCAGTCAGGCCAATAATAAGGTGGCTATCTTTTTTACTTCCCCCAGGCAAAATGATTACTGCAAGGACGATAATGTTAAATTTGGCCGGATAATGAATGCCAAGGAAATGATTTATTACGACCTTACAGACTATTTCAAGGAAAACGATTCCATAATTTATTGGAAAGATCCAAGCCATTTATCAAATATCGGGGCGGAAATATTTACAGATGCCATTAAAGATATCATTGAGAGGACTGAAAAATGAGTTTTAGTCAAGGGTAAGTACCTGTTGGTCTTACCCTCCGTATCCGCCGGCCCCGCCTTTATGTAACCCTTCGGAGGAGAAAGGCTGGCAGAAAGAATAACCGAAGAGTGGCATGCGAGCAACAGAACGCTAAAATTCTGAATGATGAATAAATATGATCTCTTGATGTCAGCGCTGTTTTTGATTGTGCTTTCTTCATGTGAAGAAAAACAAATGTCCCTGATGGTGACTTCACCAAACGGATCCAATCAGGTTACATTTGCCTTATCCAAAGAAGGACAGCCCTTCTACCTGCTGTCCCATAATGGTATAGCGGTCATTGATACGTCTTACATAAGTTTTGACTTTAAGGATTTGCCTGCGTTAAAAGATGATTTTACAATTGTGGGTTCAGATATGGCAACCACCGATGAATCCTGGCAAATGCCATGGGGTGAACAGTTGGACGTAAGAAATAACTACAATGAGTTGATTGTACATCTTGAAGAACTATCTGAAGCCAAAAGAATGCTAAATATTCATTTCAAAGTCTACAATGACGGTGTTGGGTTCAGATATGAATTTCCGGAACAAGAAAACCTGGATGAAGTTTTAATTACCGATGAAAATACAGAATTCAATGTAACAGGCGACCATAAAGTTTGGTGGATTCCCGGCGATTGGGATATTTACGAGCATTTATACAATGAGACCAAATTTTCTGAAATTGACGCTCTTTCCAAACAGAACGACCCCAATTTAAGTGCAACCTATATTCCGGAAAATGCTGTAAACACACCGGTTACCATGAAAACAGAGGAAGGGTTATATTTAAGTTTCCATGAGGCAGATCTGACCGATTATTCGGGGATGACATTAAAAGTTGATAATGAAAACCTCAATATGGTCAGCGAACTGGTAGGTTCAGAGATCTTAGGCGGAAAAGCAAAAGTCACCGTACCATTTAGTACTCCCTGGCGCACCATTCAGATCGCCGGAAATGCCGGGGCCCTGATTGAATCGAAAATGATATTGAACCTGAACGATCCTAACAAAATTGGGGATGTCAGTTATTTCACCCCCATGAAATATGTGGGTATTTGGTGGGAAATGCATATTGGCAAATCTACCTGGGATATGGAAGGCAGCCAGGATATGAACACATATACTACTGGAAAAGTGGGGCGGTCGAGACATGGTGCCACTACAGAAAATGCAAAAAAATATATCGATTTTGCCTCTGCTAATGGAATAAGGGGTCTTTT
>Ga0102947_1000567_pt1 | contig 13145 bp, 10 predicted proteins | sample SalPon2A_A_D2_MG_FD_78210 | JGI IMG/M metagenome (GOLD analysis project Ga0102947, IMG submission 78210) | Soil microbial communities from South San Francisco under conditions of wetland restoration - Salt Pond MetaG R2A_A_D2_MG | ecosystem: Environmental > Terrestrial > Soil > Wetlands | place... | reverse complement strand
TGAAATTGTAAGTCAGATGGGGAATCAGGGAGGCTCCAATCCCCTGCTCGATATGGTTCAAAATTGGGTGGATTCAGGAGTCATTGGCAACATTTCAAAAGTACAGGTATGGACCAACAGGCCCGTGTGGCCCCAGGGGTATGCCATGCCCGAGGCGGATCCTGCGCAAAAACCGGAGGATCTTTATTGGGATCTATGGTTAGGTCCGGCTCCTGCAAGGCCCTACACGCCAAATCTGCACCCCTTTAACTGGAGAGGATGGTGGGATTATGGAACAGGGGCTTTGGGAGATGTGGGTTGCCATCTTATAGACATACCCTTCAGAACACTGGGTCTTAAATATCCGAAGGATGCCGAATGCAGCGTAGGATCGGTCTATACACAAATGTGGAATGCAGATTACCATCCTGAAGGATGCCCTCCATCCTCCTTTATCACTTTGCATTTTGATGCCACAGAAAAAAGTAAATCTCCTATTGAGCTTACCTGGAGCGATGGCGGAATACGTCCTTCCCATCCTGATATTATTCCGGCTGACCATGATATCGGGGGTAAAAACAGCAGCAATGGGGTCCTGATCATAGGTGAAAAGGGCATTATCTCCACAAATATCAATGATAGTTCACCGTTGATGCCAAAACTGTACCTCAACGATGGTACCACCGATTTTGGACCGGAAGTAGAAGACAATGAAGAACCTGAATACGGCCATCAGCGCAAATGGGTGGATGCCTGTAAAGCGGGATTCAATAGTCCGGAACATCGAGGTTTAACTTCTTCCTTTGACTATGCCGGGCCCATGACTGAAACGGTACTGATGGGCAATCTTGCCATTCGCAGCTATATGCTGCAAAGGGAAAACGGTGCAGGGGACATGGAATTCTTTGCACGGAAAAAGCTCTTATGGGACGGAGAAAATATGCGCATCACCAACCTGGAAGAGGCCAACCAATTTGTTGGGAGGACCTACAGGGAAGGTTGGAACGTATAGCGGTATTCCCTAGTCGCTCAGCGGTACAACAACGATGCTTCTGAATTCTACCGGGCCGTGATCTCCCTGTATCAGCAAGGGGCCGGCCTCAGCTTCCCGGTTGTCCAATGCGCCTCCAGTCATGCCCGGGATAATCTGATCGTTTACAATCCTTGCCCCATTGGCGATAATGGAAACTCTTCTGCCTATCAGGGTAATATCAAATGTCTGCCATTCACCGGCGGCTCTGGCAACCATTTCATTGGGAGTTATGAACCCGTAAACGCCACCGAAATACACATCGGAAGGCGGCAGTCCCTCGGTATCCATAATCTGCACTTCATAACGTCCCCGAAGATAAATACCACTATTACTTCCTTCCGGATATCGAAATTCGAGATGCAACTTAAAATTTTTAAATTTTTGGAGGGAAACCAGGTTGGCACCCGATTCAGGACTTTTTAGTACCCCTGATTCAACGATCCACTGGTTTTCTCCAATGGCCTCCCACCCGGTCAGATCTTTACCGTTGAACAGGGCTATGGGGGCACCCCAGGCAGGGTGGGCTGTATATTTAAGTTCCGGGGCTCTCGTTCCCTCCCACGCATAGCTTTTCCCATCGGTATAAACCATGGTGCCTTTTAAATTTTCCCCGTCCAGGGAACCTTCAAAACTCATATTGGAATCCCCCGGTTCCCACTGAGGAGGAATTGAAAAGCTGAATTTGCCCTCCCGGAGTATAATTTCTGCAATGGGCCTTGCACTCCCAAAGGCGTATACAAACCTTCCTGTCAAGGTCTTATTCCCCGAATGCCTGATCTCCAGCCAGGAAGGAAGCTCTTTACCCCCCTGGGAAATAGTGAGATTCCACCTTCCTTCCAATGGATTTACCTCCTGTGCATACAAGGTTAATGCGATCGTGTTCAGGAGCAGTATGACGGCCATACTGAGGCCCTTTTGTCTGTATTTCATAAGGGGTATTTTTAGTTTAAAGTGTGATTTTATCCTTTTTTATTACTCACAATCATCCCTGCGGCGGGTATCTATCAAATAGATGACCTTCCATCCTTCGCCATCATTAAATAACTGGAAAGAATTGACCCCACAATGACTGAAATTATCATTGATCCAGAATTCATAGGGCGTCCAGGCATTGGCCATGGCCCCGTCTATCCGGATACTGTATGATTTGATCTTTTCCTGAAAATTGACAGAATCCGGGATAGACACGATAGATTTTATCAGATCGTCCATATCTTCTGATCTCATTCCAAGCTTCCCGTCCTTATTCCTGCCGATAGTCTGCAAAATAGGACGATCACTAACTGCTGCTTGCATCGTTAAGGAATCCTTTGCGTGAAATCCGCGGAAAAAAGTTTCTATTACCCTTTGGACTTCTGCCTCCTGCGGATCCTGGGCCGAAAGGCCCGCAGAAACCAAAAGTATACAGATCATTAAGCAATTTTTCATGTCCGGAGTTTCGCCAAAAATAGCTAAATTTTTGTTTTAAGGTTGACCCGTTTTTCTCCGGGTTTGTTTTTAAAGGGCCATACGAGTATTTTTTGACCTAAAAACAGAAACCTGGTTTACAGGGCGAACTACCATAAAACAAAATCCTTACATTTATCCCAGTTAAATCAATCCGCATGTCAACCGCTAAAAAAGAGTACAAAAGAGTCACGGTAAAGTCACTAGTAGAAATGAAACACCGGGGAGAGAAGATCTCCATGCTTACAGCTTATGACTATTCCATGGCTAAAATTGTGGATGCGGCCAAGGTGGATGTCATCCTTGTAGGGGACTCTGCCAGCAATGTAATGGCGGGTCATGAAACCACGCTTCCCATTACACTCGATCAAATGATCTATCACGCCTCTTCAGTGATCAGGGCAGTCAACAGGGCGTTGGTAGTGGTAGACATCCCCTTTGGAAGTTATCAGAGCGACCCGAAGGAAGCACTGCGTTCTGCCATTCGCATCATGAAGGAAAGCGGGGCACATGCCGTGAAGATGGAGGGGGGGATAGAAATAAAGGACTCGGTGCGCCGTATACTAAATGCCGGGATCCCGGTCATGGGCCATTTGGGGCTCACCCCCCAGTCTATCTATAAATTTGGCACCTACGCCGTACGCGCCAAGGAAAAAGACGAAGCCGAAAAACTGATGGAAGATGCGGAACTTCTCGAAAAACTGGGTTGTTTTGCAGTTGTCCTTGAAAAAATTCCCGCAGAATTGACCAGGAAGGTGTCCGCAAGTATTACGATCCCGACCATTGGAATTGGAGCGGGACAGCATGCAGACGGACAGGTACTCGTCATACACGATTTACTGGGGATGACACACGAATTCAATCCGAGATTTTTAAGAAGGTACCTGAACCTCTATGAAGACATGGGCAATGCCATATCTCAATACGTAAATGATGTGAAGAGTAAGGATTTCCCGAGCGATGACGAACAATATTGAATAGGGGATGTGTAAATCCTAATGATCCGGTCTTTGAACCAGAGGTAGGTACAGCCCCTTTTTAGCAGTCCGAGAATATGGCCATTCATGCTTATGAAAAGATGCCATCACCAAATCCCGTAAAACGCAGATCCTGAGTGACCAGAAACCGTAACATCGAACATAGCACCCCTGCCAACCTGCAGGTACTTTTTGAAGATAACCACCTGATCGCCATCAATAAAAGGCCGGGAGATATCGTACAGGGAGACAAGACGGGAGACATTCCACTGAGCGATATTGTAAAGGCATATATTAAGAAGAAATACAACAAAGCCGGAGAAGTATATCTGGGAGTTGCCCACCGGTTGGACAGGCCAACATCCGGTATTGTGATGTTCGCCCGCACGTCCAAGGCTTTGCCCCGCTTAAACAAAATCTTTTCAGAAAAAAAGGCCGACAAAACCTACTGGGCCCTGGTTAAAAACCAGCCCGGCAATGAAAAGGATACCCTCGTGCACTGGTTGAAAAGAAATCACCGGCAAAATAAGTCGTACGCCCATGAAAAGGAGGTCCGCGACAGTAAAAAAGCAATCCTGGACTATGTTGTATTAAAGAAATTAGACACCTATTATTTACTCGAAGTGAATCTGAAAACCGGGCGTCATCATCAGATCAGGGCACAGTTGGCTGCGATTGGCTGCCCTATCAAGGGCGACCTCAAATACGGTTTTGACCGAAGTAACGAGGACGGCAGCATTCATCTGCATGCCCGACACCTGGCCTTTGAACATCCGGTGAAGAAAGAACCGCTTGCCATCACGGCCGTTCCGCCCCCCGATGCCCTGTGGGATGCCAGTTTGTGAATTTTAACCATAGCACATCATTACCATGCCATAGAAAAGGGACGCACTGTTCCCAACCGGGAGCCCCTAAAATACAGGTTATAAATCGGGTACGATATTTGGAATTGCAGGGTGCCTTAATTTAATTGAAATGATGATCAGGAGAACGCCATGAATACTATTCATCCCGGAGGTAGCTTCCTGCAGAGGCTATGGCTCCATTGACAGTTAATTACACCCACAAAATTGACGCCCGGATAACCGCGATCAGCATTCCCCGGGTGATGCCGGCCCTGGTTCGTGGCATATCTCCGGAAATGGCTGCCTTCATTGGTAATACAAAAAACCTCAGGTATATGCAATTCCCGGGCACAACTCCGTAGCGTGCCCAATATCTCGATCATCAAATGCATCATATGACCGGGAATCCTTTTAAAGAAGTATTCCGAAAAAATAACGGCATGCAAAGGACGCTGGCGCCTATCAGTGAAACGAGAAATACCGTCAGGGAACTACGGACCTACAACAACCGTAACCTCAGGGGAACATTTCTCTGTTGCGGCGGTAATTTTGACCGGGTAAATGCGGGGAAATGGCAAAGGGGCATCAAACTGAAAAGTTGGCCGATGGGTTGATCCGGCAGTTCGGCGACAAAGCGCCTTCCAGGGTTACCGGATAGCCACTTTTGCTTTTGCTCTGATAATCTCAGCTACCGGCCTGTTCTGTAAATGGCTCTCCAGCCATGAAAGGATATCCAGATACAAAAAAGCCCTTTTCTCATAGGGGTGATCCTCATACTTTTTAAGCTGGTCGTACAACTTTTGAAATTCGAGTCGAAGTTGGTGGGGGTAGATGTCTCCCAGGCCCCTTAAAAATTTGATCATTTCTTTCTGAACCTCGTGCAGGTCGTTCATCCTCAATAAGAATTTGTAGGTGCTTTTAAGCTGAACTTCCAGGTGATAGTCCATTCCTGCTTCATAATGGGCGACCAGGCTTAGTACCCTGGCAAAGCACATAAGGTCTTCCCTCATTTTAAGGTTCTTGTTATTGATGATCCTTTTTAGATACTGGATACATGTTTTGTTATCTCCCAAACCAAAATAAAGACATGCAATTTTGTAATAGAGGACCATAATATGGTGCTCATCAATTCTATCCCTGTGCTTGGCTATGCCATACTCTATAATGCGTACCAGGTAAAGCCCTTTTTCAAAAGTGCCTTCCATAAAGTGAAGGTTTAACTTATTGGCATTTACGTACAGGAATGCAAGGGAAGCAATATTGTCATTTCTGGGAAAATCCTTCTCCCCGATGGTCTTTTCAAGTTTTTCAAGAGTAGATTTAAATTGAGAGCTGTATTTAACGTAAAACAAGGATTCTAACAAATAGTGGTTCCCTTTTAAAAAGAAAACGGGATTCAGGAGTATCATCTCTTCATGCTCGTAAAAAAGATTTACCCATTTGTTGGCATATTTATAACAGGAAAGGAAATCCTGTATCAAAAAACTATACCATAAATGCGCCTTATAGAGCCACAGTTTCTCCCTAAAGCCCAAATCCTTCATTTTATACTTCGGCAAGTGTGCTTCAAAATAATGCTTCACTTTCTGGTAATCCTCATCACTCCTTACGTAGCCAACCTTCAACATCATGCCATAGAGCTGTAGGGATAGATTGGAAAGTTTGCTGGTGATCACATTTTGTTCAGATAACTCCTTGGCCTGCACCGACAGTTCGTCAGCACGATCCGGGATACTACGGGTTATAAATTGGGTTTCAATGATCTTTTCCAACTCCACAATTTCATAGGCGATGTTCTTTTCCTCATTCTCAATGGCCACGCCTTTCACCTTATCCAATATTTTAAGACTCTGTTTGTACAATCCCTTTTGGTACAGAATTGTGGCAAAATCGAGTTGCTCCCTTATCTGGACCCTTATATTCTGATTCACAGGGTTGAGCCGTAGGCTTACCAGAATTTGTTTGTACAAATGCGCCTTCAGGTTGGAAAGCTGCGTTTTTTTTACGATCTCACTATCCAGGATGATCCGCTCATCATAGCGTTTCATTTTGTCCATAAGATTAAACAAGGCCAGGAATTTGGCATCCGTATTTACACCCAACCGGCCTACATATAATTTAAATTGCCGTTTTTCCGACTTGGACAAGGATTTTACCAGAACGAACAAGGCGTCTTTGTGGGTATTTGTCATCGTAAAAAGAAGGATTTAAATAATTGTATTTCAGAATATTAACTATTCGAAAAAGTAAATTAACGTTGTAAATGATACATTGTCCCTCACTGCTTTTGAAAAGCTAATTATATATTCGTAAAGGTGACTAAAATTATGTAAAAATAATGAGTAAAGATAAGGTACACATTTTTGATACCACATTGCGTGACGGTGAACAGGTCCCCGGTTGTAAATTGGATACCAAACAGAAATTGGTGATCGCTGAAAGGCTGGACCAGTTGGGGGTGGATGTTATTGAAGCCGGTTTCCCGATTTCCAGTCCGGGTGACTTCAAATCGGTTTCTGAAATAGCCAGGGTCGTTAAGAATGCGACCGTATGTGGCTTGACAAGATCGGTTAAAAAAGATATTGAGGTGGCAGGCGAAGCCCTTAAAAATGCCAAGAAGCCGAGAATCCACACGGGTATCGGCACTTCGGAATCCCACATAAGATTCAAATTCAATTCAACCAGGGAAAAGATCCTGGAAAGGGCTGTGGCTGCGGTAAAATATGCCAAAACTTTTGTTGAGGACGTCGAGTTTTATGCGGAGGATGCCGGCAGGACTGACAATGAATACCTGGCACGTGTTTGCGAGGAGGTCATCAAAGCCGGTGCAACCGTTCTGAACATTCCGGATACCACGGGCTATTGTCTTCCTGAAGAATACGGGGCAAAGATGAAATATCTGAAGGAACACGTAAAAGGCATTGAAAAGGCGATCCTTTCGTGCCACTGCCACAATGACCTGGGATTGGCTACCGCGAACTCCATTGCCGGGGTTATCAACGGGGCACGGCAAATTGAGTGTACCATTAATGGCATCGGGGAACGCGCAGGGAATACATCCCTGGAAGAGGTGGTCATGATCCTTAGACAACACCCGGACCTTAATCTGGATACCGGGATCAACAGCAAGTTGTTATTCAGCACAAGCCAGATGGTGTCCCAAAAAATGGGAATGCCGGTGCAACCCAATAAGGCGATCGTAGGTTCCAATGCCTTTGCCCATAGTTCCGGGATTCATCAGGATGGGGTCATTAAAAAGAGGGAGACCTATGAGATTATTGATCCGGAAGATGTTGGGGTAAACGAATCCTCTATTGTCCTTACCGCACGTAGCGGGAGGGCTGCCCTGGCCTACAGAGCCAAAAAGGTCGGGTACGAACTCACCAAGCTGCAATTGGACAAGGTATACGAGGAGTTTTTAAATTTTGCAGACCGCAAGAAGGAAATTTTGGATGAGGACATCCATGAGATCATTTCTGCAAGCGAGATAAATATTGAAAGTTTAGCCTAGATGAATCTTAAAATTGCCCTATTACCTGGTGACGGCATTGGTCCCGAGGTGACTGCACAAGCCGTAAAGTGCCTCCATGCGGTTGAAGATACTTTTGGCCACCATTTCACTTTTACAGAGGCCATTGTAGGGGCCGCAGCGATTGAAAAAACCGGCAGCCCCCTCCCGCAGGCTACCCTGGAATTGTGCAGGAATTCAGATGCCGTATTGTTTGGAGCTATTGGCGATCCTAAATACGATAACGATCCTGAGGCCAAAGTACGTCCTGAACAGGGCCTTATGGAATTGCGGAAGGGCCTTGGGCTTTATGGCAATATAAGGCCGGTAAAAGTATTTCCTACCATCATTAAAAAATCTCCGTTGAGGGAAGAGCTCCTGAAGGGTACCGATTTTATAATTTACCGGGAACTTGCAGGCGGGATTTACTTCGGGGAAAAAACTTTGAGCGCCGATGGGACGGTAGCATCTGATCTGTGTATTTATACCGAACAGGAAATCAGCAGAATTGCCCATCTGGCATTCAAGGCAGCCAAAAGCAGAAGAAAAAAACTTACGCTGGTAGACAAGGCCAATGTGCTAGAAACTTCAAGGCTGTGGCGTAAAGTGGTGAAAAAAATTGGAGAAAGCTATCCGGAAGTGTCGCTCGACTTCCTTTATGTGGACAATGCCGCCATACAGCTCATATTAAACCCCAGACAGTTCGATGTTATCCTTACGGAGAACATGTTTGGCGACTTTCTTTCGAGTGAGGGATGTGTAATTGGAGGATCCATTGGTTTGCTGCCTTCCGCTTCCGTTGGGGACAAACATGCCATGTTTGAGCCGATCCATGGTTCCTATCCCCAGGCAGCAGGTCAGAATATAGCAAATCCCATTGCGTCCATTTTATCGGGCGCTATGCTGCTCGACCACTTTGGCCTGGATGAAGAGACGCATGCCGTGGTAAACGCTACCTATAAATGCATGAAAAAAAATATAGTTACCCCTGACCTCGATCCCAAAAGTAAGTACGGGACAGAAGATGTCGGAGAATTTATCGCGAGCAATATTGTAGATTCAGAGGACTTTCAAACGATCAATAAAGAGAATATCGGGTTGGGAAAATCAACCATCATTTAATTACATTCTTTTTTAGTCACCCGGAAGGGCCTTCTATTTTCCGGAAGGCCTTTTGTATTTTTTGGGGGATATGGAGGCGTACGGACCGCGTCTATAAGACATCTTTAAACCCATTGGCCCCTGTCCCCCCGCCTTCCCCTACTCTGCCAGCAAACTATTAATGAAATCACTGAATTCCCTTTTAAAACTTTCATATTTCTCTCCGGTCGCAGGGCCGTTAAACCCGGTGAGTATCCTTCTAACCTCTCCCTTTTTGTCAACGAATATCGTGGTGGGATAGGACATCACATGATTGAGCATCGGTAGTTTTTTATTGGCCTCTGTTTTATCCGAACTTCCATATTGGGCCAGCAATATGGGGTAATTTACTCTTATCCGGTCCCGTAATCTCTGTATTCCCTTAAATGCATCCTCCCTGGTTTTGGCATACTCAAATGCCAAAGCCACCACTTCCAACCCGGGCTGTTGTTCCTTTTCTAGATAACTGGCCAAAAATTTGGTTTCATCAAGGCAGTTTGGGCACCAGGTACCCATGACCTGGACAATGACCACTTTATTTCTGAACTCCGGATCGCTCAGGGAAATAAGATTCCCTTGCGCATCGGGAAAGGAAAATTGAAATTTTCCATATCCTTCTTTGATAAAAGTCAGTGAATTTTCGTCAGGTAATGTAAACCCTTCATTGCGCCGGGCGGTAAAAAATTCCCTGGAATGATTTCCCGAATAAAAAGTGCCGTTTAAAGTACTGTCTGTTGCATGGGCAGTAAACAGGTACGCATGGGCGCCATCAAAGGTAGAAAGTTCCAGGATATCACCGTCCACAACCCCTTCCAAATAACGGTAGTCCCCGGTTGGGGTCCTAAATGTGCCCGTAACCTTGCCATGTTTTTGCGTAAAGATCCCCTTGCCGGCGTAGCTTTCCCTGGTTTTAGGGTTAAAGGTGGTTTCCCAGACTCCTGAAATATCAACATTGGCGGTCCTGGTGTTCGAAAATCTGGGCACATCCCCATAAGAAGCATGAAAAGGAACCTCCCTTCCCAAACTTTCTTTAATAAACTTTCCGTTGATCTGATTTTTGGTAAAAGTCCCGCTGATATATCCCTCAAAAACCGGCATCCTGATCATAATGGAGTCCCCGTCAATGTAGATTTCATCAATGGTAAGTACCTCATCGGCATTGTAAGCCTTCATGATAAATCCATTGTCGGTGTGGTCCATTGTAAAGGTAAATGGCAATAACTTATCGTCCATTACCACCAGATGCGCCAGCCAGGGCCCTTCACTTAAACTGTTTTCCGCGGTCAATTCGCACCCGAGCATAAAAATGCATGCAAGCCCGGATACCCATTTATTTATCATCATTTATCTTTAAAAATCAAAGATCGAAATTACGAGGCAAAACTTACGTTAAAAAATACTTCAATTACATGGTATGCAGTTGAATGTAAGGTGCCATTGTTTTATCTTTGGGCGATTAAAACCAACCGATGAACATTTCCTATAACTGGCTAAAACAGTTTCTCCAGCTTGATTGGGAGGCCAAAAGAACAGCAGATCTTTTAACGGATCTTGGACTGGAAGTTGAAGGAATCTATCCCTTTGAATCGGTTAAGGGCGGTTTGGCCGGTGTGGTGGTAGGCCATGTGTTAACCTGCGAAAAGCATCCGAATGCGGATAAACTAAAACTGACCACCGTAGATACGGGAGGGGCTCATGCCCTCCAGATCGTCTGTGGTGCTCCCAACGTTGCTGCCGGGCAGAAAGTGGCCGTAGCTACTGTTGGAACTACTTTATACAATGCGGAAGGAAAACCCTGGTCCATAAAAAAAGGGAAGATCCGTGGGGAAGAAAGCCATGGAATGATCTGTGCAGAGGATGAACTGGGATTGGGTGACAGCCATAAAGGCATCCTGATCCTGGAGCCCACCTTAAAACCCGGAACCCCGTGTTCCGAAATATTTGATGTGGAGCATGATAAGGTCTTTGAAATTGGGCTGACACCCAATCGGGCCGATGCCATGAGCCATTTCGGCGTTGCCAGGGATTTAAGGGCAGGCTTGAAACAACAGGAAATAAACAAGGAATTAATCACACCGTCAATAAGTAACTTTAATATTATGAACCGGTCGCTGAAGATGGATGTTTCCGTAGAGAACAGTGACCTGGCACCGAGATATTGCGGGGTGACCATCAGCAACCTAATCGTCCAGCCTTCCCCGGACTGGCTTAAGAACAGGCTCAGGGCCATAGGCTTAAAACCGATCAACAATGTAGTGGATGCCACCAATTATGTGCTCCATGAATTAGGGCAGCCGCTGCACGCTTTTGACGCTGACCGGATATTCGGGAACAAAATCATAGTGAAAAAAGTAAAACCGGGAACAAAATTCATGACGCTGGACGGGCAGGACAGAGAGATACACAAGGATGATCTGATGATCTGTGATGCCGAAAAGCCCATGTGTATTGCGGGCGTGTTTGGGGGTATAAATACAGGGGTAACGGAAGATACCACGGCTATTTTCCTGGAAAGTGCCTACTTCGACCCCGTTTCCGTAAGGCAATCCTCCAGGCGGCACGGCCTTAGTACAGATGCTTCCTTCCGATTTGAACGGGGAATTGACATCAACAACGTGGAATATTGCCTCCGGCGGGCGGCCTTGCTCATCAAAGAACTGACCGGCGGCGACATTACGTCAGATGTTGTTGATCTCTATCCAAAAAAGAAGGAAAACTACCAGGTGTTTTTAACCTTCGAGAAAATAAATAAACTCATCGGCCAGGAAATAAAAAAGGATACCATAAAATCAATCCTTGCTTCCCTGGATATCCAGGTAAAAAGTGTCACGGAATCCGGCCTGGGACTGGAAATTCCATTTTACAGGACGGATGTACAGCGCGAAGTTGATGTCATTGAGGAAATTCTCCGGGTTTATGGATATAACAACGTGGCCTATGGGACCAAATTAAATGCTTCCGTTGCCACTACTTCCAGATTTGAGGATCACAAATTACAAAACGTCATAGGAAACCTGTTATCTGATGGCGGGTTTTATGAAATACTCTGTAACAGTCTCACCAACCAGGCGTACCCGGAACTCATTGAAAGTCCGGAAAGAGTTCCTGCTGTGGCTATCCTGAATCCTCTGAGCAACGACCTGGCCGTTCTCAGGCATTCTATGTTGTTTACTGGCCTTGAGGCAATTTCATATAATGTCAACCGAAAGCAACAAAGCCTTAAGTTCTTTGAATTTGGGAAAACCTATCACCCTTCAAAAAAAGAATTTAAAGAGATACATCACCTGTCGGTCCTGATCACTGGCGACAGGCATTCGGAAAGCTGGACGATGGGGAACAGAAAATCCGATTTTTACTATCTCAAGGCCGTGGTCCTCATGATCTTAAATCGGCTGGGTATTACGGAACCTGACACAAATGCAGTTGACGGCGCCCCATTTTCAGAAGGAATTACCTTCATGGTGGGCGAAAAGGCTATCGTAAGCCTTGGCGTTGTCCAAAAATCCATCCTCAGTACATTTGATCTTAAGCATGAGGTGCTCTATGCAGATTTCAATTGGGATCTTGTGGTCGGGGAAGCGGCCCGAAAGAGGATCGTACACCAGGAAATTCCGAGATATCCCGAAGTGAAAAGAGATCTTGCGTTGTTACTGGACGAGGGGATCAGCTTTAAGCAGGTGCGGGAAATTGCGATAAAGGCCGAAAATAAATTATTGAAGAATATCAGCCTATTTGATGTGTATACCGGTAAAAACCTGCCAGAAGGTAAAAAGTCCTATGCGGTCAGTTACACGCTGCAGGATGCAAAAAAGACACTGACCGATAAACAGATCGACAAGATCATGAAAAAACTACAGGACCGTTATAAAAAGGAACTTGGAGCCCAACTACGGTAATTCCGTATTTATAATTGACCTGGCATAATAACACTGTCAATGACATGGATAACCCCATTGCACTGGCTTGCATCTGCCGTGGTTATTCGTGCCGTATTGCCACAGCAGTCGGTGAGTACAATATCAATCCCATCCATAGTTGCGGTTATTTCATCTCCCTGTACCGTTGTGAACGTTGCCTTGCCGGCCCCACGGCACATGGCTTTTAATATTTTGGAAGCGGTCAGTTTCCCGGCAACGATATGATATGTAATCACCGCTTGTAATTCCTTTTTATTTTCCGGAAGCAAAAGGGTGGCTATTCGATCCGGGGACCATTTT
>Ga0102947_1000566_pt1 | contig 13167 bp, 12 predicted proteins | sample SalPon2A_A_D2_MG_FD_78210 | JGI IMG/M metagenome (GOLD analysis project Ga0102947, IMG submission 78210) | Soil microbial communities from South San Francisco under conditions of wetland restoration - Salt Pond MetaG R2A_A_D2_MG | ecosystem: Environmental > Terrestrial > Soil > Wetlands | place... | reverse complement strand
TGGACGATGCTGCTTCCGTTTACAGACTTTTGAAACGGACAAAAATCTGCAAGTTCACGAGATTATCTACCTCAATGATCGCTCATCACTCGAATTAGTAGACTACCAGGGACGTTTGTTAAGTGCAAAGTATTATGACGACCACTCGCACAGTTCAGGGCACTACTGGGCTTACGATCACAGAGGATGGAGCGACTTTGCACAGGCCGTCATTGGAGAGGGAAAAACATGGATGCCACCTAATTTCAGTGACACCGCACCAGAGGAGAGCCAGGCCTATTTCCACCTGATCAATGTACTCGGCAGAAACGAGTACGGATGGATATGTGAGTACAGTACTGTAGGAATGGCTCCTGAACAACGCGAAGCAATACTTTTACTGCTCGACCAGGATAATATAGAACTGATTAGGCAGGTGCTTCGCGGACCAAATCTCGAAGGAAAGATCTATGCTGCTGATGTCTTGCTTTATCTAGACAGCCAGGGAATATCGTTGTCAAACGATGATAGGCAGATAATTGATGAGTTGCGTAACAGCAAGGCCAAGGTACACACCTGCGGTAATGCAGGATCGTATAGAATCTACCTGAAAGCTTCTCATCAGGTCTTATCTGACAGCGCTGTAGCTCGTATCCCTGAGATGTATAACCTGCTAGCCGAGTTGGGCTATTGAAAGGTAAAATGAGCCACCTGATTATTCCCTCTTGGAAATGATGTATCTTATTAAACGTCGACAGCAGTTTACCTCAGCACTTCCCTTTCATGGTCATCCTCGGCATCGACCCCGGCTCCCGTTTCACTGGCTACGGCGTCATCGACATTGATGGGCGTGACGAGCACATCGTAGAGTACGGCGTGCTGCGGCTGGACGGGACGGACGACCATGAACTCCGCCTCAAGCAAATCTACGACCGCCTCACCAAAGTCATCAACCGGGTATTGCCAGACGAGTGTAGCATCGAAATGCCTGTCTACGGGCGCAACCCACAGTCGATGCTGAAGCTGGGCCGGGCACAGGCAGCTGCGATGCTGGCCGTGCTGAACCGGCAGATCCCGGTGACCGAATACACGCCGAAGCAGGTCAAAAAGTCGGTGACGGGCAACGGCAACGCCTCGAAGGAGCAGGTCTGGTACATGGTCCGCGCCATGCTCACCATCACCGACGACGACCCCAAGCTGGGCCTCGACGCGTCCGACGCGCTCGCCGTCGCGCTGTGCCATGCGCATCGCCAGCAGCCAGGCGCGCCGAAGCAGCAGCACAGCGACTGGGCCAGCTTCATCCGCGCCAATCCCGGCCGGGTAGGGAAATGAGGGTTACTGGTTTATGATTGCGGGTTCAACGTTCAACATTGCAAACAACAAAACCTTGAACATTGAACCCAGAACCCTTAATCGTAGAAATACCCTCGCTCTTCGTCACGGACGCGGACGACGGTGGCGGCTTCTTCCTGGTCAATGTTGTGCAGCGAGAGTTGCCCGATGAGGAAAGCAATCTGCTTGTCTTTTTGAGGAGCCTGGTTCCACTCTGGGTGGGCCTGTTCGATGATACTGACGAGGATGCGCAGGTACGGATAGCGCTCCTCTGGTGTGCTGAGATCGGCCACCGACTGGGCGAAGAGTTGGGCGTTGCGTCCGACCTGTCGGTCAATGATTTTGCTAGTGTAATACATAAACGGGGTGCAGAGACATGGATGAGTGCACAGCGAAAGGCACGAACAACGTCGCACGCTAATGATAGGCAACAGCTTTTACCGAACCAACCGCTTTTCTAAGAAAAAAGGCAACACTTCTGTTTTTTGCCACCCCATAGAGGAAAAAGACTGGGGTGAGAAAAGATGCTCCCATTCCCTTTTTTTCCTTCCTCTTCCTTTCCTGAACATTTGCCTTCGGATAGAAAAGTGTTAGATTTAGTAAGGTGAACCCGGCGGCAGCCTCTCGCGTTGTACAAGCTGCTGAGAAAGGAGGAGCCTTATGAAGTTCAGGGACATACAACGAGGATCGAGTCCGTACCGGCTAGAGCTCTTGCCCGTGGTGCAGGCCTACCATCGTCGCGCTCGGCGCAAGGAAGAACTGCGCAAGGGCGAACTGGTCTATTACGGTCCCAAACCCATGTATTACGGCATCGGCGAAGTGAAGCGCATTGTGGGCCAATACGTGGCGGTTGACTTTCGCGGCACCGGAGAATTTGGCGTGCAGGAAGACGTCTTCGAGCCCCATTACCTGATTCCCATTCCCCAATCCACCTTGCCGTTGCTATAGCCGATTTCTGTTTCTCCGAAGCGAGGGTTCTTGATAAAAACAGGAACCCTTTTTTATATGCTCATGCTGTATCTTGAGCCGCCCTGCAAACTGCCGTATCAGCTACACATATGCCTTTGCTTTCTATAGAGCATGTCACCAAACGCTACGGAAATTTCGTAGCGGTAGACAGCGTATCGTTTGACGCCCAGCCAGGACGCATCCTGGGACTGCTCGGTCCCAATGGGGCGGGCAAGACTTCTACGATCCGCATGATCGCGTACATCACCATCCCTGATGAAGGGCAGATCCTTTTCGACGGGCGACCGGTGGGGCCGTGGAGCCAGGAGCAAATGGGCTACCTGCCCGAAGAACGCGGCCTCTACAAAAAGCTGCGCGTGGGCGAACAGTTGCGCTACCTCGCCGAACTCAAAGGCATTCCCCGCGCCGACGCCGACGCCCGCATTCGGCAGTGGCTCGACCGCTTTGACGCTACCGACTGGTACAACAAAAAGGTCGAAGAACTCTCTAAGGGGATGCAGCAAAAGGTGCAGTTCATCGCCACCATCCTGCCGGAGCCGCGCCTTGTCATCCTCGACGAACCGTTCAGCGGCCTCGACCCGATCAACTCGGAGCTGCTGCGCGACATTATCCTCGAACTCAAAGACGCCGGGCGCACCATTCTTTTTGCCTCGCACCGCATGGAGCAGGTCGAGCAAATCTGCGACGACATCTGCCTGATCTCGCGGGGGCAGATTCTGGTGAAAGGCTCGCTACGAGAAGTCAAAAGTGGCTTCGGGCGGGATGCTGTAATGCTGAATTTCGACGGCGACAGTTCCTTCCTGGATGACCTCGAAGCGCAAGAGTTGATCCGCATCAGCAACCGCACCCATCACCGCGCCGAGATGCGCCTGCTCAACGGCACTCCTGCCCGCCGCGTGCTCGACGCCGCCCTGCAGCACGTCGACGAACTCTACCACTTCGAAGTCATGGAGCCGCCGCTGAGCGAGATTTTCGTCAGCGTCGTCAGCGAGCAAGAAAAGCAGCGGAATGCCCAGGCTGCGTGACCCTTTAGATTTCTCTGAAAAACATGCATAAGATCTGGATTATCCTCAAAAGCGAATTCTGGCGGCGCGTGCGGTCGAAGTGGTTTATCATTATTACGCTGCTCGCTCCCCTACTGCTCATCGCCATGATTGTGGTGCCGGGCCTGATCGGGTTTCTGGCTTCCGAAGGAGACGACGGTACGATTGCGGTCATTGATGACACGGGCGTGTTGCTGCCCAGACTTCAGGCTGCGGCAGATGATGCCTTTACCTTTGTCGCTGCCGATGCACCCGTCGATTCGGTGCAAAACGCCGTACGGCGCGGCGACTACAGCGGCCTGCTCATCCTGACATCGGACGTGCGCCAGGGCGAGGGTGAGGCGACGTACTATTCTGCCGAGGGCGGTGGCCTGTCCTTACGACCCCGCCTCGGCGGTCTGGTAGATCGTGCGGTGGAACAGCAACGTCTGCTTGATGCCGAGGCCCCGCCCACCTTCGTCGAGATCGTCAACACCGACATCCCGCTACGTATGGTGAAGCTGACCGAGGAAGGCGAGGAAGCTGACAGCACCATAGCGCTCGCCATCGTCGGCTACATCATGGGCTTTTTCATCTACGTCACCGTCTTGATCTACGGAGCCATCGTGATGCAGGGCGTCATCGAAGAGAAAAGCAGTCGCGTCGTGGAAGTGATGGTTTCGTCGGTGCGCCCATTTCAGTTGCTGATGGGCAAAGTGCTGGGCATCGGCGCGATGGGGCTGGTACAGATGGCCGCGTGGGGCTTCTTGATCTTCGGCATTTCTGCGGTGGCGGGTCCCATCATCGCCCTGTTCATCGACCCGACACAACTCGACCTGCCAGCCGACGCTTCCAGCGAGGCGGTGGTGACAGCAATGGACATCGGCATTCCTACAATCCCATTCTCGCTCGTGGTGTGGTTCGTGCTGTTCTTCCTGGGCGGCTATCTGTTGTTTTCCAGCCTGTATGCCGCCATCGGCTCGGCGGTAGAGAACCCGCAGGAGGCGCAGAGCCTGTCGGTGCCACTCACGCTCATCGTGGTCGTTCCCATTCTGTTCATCACCTACGTCATCGAAAGCCCCGGCGCGACCCTTTCGGTGATTCTGTCCATGGTGCCCTTCTTCTCGCCCATCCTGATGGTGGTGCGACTGGCAGCGTCGGAGGTGCCGTTCTGGCAAGTGGCGCTGTCGTACCTGCTGCTGATCGGCGGCTTCGTCGGGTCGATCTGGGTAAGCGGGCGCATCTACCGCATCGGCATTCTGATGTACGGCAAAAAGCCCAGCCTCAAGGATCTGGTGCGCTGGTTCCGCTATGCCTGAGTAGCTCTACAAGGCGTGTTGGAATGCAATGTTCTGCTCGAGCTACAGGAGCAGTCATGGGTCTCACTGTCATTGTGTTCGCTTCGCTCACGTCATTGGTCATTATGTTAGGCTCATCAATGACCAATGACGCGCCGAAGGCGCAAATGACGGCGAACGTAGTGAGCCAGTATGACAGCGCAGCGAATGCTACCCTCTGATCTCTGCAATCAGGTCCAGCGTCTCGCGCACCTTGTCCGCCAATCCATCAAAATCTTTGGCGTCGACCAGGTCTTTGGTGATGAGCTTCGACCCCATGCCTACGCAGGTCACACCTGCCTCGAACCAGGCGCGCAGATTGTCTTGCGAGACGCCGCCCGTCGGCATCAGGCTCGTCCACGGGCACGGCGCTTTGATGGCTTTGACGAAGCCTGGCCCCAGCACCCCGCCGGGAAACACTTTCACGATCTCCGCGCCGAGTTCTTCGGCCTGCCCGATCTCGGTGAGGCTGCCGCATCCGGGCGACCAAAGTACCTTACGCCGGTTGCACACCCGTGCCACATCCTCCCGCAAGACGGGCGTCACCACAAAATCGGCACCGAGTTGGAGGTAGAGCGAGGTCGTCCCCGCATCGGTTACCGAGCCAACGCCGAGCTTCATTTCGGGCAGGTTGTCGGCTACGTAATGACTCACTTTGCCAAACACCTCGTGCGCGAAGTCGCCCCGGTTGGTGAACTCGAATACGCGTGCGCCGCCGTCGTAGCACGCCTGCACCACCTGCTGCACGACGTTGGCGTCTGCGTGGTGAAACAGCGGCACCAAGCCCGTGCGGGCCATCTCCAGCGCTACATCCATTCGTGAGTGTCGAGCCATTTTTCAAAGGTTAGAGATGAAAGAAGGCCTACGAATCCCATCGCAAAATACAAGGTCAACGGCTTACGCGCCCAGAGGCATCGCCTGCCATAAGCTTTTCGACCTCATCCACGGTGACGAGGTTCGTATCGCCATAGATGGTATGCTTGAGCGCTGACGCCGCCGTGGCGAAGTTGAGCGCCTGCTGGTCATCGCCGGGATAGGTACGCAGGCCATAGATGAGGCCACCCATAAATGCATCGCCGCCCCCCACACGGTCTACGATGTCTGTAATATCGTACGTCGGTGCCTGAAATAACTGTTCACCATCCCATAGCACACCCGACCACGTATTGTGCGACGCGCTGAGCGAGCCGCGCAGGGTGATAATAACTTTTTTGCATTGCGGGAAACGCTTCATCAGCTGCCGTGCGACGGATTCGTACGCTGCTGCATCGACCTCGCCGCTCGTCACATCTACACCTTCGGGATGAATGCCGAAGACCTGTGCCGCATCCTCTTCGTTACCGAGAATGATGTCGCATCCGGCGACGAGATCCTGCATGACTTCCTCGGGCGTGCGACCCCAGTTCCAGAGCTTTTTGCGGTAATTTAGATCGGTAGAAACGGTGATACCTTTTCGATTTGCCGCCTCAATGGCTTCCCGACAAACAAGCGCCGCCCCTTCCGAAATAGCAGGTGTAATACCCGTCCAGTGAAACCAGTCAGCACCTTGCAGCACAGCGTCCCAGTCAACCATGCCGGGTTGGATCTCAGCAAGGGCCGAGTGCGCCCGGTCGTAGATGACTTTGCTGCCCCGGCTCACCGCGCCCGTCTCGCAGAAATAAATGCCGATGCGGTCCCCAGCTCGTATGATGTGCTGCGTATCGACGCCACGCTTGCGCAACTCGCCGATGGCAGTATCCCCAAGGTCATTCTCTGGCAGGCGCGTCACAAACCGGACGGGCACGCCATAATTCGCCAGCGATACCGCCACATTCGACTCACCGCCGCCATAAATCACCTCGAACGAGTGCGCCTGCTTGAACCGTAAAAACCCCGGCGGCGACAGCCGGAGCATGATCTCTCCAAAGGTAACAACGTGGGACATGCTAGATTGTGTTGATAAATTGGGTAGTAGAGACATCCCGCAGGAACGTCTCTACGGGGGCACCATTATCGCAAAAAGGCTTCATGTAATCCACCATCGACGGTAAGAATCTGGCCGGTGGTTTTGCCAAGCCGGTCGCCAAGGAGCAGGTAGATGGCCTCGGCCTGATCATCGGGCGTGATGGGGCGCTTGAGCAGCGTGCGGTCGGCATAGAATTGCGCGAGTTGTTGGCGCAGTGTGGCTGTGTCGGCGTCTTCGTCGAACGGGATGTCGTACTTCGTCAACGACGCCATCACACGGGCGCGGGGAAACATCGGACTGCCTTCGACGACGGTGGCTGGAGCCACACCATTGACGCGGATGAGCGGCGCGTACGTTACGGCGAGTTCGCGGACGAGATGGTTGGCGGCGGCTTTACTGGTGTCGTAGGCGAAGCTGCCTTTCTTGGCGACCGCTGCGTTGACGCTCGTGGTGATGACCATGCTGCCAGATAATCCCTGCGTCTCCCAGATACGCGCCGCTTCATCGGCTACGAGGTACGGTCCGGTCACGTTCACTGCAAACGTCCGGTCCCAATCCCAGTCGTCGATGTGCCCCGTGGCATCGGGGCTGACGTAGAGACCCGCCGTGACGACGACGGTGTCCAGCCCACCATACGCCAGCATCACCTGCTGCAATGCTGCCGAGATCGACTCCCGATCCGTAATGTCGATACCGAAGCCGATGATGTCGCCGCAGCCAGAGATACCGCTGCCTGCCACACCGATGCCCATGCCGATCTCATCTAGCACCTCCTTTGCGGTTTGCTCGGCAGCTTCCTGATCCAGGTCGAGCGCCACGACCGTCGCGCCCTCGCGGATCACGCGCTCTGCCACAGCCTGCCCAATCCCGCTGCCCGCGCCAATGATGGCGATAATCTGCCGCGAGAGTTCTTGCTCCGGCGGCTTGCGTTTGAGCTTCGCTTCTTCCAGCAGCCAGTATTCGATGTCGAACGCTTCGCGCTTGGCGATGGCGGTGTACTCCGACACCGACTCCGCGCCGCGCATCACCTCGACGGCAGCGTTGTAAAACTCGGCGGTGACACGGCTTTCGCTCTTGTTCTTGCCCCACGCGATCATGCCGAGACCCGGAATCAAAATCACCGTTGGGCTCGACACACGCATCGCGGGCGAGTCGGGGCGTTTGTGGTTTTCGTAATAGGCAGCATAATCCTTGCGGTACTGCTCCAGCCCGTCCGTCAGCTTGCTTTTCAAGCTAGCCAGATCGCGGGTCTCCGGGTCCCAATCCACATAGAGCGGCTTGATCTTCGTCCGCAAAAAGTGATCGGGGCAAGACGTGCCAAGTTCGGCGAGCCGTTGCGCATCGTGCGAATTGACGAACTGCATGATGGCGTCCCGCGTCTCGACGGTACCAATGAACCGTTTTTCCTGGCTCACCTGACCGCGTAGCCAGGGCAGCAAAACGGCGAGTTTGTCTGCACGCTCTCCTGGATCAAACGATTTGTACTTCGCCCCACCGAAGGTCTCGTCGCCTTTGTCGCGCTGGACGAGGTATTCGGCAGCTTTGTCGATGAGCGCAAGGGAGAGCAGATAACATTCCTTGTCGTCGTCGGCCCAGTTGATGAGGCCGTGCCCACCGAGCATGACGCCTTTGGCCTGCGGGTTGTCGCGGCAGATCTGCTGAAGCGTCAAGCCCAATTCAAAGCCGGGACGTTGCCAAGCGGTCCAGATCACCTCGTCGCCGAAGATTTCCTGCGTCAGCCGTTTGCCATCTTTCGCCGTGGCGATGGCAATGCAGGCGGTCGGGTGCGTGTGATCGACAAACTTATGCGGGATGAAGCTGTGCAGCGGCGTGTCGATGGAGCAGGCGCGAGGGTTCAGGTTGAACGTGCAATGGTTGTACATTGCCACCATCGCGTCCTCGGCAGGCGTTTTGGGGCCGCGCTCGTCGAAGTTGGCATAGACATCCTGCAAGGCCAGCAGCTTGTCCTGGTACAGCGAGGCAAAATTGGCGCGCTTGGCTGTGCGCAGGTCGCCGCCGGAGCCTTTCACCCAGAGCACTTCCACCTCCTCGCCCGTCAGCGGATCGGTTTCCATGAGCTTGGACGACGTATTGCCCCCGCCGGTGTTGGTGATGCGCCAGTCGGTACCCAGCAGGTTGGAGCGGTAGACGAGCCGTTCGACTGGATCGAGCGCGTCAGCGACGGCGGCGTCCCACAGGTTTTCGACGTGTTTGAAGGTGAGCGTTTCTAGTTCCATGAGGGTAGTTCCAGGATCAAGGGAAGCGGGTGTGTGCGAGCAAATTGTTTTGCAAATAAAACACTGTTTTTTATACGTAATGCCTGTGGCTATTAATTGGCTATGAGACAGGGGGGTTCCAGCCTGATTGTTATTCTGCCATTATTGATAGAACTTCCCTGCTGAGGCATCTTTACGATGCCACCAACGCCAGAAATGCCGCTTCGTTTTCCTCCCAATACGATGTATCGCCGGGCTCGTACGTCTGTACTTCAAATGACTCGGCCACCACCTGCCGTAACGCGTGCAAGCCATCGAGATGCCCGGTGGCAACAGCCTGCATGCCGAGGTTGCCGATGACGGTGCCTTCGACCGGACCAGCGACCACCTTTTTGCCAAGGGCGTCGGCGGTCATCTGGCACAGCACAGTGTTCTGGATCCCGCCACCGACCGCGTGCAGTCGATCCAGCCTGCGCCCGGTGAGGGTTTCCAATTGCTTGAAGACGTAGCGGTATTTGAACGCCAAGCTTTCGAGCACGCAACGTGCAATCCAGCCCACCTCATCCTGATAGGCTTGCCCGGTCTCTTGCAGGAAAGCCAACACACGGCCCGGCATGTTGCCCGGCTGGAGAAAACGCGCATCGTCGGGATCGACCCAGGCGTGGGTGGGTGGGTGCTCGGCAGCGAGCGTCGCCAGTTCAGCATAGTCGAAGTCCAGGCCCTGTGCGGCCCAGGCACGGCGACATTCCTGCACCAGCCAGAGGCCTGCAATGTTTTTCAGAAAGCGAACGGTGCCATCCACGCCGCCCTCATTCGTAAAGTTGCCCGCCAGCGTCTCGTCGTTGATGAGCGGTTCGTCGCGTTCGACGCCCATCAGCGACCAGCTTCCCGAACTGAGATAGGCCCAGTTATCTTCGAGGGCTGGTACGGCAGCAACCGCCGCCGCCGTGTCGTGCCCGGCCCCGGCAATCACAGGAATGGTTGCATCAAGTCCCGTCTCTTCTGCCAAATCGGGCAGCAGTGCACCGAGCAGCGTGCCCGGCTCAATCACCTCAGGAAAGAGGGAGTGGGGCAAACCGAGTTGATCGATCAGGTCCCAGGCCCAGTCGCGCCTATGCGGATCGGCGAGTTGGGTGGTGGAGGCGATGCTGACCTCAGCCCGCTGCACACCACACAACAGGTAGAGCAAATAGTCGGGCATGAGCAGCATCTTGTCTGCCACCGTGATCAAATCCAGCGACTGCTGTTGCTCGGCGCGTAGCTGATAGAGGGTGTTGATCGGCATAAACTGGATGCCGGTCTGCCGATAGATCGCTGCGCGTGGCACCATTGCCCAGGTTGCTTCCATCACCCCATCTGTCCGGCTGTCACGGTAATGATGGGGATAGCCGAGCAACCGTCCGTCAGCGTCGAGCAACACATAATCGACGCCCCAGGTGTCTATGCTGAGGCCATCGAAACGAGAGCCGAAGCACCGGGCTGCCTCACGCAAACCCGTTTTTATCTCCTCAAAAATCGCCAGCACATCCCACAGCAACCGCCTATTCAGCCGCCCGTGATGCGTCGGAAATCGGTGGACCTCATGCAGCGATAGCCGACCGCCGTGCAGTTCACCAACCATGCCTCGTCCACTCTCGGCACCGAGGTCGAAGGCCAGATAGCGTTTCACATCGTTCATGGCACTCCCGGTTAGATTATCTCGCGGGCATCTCGGCTCGGCAACGAAGGAAACGGCGCATGCGGCAGCGTCTGGTACCAGTACACGACCGAGGCAATATCATCTTGCAGCGGCAGGTAGCGTTGCTCCTTGCGCCAGCCCAGCGCCTGCATCGTGACGCGGAGGTCCTGCTTGAAGAAAACAGGATCCAGCACATGAAACCGGTACATGGTCATGCGCGAGCCGACATCTGTTCCAGAAATCTTCTGGTATCCGAGATACGGCGCGGAGTAATTCTCGCCGAAACACCAGGCCCCGCCGAAGTAATCTTCTGTGCCGGTTCCGCAAATGGTAGGATACTCCGTATCGCCATCCAGATACATTTTGATCTCGCCTTCGCCCCACCAGCCCTTGTTGTTTTGTTGCCAGGCCATAAAGGTACCCACATACTGCCCCTGCCCGCGCACCCCATCCAGCATAACGTAGTCGGTTTGATAAGGTAGCGGGTTGGTCCGCCGCCACTGTGCATGGAAGTAGAGCGCATCGGCGGATACCGGCTCCAGCGTAAAGTTGATCGTGTAGAAGAAGTGCGCCAGGTCCTCCGCGGCCTCATTCTCAACGGTGATGCGGGCATGCTCGCGAAACGGCATGGGGAAATACATATTCATCCCGCCCGACGGGTTGACGTTGACGGGCTGCGCCAGGATGTTCTGCCGTTCCTTCCAGGCACAACAAAACAAATCCCCTATCGGACACTCGACCGATGGCTGCTCGGCACCGTCCCAGTAGATACGCAGGATCGCATCTCGGTAGAAACGACTGTCGCAGGTAATCCAGATGTGACGAATGACGCCCGGCCCGGCGTGATCCATAATCGTAACCGTCTCGCTGGCGGCTATCGAGCGACAGGGCGACACCTTCCAGCCAGAACCAAGATCCCGAGCATGATGGGCAGAGGGCGGATGCAGGGTCGTCTCCGGGGTAGCCTGTGCTCCTCCTCCGCGTGCACCGTCCGGGTTTTCTGCACTGATAGAGCGTGACTCGGCTTCTCGCTTTAAATAGAGGGTGCTCAGATCAATGTGCATAGCGGGTACACTTACAGGCTCTGCGGCGGGACGTAGGCTCCGGCGGCACGGGCATCGGCTTTTTCGGCCCGGTAGCCGGAGGCACGGAAGGCAGCAATCGGATCGAGCGCACCAGAAAGCCGTTGCCGGGCTTCGGCGACGAGCGGTGACACGTCGGTTTCGTAGGCCTCTTTGAGCGTCTGCTCGGCCATCAACACGTCGTTTTCTTCTTGGTATTCTGCCAGCGCGGAGCGGTCTACGAGGCAAGCTTTGGCGTAAGCCTTTTGCAGATTGTCCACCGTTTGCAGCAACGCCTCGATAGGATCTTTCAGGTTGTGGCTCTGGTCGATCATGTAATCCGGGTGGAACCCTTCCACCCCTTCGTGCGCGGCATCCACCAGTTCATTGAAGACGAGGAAGAGTTGGTAGGGTTTGATCGAGCCGGTCGTCAGATCGTCGTCGCCGTACTTCGCGTCGTTGAAGTGGAAGCCGCCGAGCTTACCCGCTGTGATGAGCCGGGCCACCACCAGTTCAATGTTGGTGTTGGGCAAATGATGGCCCAGGTCCACGAGGCACGCCGCCTTCGGCCCCAGCGCCTGTGCCAGCATCAGCGACGATCCCCAGTCCTGCACGATGGTCGCGTAGAAAGCAGGTTCATAGGGCTTGTGCTCGGTGAAGATCCGCCAGTCGTCTGGCAGGGCTTTGTAGACTCTTTTCAGGCAGTCCAGCGTCCGATCGAAGCTGTGGCGCAGGTGCATCTGGCCGGGATAGTTGCTGCCATCGGCCAGCCACACCGTAATGGACTTCGAGCCAAGCGTCTTGCCGACTTCGACGACATGGAGATTATGCTGAACGGCCTGCTCCCGCACGGCGGCATCCACATGGCAGAACGAACCGAATTTGTAGCTATAGTGCTGCCCGTGCTGATCCTGAAAGGTGTTCGAGTTAACCGCATCGAAGCCGAGGTTTAGCGCGGCGGCATGGTCTCGGAGCGCGGCAGGGTCGTCGGGCTCGTCCCACGGAATGTGCAGCGAGACGGTGGGGGTGGCCCCGGTTAGCTGATGAATAACCGAGATGGCTTCCATCTTCTCGAACACATCGCGTGGCTCGCCCAGGCCCGGAAACCGCCCGAAGCGTGTGCCGCCCGTCCCCAGCGCCCACGAGGGTACCGCCACCTCGAAAGCGCTGATGTGCGCGACCACTTCGTCGGCATCTACGCCGCGGCGTTGCAATTGCTCAGCGAGGTGCTCAAAGTCGCGGCGGTGCGCCTCGTCGTGGTTGCGGTTGGCGGATGCGATGTGGCTTTTATGGATCATACTGAAATGCTTTTGTCTCAGGCGTTGTGCTTGCTGCGGATACGACCCGGCGGGTCGCTTCTACAGGGTGGTGCTATTCTTCTGCTGCAATGGTCAGTTCGGCATCGGCGGTGCGTCCTTCAAACAGGTTACGGCCTGCCACTAGCGCCCGCATCTTGCGGTCAGCGATGGAGCGTTTCAGCATCCAGAAGCCGCAATCTGGGTGAACAAACTTGATGCGTTCAACGCCCACGATCGCGGCGGCCTGCTCAATGCGGCGCGCGATGAGATCGGGGCTTTCTACGACGGTGGATTTGATGTCGATGACGCCCAGACCGAGACCGATCTCCG
>Ga0102947_1000565_pt1 | contig 13168 bp, 12 predicted proteins | sample SalPon2A_A_D2_MG_FD_78210 | JGI IMG/M metagenome (GOLD analysis project Ga0102947, IMG submission 78210) | Soil microbial communities from South San Francisco under conditions of wetland restoration - Salt Pond MetaG R2A_A_D2_MG | ecosystem: Environmental > Terrestrial > Soil > Wetlands | place... | reverse complement strand
CGTGCGTCGCGCCTGCGGTCCTGTTTGGTGCCTCTCGTCGTTGTTGATCTCGCCCGATGCGCTGTATCGAACGCGATAAACGCCTTGATCTGCGCAAAATAGACCGCGCATTCGCTTTCTCAGGCTACATGTCCACACGCCCTAGAGCGGCATACAAATCTTACCGAGCAACGTCCCCCGCGAGGCCCCCGTCACCGAAGGCAGATTGGTAGTGACACCGTTGATCGTTTCGTGGGCGAGCACAGCGAAGCAAAGGGCTTCTTTCGCATCGGCATCCAGGCCGTAGTCGTCTACGGTGCGGACGGGGATCGGTGCAAAGCTGTCGGTCAGCTTTTGCAGCAGAAAGTCGTTGTGCCGTCCGCCGCCCGAGATGATGAGCACGTCCAGCGGCTGATGATCGCGAAAGAAACGGGCATAGGATTGATAGACCGACGCAACCGTCAGCATCGTCGCCGTTGCCAGCAGATCATGCGGCGAAAGGTCGCCCGCTTGCGCCAGCAGTTTCTTGACGAACGGCGCGCCGTAGCGCTCGCGTCCGGTGGATTTGGGCGGCGATTGCTCGAAATACGGATCGGCCAAAAGCTGTGCGAGCAAGGTATTGGAGATGATGCCCTGTGCGGCGAGCGCCCCGTGGGTGTCATAGGATTGCCCGAAGAAATGCCGGGCGAGGGCATCCATGACCATGTTCGCCGGTCCGGTGTCGAAGGCCGTGACTTCATCCGCGCCACCGCTCGCGGGTAGCACGCTCAGGTTAGCAATGCCGCCGAGGTTGAGCAGCCCGCGCGTCTCGCTTTCATCGGCGAAGTAGACATAGTCGAAATACGGAACAAGTGGCGCGCCCTGCCCGCCGAGCGCCATATCCGCCACCCGAAAATCGCCAACGACCGGCACGCCGAGCAGGTTGGCCAACACCGATGGATCACCAATTTGCAGCGTCGAGGTGATGCGCTGCCCGGCGCAGGCCGTGGCATCAGGGATGTGGTGTACCGTCTGCCCGTGTGACCCGATGAGGTCGAGATCGGCCAGCGCCATATCCGCCGCCCCTACCGCCTGCCGCACCACATCGGCATAGACATGGGCTAGCCGCACATTGAGTTGGGAGAGGTCGAACACAGACGACGTGTCGGGAGCCGAGTTTGCCAACAACATGGCCCGCAACTCATCGGGATACGGCACGGTGACAAAGGCTTTTTGCTCGATCTGCAACGCCCTGCCCCTTCCTGAAAGCCGCGCCACCGCCGCATCAATCCCGTCCAGCGAGGTACCACTCATCAGGCCCACAACGAGCCGTGATTCTGCTTCCCAGAGCCGTTTCAAGGGAGGCATCATTCCCGCTCCCGCATGGCAGCGGCTTCAGCGAGGAAGCGCTCGGCCTGGTCGGGTTGCTGCCGGGCCAGTTGTTCGTAGATCCGGGCAGCCTCGCCATATTGCTCCTGCGAGGCATAAATGCGCGCCAGCGTCTCGGAGACCATGTCGTCGATGTCGTCGTCGAGGTCAGGTGGCGGCAGATCTTCCACATCTGGCTGGGGGACGATGCGGGCGGCTCCAAGTTCGTCAATCAGCCGATCCAGGTCTTCATCGGCTTCGGAAGACAACGCAGCACTTTCCTCCGCTGCGGCTTCGGCTTCCAACGCCCGCCGCGCCGCCAGGGTCTGTGGCGAAGGCGTGGGTTCTTCGGGAGCCGTGTCTTCCTCCTCTTCGGCTTCCGGTGATGCTGCTACCTGCGAGCTCGTTTCTTCCGCCTCAATCTCTGCTTCGGACAAAGCCCGTTCGATCAGTGCCAGCGACGCCTCGGCCAGGGTCACCGGGCGCTCTTCCTCCAGATCCAAGGCCTCCGGCGCAGTCTCGCTGTGCGGTGGTCGTGCAAACGGGTTGAATGGGGTTTCCAGGGCCGCATCCAGTTCAGCTTGCAGATCCAGATCCACCCGCAGCCGCTCATCAATGGCAGGCTGCATAGCCTGGAGCGCCGTGCGTACACGGGCCAGCCCTTCGCAGATCGCCGGGCTGTTGGGCATCAGAAAAGCCGCCTGCTCCCAGGCAGCAAGCGCTTCTTCTTGCTGCTGCTCCGCCTCATGGGCCCGCGCCATCATGACATACACCGCCACATACGTCGGCATACGCTCGGCAACGGCCTCTAACAGCGGAATCGCCTCGGCAGGCGCTCCCTGTTCGATTAAATCAATGGCGTCCTGAATATCGGGCAAGGGCATATCTTACGTCTGGATGGATGCAGACTGGAAAGTACGCATTCGCAGATTAGGAGTCTAGGAGCGAAAGAGCCCAGGAATCTAAGAGACGACGAGTCTAGGATATACATCCATCATAGCCTCATAGATTCCTAGGCTTCTAGACTCTTACCGTCCCGCCCTGTTTCGATTGCCAGAACTGTTGCACGTTGTAGAGGGTGACGAGGCTGAACGCCAGCGCGAAGAATACCTGGAAAGGCACTGCCGCCCATTCACCATAGGCCGCAATGATGACTAGGCCCGCGATGCAATACAATGCCAGCGCGCCTTCGAGCCAGACAACCGGCGGAATACGGGCGTCGGCATAGCGACTCGTCCACCAGCGGCGGGCCTGCGTATCGCTGTATTTGGGCGTCCGCATAAAGGCCGAGCGCTTGCCACGCAGGGCCTGCCAGAGCGCACGCGTGTTATTGAGCGCCATGCCCATGCTGCCTGCCATGAATAGTGGAAAGAACAGCGCCCGTCGTCCCCAGTCGGGATAGAGGGCGCGTTGGGCAAAAAGCTGCGCGAGAAAGAACCCGACGAAACCGAGCAGCCCCACGCCCATAATCGCAAAATAGAGCGCACCTGGCCCGCGTCCCAGGTTTTCGAGCACGAGGAGCGGCGCATGCAACACCGCTGCCAGGGCTACAAAAGGAAAGACGATGTGCGCGGTGAGATGAACCGTGCCTTCGAGCTTGACGCGCCAGGGCTGGTCGGAGCGCCAGAGCGCACGCATCACCTTGCGGGCCGTCTCGGCAGCGCCTTTCGTCCAGCGGAATTGCTGCGCCCGGAGCGCGTTGATTTCGACGGGCACCTCGGCCGGTACCTCTACCTCCTCTACGTAGCGAAACCGCCAGCCTTTGAGTTGGGCCCGGTAGCTCAGGTCGAGGTCTTCGGCAAGGGTGTCGCCCTGCCAACCCCCAGCGTCTTCGATGCACGCCCGCCGCCACACGCCAGCCGTGCCATTGAAGTTCATAAAACACCCGGCCCGGTTGCGCACGTACTGTTCGATGGCAAAATGCGCGTCCAGCCCGAACGCCTGGATCCGCGTTAGCAGCGAGTCGGCAGCGTTGAGGTGGCCCCAGCGCGCCTGCACCAGGCCCACTTGATCGCAATCTAGATACGGGATCATCTGGCGGAGAAAGGTCGGCTGTGGCAAAAAATCGGCGTCGAAGATAGCGATGAGGTCGCCGCGCGCGATCTGCAAACCATTCTGAAGCGCGCCTGCCTTGTACCCCTCGCGGTCCATACGACGGATGTGAACGATGTCGAGACCCCGTGCTTGCCAGTACCGCACCCGCTGCGCCGCCAGCGCCGAGGTGTCGTCCGTCGAGTCGTCAAGCACCTGGATTTCGAGGCGACGGCGGGGATAGTCGAGCATTGCACAGGCATCAATGAGCCGTTCGACGACGAGTGCTTCGTTGTAGATCGGCAACTGCACCGTCACCTCCGGCCACGACGCATCTGGCTCCGGCAAAGCCGCCGGATCAGGCACCGGGCCAGGCCGCAAGGTATCCTGCCGCACATACCTCACCGCCAGCCAGAGCAGGTTCAGCCCATAGGCCAGCAGCACAGCCATCGCGACAGCGTAGAGAACAGCTACCATGTTGAGGGAAGAGGGAAGGGCGAGTAGGGAAGAGGGTATGAACGCAGCACAGAGCCGAATCGTTCGAGGTTGGGTTGCCCGGCGGGATCATTGGTTACACCGGCATACGGCGGTCCCTTGGGGCTTTCCCTCCTTCCCTCTTCCCCACCATTACCAATTAGAAGTGGCGGCCGTGAAGATGTCGTCGGCGATGTTTTCGAGGGCGGCGAGGGCAGCTACCCGCTCGCCATCAAGCCCATCCACGACCGGATCATAATCCTCGAAGCTGGAAAAGGTACGCTGGAGCAGTTCCTCGTCTTCCACCTGATCGACGTAGCGCACGGACACGGTGATGGTGACCCGGTTGCGCTGGGCGCGTTCCTCGCCGGTCACCGAGGTAGGCACATTGGTGTAACGGTCAAGGGTGGCAGTGAGCACCGCGTCGGCCTCTGCTTCGCTCGTCTCCAGCGACAGGCGCGTTTGCTGCACGAAACGGTCGATCAGCCGCTGCGTCATTTCTTCGTCCAGCGCCGTCAATGGACTGAGACTGTTGTCCTGCACCAGCGGGATGGCGATGGTGTCGAGGTTGGACGGAATCGTTGCCCCGGTGAAGCTATAGTAGCCGCAGGCCGGGAGGGCGATGAGGGTGAGGACAGACAACCAGATGTGCGTGTAGGCGCGTTGTGCCGACCTTTTTGTAAAAAGGGAGAAAGGGAGAAAGGGAGAAATTTTCGTTCCTCTCTCTTTCCTCCTTTCCCCCGCTCTCCCTTTCCTACAAGTCTTCATCCAGGTCTTTCAGCTTGCGATAGAGGGTGCGCTCGCTAATGCCAAGGGCTTTGGCCGTCTGCCGCCGGTTGCCCTCGAAGTGCTTGAGGGCCCGGGTGATCAGGTCGTATTCGGCTTCTTCGAGGGTGGGGAGGGCAAACGAGGGGGCTTCGGTGGTTGCCTGTGCCTGTTGCCCGTTGGCAGCTTCTTCTTGCTCGATCTCGTACGCCACATCCTCAATGAACGGGTTGTAATCATGCTCTTCTGGATTGGAGACAATCACATAGTTGCCCCGCTCTCCGGCAAAATCGCCCTGCTCAAAGGTTTCCCGCGATACGGCAATGCCGACGCCGGAAACCAACTTAGTGATTTCTTCCTTCAAGTCGCGCAGTTCCATGCGCATTTCCAGCAGCGCCCGGTAGATCAACTCCCGCTCCCGGTTTTCGTCGTGGTCGCCAAAATCGGCGCGGGACACGGGCATCAGGGCGCTTTGCACTTCGCCAGCAGCCGTCACGCCACGCAAGAACGGCTGGATGTCTTCGGCAGAGACGGCGTCGCCCCGGTGCAAGACGGTCACCTGCTCGGCTACGTTGCGGATCTCGCGGACGTTGCCGGGCCACCGATAGCGACGTAGCAAAGCCCGGGCCCTGTCGTCGAGGCGGCGCGGCGTGCTGCCGTATTTCTGCGCGAGTTGGTGCATAAAGGTCTCGAAGATCGGCTGGATGTCTTCGGGCCGCTCGCGCACGGGCGGGATCTGGATAAGCACCGTGCTGAGGCGATAGTACAGGTCTTCGCGGAACCGCCCGGCCTGCACCTCGTGGGCGAGGTCCTTGTTCGTGGCAGCCACCACGCGCACGTCCGTCTTGCGCAGCGTACTAGAACCGACCCGGCTGAACGTGCCACTCTCCAACACCCGTAGCAGCCGCACCTGCGCCGCCGCGGGCATCTCGCCGATCTCGTCAAGGAAAATAGTGCCGCCATCGGCATCCTCGAAGTAGCCCGTGCGCTTCTCCGTCGCGCCCGTATAAGCTCCTTTCTCAGCCCCGAACAGTTCTGACTCAATCAAGCCTTCGGGAATGGCACCGCAGTTGACGATAATGAGGGCGTTGTGCCTGCGCGGGCTGAGGTCGTGGATGAGATGCGCGATGAGTTCTTTGCCCACCCCACTCTCACCTTCGATCAATACCGAAATATCCGTCCGAGCCACCTGTCGGGCCCGGTCTATCACATGATGCAATGCCGCCGAGGTACCAACGATACCAAAGCGTTCTTGAATAGCCTGTCGATCCATACGAGTCTTCTTGCTAAAGGCAAACTACGAGACTAGCCGAGCGAAGCACAATATCCGTGTCTACTTCGCCATCTCCTGCTTCCGCAGAAATATACCATTTCCTAATGGGACACTATAATCCAGTCCTTTTACCAGCCAGCCGCTTACAATGACTAATACAAACAAAAGAGGATGCGATATCGGGCGTGAAAAAGCTGTGATGACCGATGGCTATGCCTTCATCACCTCGCGCTCATACAAAATTCGCCGATTGGCAGAAAAGGTGCTGCCGAAGCGCTTCACCCCTTCTGCTCGCATGGCTGCCGCGTGCTGGTCGAAATAGTCTTGCAACTGCGACATCCTCTCGACATAGTAGTGGCACACCCAGCGTTGCTTGCCATCCGCCGGATCCAACTGGTACCACCTCGCCTCCACAAAACCGTCGAAGGCTAGCATCTCGCGCAGGTGCGTACGCAACCACACTGCCATCTCTTCGGCGATCTCATTGTCGACAAACAGGTTGACCTCGTAGATAATCATGATTCGATTGGTTTTTTGAAAGGAGGATTTTTGGATGCTTGTAACTTTACCACCTCACTCGCCTTCAAACTGACCATTCAAACAACCTGGTCCGGCCCAGGCTGTACAGGCCCAAACGCACGCCTAAAGATCTAGCACGCGTTTCGAATATGGAAGGAACGTATTCGTAGCGTCAGGGGTGCTTTCGTAGGTAGCGTCTTTTATACAAAACATTGTTTCTTATGCAAAACAAACTTTGTCCTTTGCTGCTCCTGTTCACCCCGCTTTTCCTCACCGTTCTGGCTCCTCGGCTGTACGCCCAGGAGGCGACGCCGGACTCGCTGCTGGGTGTCTGGATAAACCAGGCCAAAGTGCAACTTGCCGCCACGCAGTCAGGCTTTCAGAACTGGCAGGGCGGTGGTGCTAACACGATGGCCTTCAGCACAGGGCTCAAGGGCAAGGCCAAGCAGCGGACAGAACAGTGGCAGAAAGTGTACGACGTGCGGCTGACCTTCGGCCTCCTCAAACAAGACACGCTTGACTTCCGCAAGGCCGAAGACCTGATCCTGCTCGCCGCCACGTTCCAGTACAAGGGCGACGGCTTCTTCAAACAGTTCCGCCCAACAGTCGCCGCCGATGTGCGTACACAATTCGCCTACGGATACAACTACGACAAAGACCCGTTCAAGGCTGGATACAAGGTGCCGGTTAAAGTCTCGGCCTTTTTCGCCCCGGCTACCATCTCCCAGTCGCTCGGCCTGACCTACCAGCCTGCCGAGTGGTTCACAAAGCGCATCGGCCTGGGGACCAAAGAAACGGTGGTTACCATTGAGCGCTTCCGCCCGCTTTATGGCGTGGATCCTAATCAGACGGTGCGATTCGAGGCGGGCCTGGAAGCCTTCACCGAAGTCGACAAAGAGATTTTCAAAAACATCCAGGTGCAATCCAAGTTGGGCCTGTTTGCCGCCTTCAACATGGTGGAGCAGCCTGATGCCCTCTGGGAGAACCTCATTACCATGAAAGTCAACGGATGGTTCAACGTCAGCTTTGAAGCCGTGACGCTCTACGACGAGGACATCTCGAAGCAAGTCCAACTCAGGGAAGTGCTCTCGCTCAACATTGCCGTCAACCTGCTGTGATATCTCTACGGTGACAGGCTGGTTGGGAACGCAGGTGAGGGCGTGTGGGTGCGCTAGGGTGCATCTATCATAGCAAACACCTCCGTCTATGCCTCACCGACTACAACTTCTTTTCTTCGCGGCTTTCATCTTTCTCATCACGCCCCGGCTCTATGCACAGGAGGCGACGCCGGACTCGCTGCTGGGCATCTGGCGCACAGAAGCCATGGGCCAGCTTGCAGCAACGCAGGCCGGGTTCCAAAACTGGCAGGGCGGTGGCATCAACACGCTGGCGTTCAGCACAGGTGTCAAGGGCAAAGCCAAACGCGGGACCGAACGGCTAGAGCAAGTCTACCAGGCCCGCTTCGCCTTCGGCCTCGTCAAGCAAGACACGCTCGACTTCCGCAAAGCCGAGGATTTGATCCTGCTCGCCGCCACGTTCCAGTATAAGGGAGACGGTTTCTTCAAACAGTTCCGCCCAACGGTCGCCGCCGACCTCCGCACGCAGTTCGCCGAAGGGTTCAACTACGACGAGAATCCGTTCGAAGGCGAAGACGCAGAGGATGTGCCTGTGCAGGTGTCCGCGTTCTTTGCGCCTGCCACGCTCACCCAGTCGCTCGGCCTCACCTACCAGCCCGCCGACTGGATTACGCAGCGCGTCGGCCTGGGAGCCAAAGAAACCATCGTCCGCATTGAGCGCTTCCGCCCACTCTACGGCGTGGACCCCGACCAGACGGTGCGGCTCGAAGCGGGCCTGGAAGCCTTCACGGAGGTTGATAAAGAGGTCTTCGAGAATGTGACCTATCAATCTAAGCTAGGTCTCTTCGCCGCATTCAATCAGGTCGATCAGCCGGATGCGCTCTGGGAGAACCTCATCACCATGAAAGTCAATGACTGGCTCAACGTCAGCTTCGAGGCCGTGACGCTTTACGACCGGGACATCTCGAAAGACGTGCAGATCAAAGAGGTGCTCTCGCTCGGTGTCTCCTTCATTTTGCTGTAGCCCATCTGCTTCGCAGGAACCTGGACGAAAAAAGGCTTGATTCCCCCTGGATTTTGCCCTAAGCTAGTGCCGATGGTGCGGCGCAGATGGATCGGGCGTTCGCCGCGTTGTACACGCACTAGGGTCCCCACACATCCTGGAGGGTTTGTCTGATGCGGCAATATCTGACCGAGTTTATTGGCACGTTCTTCCTGGTCCTGACGATTGGCCTGACGGTCATTGACGGTACCCCGCTGGCTCCGCTCGCCATTGGCAGCGCGTTGATGGTGATGGTCTACATGGGCGGTCATGTGTCCGGCGCGCACTACAATCCGGCGGTGACGCTGGCCGTCTTCATGCGGGGTCGGCTGGAGGCCCGGCACATCGCGCCGTACATGGGGGCGCAGGTGCTCGGTGCGTTCGCCGCCAGCGCCACCGTCCATCTGATGCTGGAGCGCGCCTTCGCCCCGGCACCGGGCGGCGATGGGAACCTGCCCGCTGTCTTGCTCGCCGAGTTCCTGTTTACCTTCGCCCTGGCCCTTGTGGTGCTCGCCAGCGCGACTGCCAAAGACACCGAAGGCAACTCGTTCTACGGCCTCGCCATTGGTTTCACCGTAATGGTGGGGGCCTTTGCCGCCGGACCCATCTCTGGCGGGGCCTTCAACCCGGCCGTGGGCCTCGGTCCGATTTTATGGGGAGTCCTTGCCGCCGGGGGATCACTGACCCACCTGTGGATCTACCTCGTCGCGCCCCTGGCAGGCGGAGCCGTAGCGGCGCTGGTGTTCAAATACCAGCATCCACATGATGAGTAAGAACCTATTGAGGAATGGCAACGATGCTTCGGCGTCCTCTCTCCGCTGGCGGGAGAGAGACAGAGTGAGGGGGGACATCTTGAAGAAAAGATCTCCATCACCCCTTTAAATTGTCCACTCGTCATGTATGATGGCGACGAGGTACCAGGCGTTGTCTTCCTGCTCGAAGACGAGCCGCAGGCTGCCCCAGTTCATGCCGTTGTACTCGTCTGTGCCCGGTACATAGTATTCTACAAACGACACGTCGCGCCCGGCGTAGAAATCAGCGATGTTGTTGAGGGAGTTGCCGGAACCGAGTTGCTCGTTGGGGTCGCCCTGCGGGGCCTGCCGGTAGGCTTTGTCGTAGATGAACTCGTTGTAGTAGTCGCCGAAGGTCAACTCAATGGGATCGCCCGTGCCGTCGTAGTTGCCCCACAGGTACGTCTGCGAGCCGCCGCCGAGGCGCGGGATCTGCGCGCGGGTGAAGACCTGTGCGGAGGAATCTACATAGCTATAGGGCACAAAGCGCACGCCGTGTTCGGGATGCACATAAGAGGCCAGCTTGGTCCAGTTGCTGTCGGCGAGGGCGGCGACCACGCTGTCGGCTGTGACCGCCAGGGTTGCTGTAGACGGCAAAGCTGTGGCAGCCGTATCGGGCAAGACGCGGGCGGCATCCGGTGAAGTGGCGAGCGAGTCAGTCTCGTCTGCCAGCACAGCGTCGGCAGGTCGCTCGGCACAAGCCATCAGACAAAGGAGAACGAGCAGAATCGCAGAAATAGGTAGGTGACGCATGAGCGCAAGCATACGGTTGGTCATAGCAGAGTACCCTGAACATAGCGCAACACGGAATGAAAAGGAATGTTTATCTTCTGGCTGCCTTCGTTACCTGCTTTTCCATTTGACCGCCCTTGTCATGGATACGCGTCGCATTTCCGTCTTCTTGTTGCTGTGTTTTTGGCTCGTGCCCACCGGTTGGGGACAGGCGCTCGAATATCCTGAAACGCGGGAAGGTGATGTCATAGAGGACTATCACGGCACCCAGATTGCCGATCCCTACCGCTGGCTCGAAGACGTGGACAGCGAAGAGACGCTCGCGTGGGTGCAGGCGCAGAACGCCGTCACGTTCGACTACCTTGAAAAGCTGCCACAGCGTAAGATGTTCGAGGAACGCCTTACCGAACTCTGGGACTATCCGAAGTACAGTGCGCCCTTCAAGCGCGGTGACCGCTACTTTTTTTCGAAGAACGACGGCTTGCAAAACCAGTCGGTGATTTATGTGCAGGAGTCGCTGGATGCCGAGCCTCGTGTGCTGATTGACCCGAACACGTTTTCAGAAGATGGCACGGTGGCGCTCTCGGGGCTGTTCGTGAGCGACGAGGGGAACTATGCCGCCTACAGCATCAGTGAGAGCGGCTCGGACTGGCGCACGTTCAAGGTGCGCGATGTGGCAACGGGCGACGATCTGGATGATGAACTCAAGTGGATCAAGTTCAGCGGAGCCAGTTGGGATGGCGACGGGGAAGGCTTCTACTACAGCCGCTACGACGCGCCAGAAGAAGGCGAAGCGATGCAGCAGGTCAACAAAAATCAGAAGCTCTACTACCACCACCTCGGCACCGCGCAGGATGACGACGTGCTTGTCTATGAGCGGCCCGATGAACCGGAATGGGGCTTCGGCGCAGGCGTCACCGACGATGGTGATTATCTGATCATCAATGTGTGGCAGGGCACCGACCGCCGTAACCGCGTCTATTACAAAGACCTGCGCGATGAAAACGCCGAGGTCCTCCGCCTGCTGGATGACTTCGATGCCGCGTACAACTTCGTCGGCAACACGGGCTCCGATTTCTACTTCATGACGGACCACGACGCGCCCAACCAGCGCCTCATTGCCATCGACACCGACAACCCCGATCCGCAAAATTGGACGACGCTCATCCCAGAGACCGAGGCCGTGTTACGCGGCGCAGGCATCGTCAACAACCAGTTTGTAGTGACGGCACTGGAAGACGTGAAGGGTCGCCTGACCCTTCACGACCTCGACGGTTCGCTCGTCAAAGAGATTGAGACGCCGACGCTCGGCAGTGTCTACGGCGGTAGCGGCGAGCGCGACGCAACGGAGATGTTCTACACGTTCACCTCATTCACCTACCCGTCGACCATCTACCGCTACGACTTTGCGACAGGCACGTCGACTATTTTCCGGCAACCCGAGGTGGATTTTGACCCGGAGAATTACATCACCAAGCAGGTATTCTACACAAGCAAGGACGGCACACAGGTGCCCCTGTTTATCGTTCACAAAAAGGGCCTTGTATTGGACGGCTCCAACCCGACGTATCTCTATGCCTATGGCGGCTTCAACATCAGCCTGACACCGGGCTTTTCGATCAGCAACGTGGCGTGGCTGGAACAGGGCGGCATTTATGCCCAGCCCAGCCTGCGCGGCGGCGGTGAATACGGTGAGGCCTGGCACCAGGCCGGGATGCTCAACAAGAAGCAGAACGTCTTCGACGACTTCATTGCGGCGGCAGAATACCTGATCGACGAAGGTTACACCTCCACGCCGAAGCTCGCCATCGGTGGTGGCTCAAATGGCGGTCTGCTCGTTGGTGCGGTCATGACGCAGCGGCCTGCGTTGTTCGGCGCTGCGCTGCCGGCGGTGGGCGTGATGGACATGCTGCGCTATCACAAATTCACCATTGGCTGGGCATGGGCCAGCGAGTACGGCTCGTCCGACGATCCTGAGCAGTTTAAACACCTCCATGCCTACTCGCCGTTGCACAACCTGCAACCCGGCACGGCCTATCCCGCCACGATGGTCACTACTGCCGATCACGACGACCGCGTGGTACCCGGCCACTCGTTCAAGTTCGCCGCCGCGCTGCAAGCGGCCCACGCAGGCGACGCACCCGTCCTCATCCGCATCGAAAGCAAAGCCGGGCATGGTGCTGGCAAGCCGACGAGCAAGATCATCGAAGAGCAAGCCGACAAATGGGCCTTTCTTGCCCACACCCTCGGCCTGACGCCTGCCTCGGCCCTGCCTTCCGGCACCGGCGTGGATGACAGCCAGCGATAAGGATGAAGCAGGAGATTCACATGCTGGTGTATGCGCTAGTGCTCTTGGCTGGGGCAATCGCTACCTATGCACAGGATAGCTCAGGTCAGACACAGCCTGTCTTTCTGATGGAAGAAGAAGCTGTATGGCGGGAGGGGATGCCAGAATCCAAGGGCACGGTGCTACCTGCTTTCTGGAATCTGGAGTTGATAACCCTGGATGGCTCGACGCTGCATCTGTCCGACTACCGAGGATCCTACCTCTTGCTGAATTTTTGGGGAGAATGGTGTGCGCCCTGTCTGAAAGAACTGCCCATGCTGGTTGCGGCGTATGAGCGAATCCCGCGAGCACGTTTCAACATGGTGGGCCTGTTGGTTAGCTATGATGAGGAGCAGGCGCGGCAGACCCTGGAGGCGGTTGGTGCCTCGTGGGCACAGGCCTTGATTGACAGGAAGCTGGCCAGCCAGTTTGACTTGCTGGTGTACCCGATGAATGTGCTGATCATGCCCGATGGCGTTTCCTACGAGAAGCGGTACTTGATTGACAGCACCTTTGTCGAGCAATACGTTGGGTATTGATAAGGCTGGCGTTAATTGCTTTTGTTCGCTACACTGATGCGAAAGCTACCATCGTCATTTCCCTACCTGGACTATGTTTCTCTCGAATCGCCTTCGCATCGTGCAGCAGGCCGCGTCACTTATTGCTGTCTGGCTTTTTATCGGGTCTGCTGTGCCCGCTACTGCCCAGGGGGTACCGTGGCCGACCGAAGGCTGGGCCTCCGCGTCCCCCGAAGCGCAGGGTTTGGATGGAGCGCCGTTTACAAACCTGGGCAAGGAGATTGAAGCAGGCACG
>Ga0102947_1000564_pt1 | contig 13174 bp, 15 predicted proteins | sample SalPon2A_A_D2_MG_FD_78210 | JGI IMG/M metagenome (GOLD analysis project Ga0102947, IMG submission 78210) | Soil microbial communities from South San Francisco under conditions of wetland restoration - Salt Pond MetaG R2A_A_D2_MG | ecosystem: Environmental > Terrestrial > Soil > Wetlands | place... | reverse complement strand
GAAGCTGCTGCCATCCGATTGTCAGAACTCACCATAGGGATAGCGCCCCTTGTCATTGCACCGGCCCTAACGCGGAAAATAGGCAAGGCTGCTCTGGCAGATCTTACCCTGACCCCGGAAGAATGGAAAAGTGCCTACTGGGCAAAGGAAAATGGATTGTTTTCAAGGGTATTCGACACTATTAAAACGATGGACAAAGAACTTTTCTTCTTTCTTGAAAAGCTGGCTTCCTATAACCCGAAGGCCTTGCAGGCCATCAGGAAAGTGTTATGGGAAGGTACCGATCACTGGGATACCTTGCTTTTTGAACGCGCTGAAATGTCAGGAAAGCTTGCGCTTTCTTCGCACACCAAAGCAGCCCTGGCTAAATTTAAACACTGATGACCATGCAAATTCTCAACTATCTGAACGGCGATATGGTCTTTCCCTTACTGGCACTTTTTGTAGTGCTGGTTTATATTATCAACCGGATCAGAAGGCGAAATCAATTTAAACGATGAGCACAAAGCCCGCAAACGTATGAAGATCTTAATTTAATCCTCCTGATCCTTACCTTTGGGTGAAAGCAATACTGGTATATGAGCAAAATCAGAATCACAAAACAATTCACCTTTGAAACCGGGCATGCCCTTTACGGATATGATGGTAAATGCAGGAATGTTCACGGCCATAGCTATAAACTTTCCGTAACAGTTGTCGGGATTCCAATTAAAGACGCCACTGATGTAAAGTTAGGTATGGTCATAGATTTTGGAGATCTGAAGAAAATTGTGAAAGAGGAGATCGTGGATCCTTTTGATCATGCCACCGTCTTTAATAAAAATACTCCGCATATTGAATTGGCCAGAGAATTACAGCACAGGGGTCACAAAATCATTCTGGCCGATTATCAGCCCACCAGTGAAAACATGGTGATCGACTTTGCGGACAAGATTAAAGCGCGGTTACCTAAGACCATCCTGCTCCATTCGCTTCAATTGCGGGAGACCGAAACCGCCTATGCAGAATGGCACGCATCGGATAACGAAATTTCATAAAATGCGGTAGGGGCACATTCCTTATCTTTACGCTCAAATGAAAACCATCACCCTTACCGAAGGCAAAAAAATATATTTTGCCAGCGATAACCACCTGGGAGCGCCAACCCCTGAACTGAGTAAGCCACGTGAAAAAAAATTTGTGGCATGGCTGGATACCATCAAAGCGGATGCGACCGCCCTTTTTTTGTTGGGAGACCTGTTTGATTTCTGGATGGAATACAAAACAGTGGTTCCAAAGGGCTTTACAAGAACCCTGGGGAAACTTGCCGAACTGAGCGATTCCGGGATTTCTGTTTATTATTTTGTGGGAAATCACGATCTGTGGATGAATGGCTATTTCGAAGAAGAATTGAACATTCCTGTTTTCCATGAGCCGCAACAATTCATGCTCAATAATAGATCTTTCTTTATAGGTCACGGAGATGGGCTTGGCCCGGGAGACAAGGGGTATAAGCGTATGAAAAAAGTATTTACAAATCCCGTGTCTAAGTGGTTGTACAGGTGGTTGCATCCCGATTGGGGGGTTCGGCTGGCCCAGTACTTCTCTTTGAAGAACAAACTGATTTCCGGGGAAGAGGATATTAAATTTCTCGGAGATGAAAAGGAATGGCTGGTCCAGTATGCCAAAAGGAAACTGGAAAAGGACCATTATGATTATTTTGTCTTTGGCCACAGGCACCTACCCCTGGAGATAGACCTGAATGAGAATTCAAGGTATGTGAATCTCGGGGATTGGATTACGTATTTTACCTATGGTGAATTCGATGGGGTATCCCTTTCCCTTAAAAATTATATCTAACCGGATGCCTCGTGGCTCTCTATATCCTTTTGCAAGTCCAGTTTTCTGAAACTAGGCCAAAAAATACTGGTTAACCCCACCGTAAATACAGTCATGCAACCACCGAAAACCACAGCCGTGACGGTCCCCATTAATTTGGCGGTTACCCCGCTTTCAAAGGCCCCCAATTCATTGGAGGAACCAACGAAAATGGAGTTGACAGAAGCAACCCTGCCACGCATGGAGTCGGGGGTTTTTAATTGTAATATGGTCTGGCGGATTACCATGGAGATCCCGTCAAGGGCGCCACTCAAAAATAATGCAGCTACTGAAAGCCAAAACAGGGTTGAAAACCCAAAGACAATCATACAAATACCAAAACCAAAGACGGCTAACAATAATTTCTTGCCGGCAGATTTATGAAAAGGGAACCGGGTGGATCCCAGCATGGTAAGGAAGGCCCCAACGGCCGGTGCAGCCCTCAGAATGCCAAACCCCTCCGCCCCTACCTGTAAAATATCCTGCGCGTATATAGGCAACAAGGCCATAGCCCCTCCTAAAAGTACGGCAATCATATCGAGTGTTAAGGCACCCAGAATTGCCTTGGTCCTAAAGACAAATCTCAATCCATCCTTGAGGCTCTCAACGATCGGCTCCCCCAGCTTGGGGTTAAGGATCGGTTTTCTGGAGATCTGTAGAAGGCTTACCAAAGCCACTATTGAAAACCCGAATATGAGGCACATGGACCAGTGGATCCCAATCCAGCTGATTGAAAATCCAGCCAGCGCAGGCCCCATTACGGAGGCCATTTGCCATGTGGAACTACTCCAGGTAGCCGCATTCGGATATACTTTTTTAGGAACGATCAGCGCTATCAAAGAAAAAATCGTCGGCCCCAGAAATGCCCTGACAATTCCTCCTAGAAAAACTAGAAAATAAATGCTATAAATTACTGTTTCGGTAACCAAATGAGGTGTAAGGTAAGGCGAGCTTAAAATGAAAAGGCCGAGACTTATCATTGAAAACCCGAGAATACATTTGATCAGTAGATTCCTCTTTTCCTTTTGATCAACAATATGCCCTGCAAACAAGGCCATGGAAAGGGCAGGAATGACCTCAACAAGGCCGATGATGCCCAGGGATAAAGGATCTTTTGTCAAAGAATAGACCTGCCACTCAATGACCACAAATTGCATGGACCAGGCAAAAACCATCGCAAAGCGTACTCCTAAAAAAATATTAAATTCTCTAAACCGCAATGCAGCGTATGGATCCATCTTATGAGTTCACAAAAAAATCAGGGTCAAAGTTATTATTAATTACAATTACTTTGAACTTGAATGTAAGAACGTCATGAGTAGCCTCCTTTTGCCTATATTGACGTGATCCTGGATTCAGGAGGGTCGAAGATCCTTCAATTTCAACTGCAAACTGACATTTCCCCGCCAGTTATTCTCTTCCATTGTAAAGACGGCAGAAAACGGTTTCATGCCTGTCACGGTATCCAGCTTATCCCCTAAATTGAAACCGATAGCTCCGACAGGGCCAACCCCTTCCTGGGTTATGGAAAGTTTTAGATGTTTCCCGTCTGCTCCGACCACCTTTGCAGCCCCGGTATCCCTGAGACGCCCCGCCATAAATACAGGGGCCATATTCCCCGGGCCGAAGGGGGCAAACTGATTTAGAATTCGCATTAGCCTGGGAGTTACCTCCTTTACTTTTATCGTAGCATCAATCTTTATTTCCGGTATGAGCAGTGCCGGATCAATGGTCTCTGAAACCACTCTCTCGAAATTATTCTTAAACGCACTGTATTTCTCTTCCAGAAGGGTGAGTCCGGCCGCGTATTTATGACCTCCGAACTGCTCAATATGTTCTGAACAACCCTGAAGTGCATTGTAGACGTCAAATCCTTTTACAGATCTAGCTGATGCTGCCAGCTTATCCCCGCTTTTTGTAAACACCAGTGTTGGGCGGTAATAGGTCTCGGTAAGCCTGGAAGCTACGATACCTATAACCCCCTTATGCCAGGAATCTTTATAAACCACGGAAGTAAATTTTCCTTCTTCCTGGTTTTGCCGGATCTGTGCCAGTGCTTCCAGGGTAATTTCCTTATCCAGCCCTTTGCGGTCTGTATTGAACTTTTCAACGGCAGCCGCACACCTTTCCGCCTCTGCCATATTGGTTTCGGTAAGCAGGTTTACCGCATGTTGCCCGTGTTCCATACGCCCTGCCGCATTTATTCGGGGGGCAATAATAAATACGACATCGGTAATGTCTAAGGCACCTTTGTTGATTTGCCTGATGATTGCCTTAAATCCCATTCTGGGGTGGGTATTCATCACTTTCAAACCAAAATAGGCCAGTACCCGGTTCTCCCCGGTAATAGGGACAATATCCGCTCCAATGGCAGTAGCAACCAGATCCAGGAACGGAATTAAATCGTCGATGGTCGCTCCCTTTTTTGAAGCCAGTGCCTGAACCAGTTTAAATCCGATCCCACATCCGCAAAGTTCATCGTAGGGATAGCTGCAGTCCTCCCTTTTAGGGTCCAGGATCGCTACCGCCTCCGGTAATTGACCCCCGGGCCTGTGGTGATCGCAAATGATGACATCGATCCCCTTATTTTTAGCATATGCTACCTGTTCAATGGCCTTTACACCACAATCCAGGGTTATAACCAGCGAAAAATCATTGTCTTCAGCAAAATCAATGCCCTGAAGAGAAACCCCATAACCTTCCGTATACCGGTCGGGGATATAGGTAGCAACCCTGGGGTAATCCCTCATGAGATAGGAAGAAACAAGTGCCACCGCAGTTGTTCCATCCACATCATAATCTCCGTAAACCAGAATATTTTCATCGTTGGTAATTGCGCTTTCGATCCTGCTTACGGCTATTTCCATGTCCTTCATTAAAAAAGGATCGTGGAGATCGGATAATTGAGGCCTGAAAAACTCCCTGGCCTCCTCATAGGTAGTAATGCCCCGTTGCAGGAGCAACTGGGCGATCAAGCCGTCTACTTTGAGGGATGCTGCAAGGGCTTTTATGTGTGACTGCCCGGGGATTGGTTTTAATGTCCAGCGCATGGGTGATTAATGTTCGGGTTCAAATGCATTTTCACGTTTATTTATCAGGTTCAAAATGAATTAAATTCTTCCCATTCTTTGTTAAAGCTGCCATCATTCTAATCAGTTGCTCAACGCCATACAATTAAAATTCCTGTTTCATTTAAACACGAGCCGGAGCTTTCCAAAATTAAGGGTGCTTTGCGCAATATAAATGCAGGAAAAACAAGGATTTAATGCCCGTCAGCCACGGTGAAAAAACGTTTTAATTTCCAGTTTTGCGAACCTGCGGAACATTTCCATGACCCCGCAATATTTTTCAACAGAGAGGTCAATGGCCCGCTGCAGTTTTTCTTCCTTTAAATTTTTGCCGTAAAAATGAAATTCTATGATCACCGAATCGTAGTACTTCGGGTGTTCATCCGTAAGATTCGCAATGGTCTCAATGGTAAATTCATCGACCTCCAGTTTCATTTTCCTGATCAGCAAAGCTACATCCAGGCCCGTACAGCCGGCGAGGCCGGAAAGCATCAAGGCTTTCGGGCGCAGGCCTTTGCCCTCGCCCCCGTCATCCGGGCTGGCATCAATGGTTAATTTCAATCCGGACGGGTTATTGCTCTCAAAGGCCATATTGCCCAGCCATTTGGTAGTGATATGATTTGTTGTGCCCATAAAATTTCGTTTCTTGTAAGGAAAACAATTTGATCCCGCCTTGCTGCGGGATGAATTCAGCTGTAAGGTTTGAACGATTTACACCCGGTAAATTGTCAAAACAGCCCGCGCTAAAAATACGATAAAAAATAGCACTATGCCCTTGGTACCACCCCTTGATCCCAACCATGATTCCGAGACAAAAAAATTGGCTGAATTTTTTAACGAGACATTGGGGTTCTGCCCTAATTCTGTACTTACCATGCAACACCGACCGGGGATCTCCAAAGCGTTTATCCATCTCAACAAGGCTGTCATGGCCAACCAGGGCAGCGTGACATCGGCACTAAAAAGAATGATCGCCTGGGTAAGCAGTAATTCGACCGGTTGCCGGTATTGCCAGGCTCATGCCATACGCGCGGCCGAACGCTACGGAGCGGAACAGGAGCAACTGGACAATATTTGGGAATATCGCACCCACCCGGCATTCACAGAGGCGGAACGTGCCGCTCTCGACTTTTCCCTGGCCGCCTCCCAAATCCCGAATGGGGTCGACTCTGAAATCAGGGAACGCCTGTACAAACACTGGAATGAGGGTGAAATCGTAGAAATGCTCGGGGTAATCTCCCTCTTCGGATACTTAAACCGATGGAACGATTCAATGGGCACCAGTATAGAAGACGGCGCAGTGGATAGTGGGAAGCGATATCTTGAAAAATACGGCTGGGTGACCGGGAAACACAGGTGAACAACTGACAAAAACGATTATCAACTAACAGGTATCGGTCAGCGCATTGCAGAAAGAAGGGATCAACGAGCCACAGGCAGTATGGAGCAGATAAACACTTAAAATGGAAAATGAAGATTGAAGGTCAGATAGTGGATATTCGAGCCAGGCGGATTTATCCGGGTGAAATCACGGTTGCCGATGGGCATATTGTTTCTCTGATCGAAAAGGAAAATACGGTACCGCAATTTATTCTCCCGGGTTTTATTGACGCCCATATCCATATTGAAAGTTCTATGCTGGTGCCTTCAGAATTTGCCCGGTTGGCTGTCTGCCACGGGACGGTGGCGACCGTCTCGGATCCCCATGAAATAGCGAACGTTCTGGGGGTTGAAGGGATAGAATTTATGATTGAAAACGGACGAAAAGCCCCTTTAAAATTTCACTTCGGAGCCCCGTCCTGCGTGCCTGCAACCAATTTTGAAACTTCTGGTGCGGTGATCAATGCAGATGGTGTTAAAACCCTTTTGGCCTCCCCTGATATTTATTATCTGGCCGAAATGATGAACTACCCTGGAATTCTTTCAGGAGACAAAGAGGTCCACGATAAATTACAGGCTGCCAAATCCATAAATAAACCCATCGACGGCCACGCCCCCGGATTGCGAGGGAATGAGGCAAAAAAATATGTGGAATCCGGCATTACTACGGATCACGAATGCTTTACCTATGAGGAGGCTATGGAAAAACTGGGATTGGGAATGAAAGTGATTATCCGTGAAGGCAGTGCTGCAAAGAACTTTAATGCACTTATTTCCCTCCTTCCTGAACATTTCGAAAATTTAATGTTCTGTTCAGATGACAAACATCCGGATGATTTGGTTGAAGGGCATATTGACCAGCTTTGCAAAAGGGCGGTAGGCAGGGGTATTGACCTCTTTAAAGTGCTTCAGGTTGCATGCATCAATCCGGTACATCATTACAGGATGCGGGTTGGCCTGATGCGTGAAGGCGACCCGGCCGATTTTATTATTGTCGAAAACCTCCGGGATTTTAAGGTGTTACAGACCTATATCGAGGGGGTACTGGTGGCCCGGAATGGGGAATCCCTTGTTCCCTCCGTTCCCTTTCGCACCCCCAACCGTTTTAATACAAAAGAAAAAAAAGTCTCTGACTTTTACCTGCCTGCCACTGCAAACAACGTGAGGATCATTGAAGCCCTGGATGGGGAATTGATCACGAATGAACTGTTGGGAACAGCACATCTCGAAGCTGGCAGACTTGTTTCCGATGTAACTAACGACACCCTTAAGATCACCGTTGTGAACCGGTATGAAAACCGCCCCCCGGCGATTGCCTTTGTCAAAAATTTTGGATTAAAAAATGGCGCTATCGCGAGCTCGGTAGCCCATGATTCGCATAACATTATCGCTGTGGGGGTATCCGATGCCATGCTAAGTAAGGCAGTAAACCTGCTTATTAAAAATAGCGGAGGCATTTGCGCCGTAGATGAAGCTTCCCAAAAGGTACTTGCTTTACCGGTAGCCGGGATCATGAGTGCCCGGAATGGTTGGGATACCGCCAGGAGTTACCAAGTAATTGATGCCATGGCAAAAGAGCTTGGCTGTACCCTTAAAGCACCTTTTATGACCCTTTCTTTTATGGCATTACTCGTTATTCCTGATCTGAAACTTTCCGATAAAGGGCTCTTTAGCGGGAAGAAATTTCATTTTGTAACCTTACAATAGTGATTTATTGCACGCCAAGAACCTCCGAAACCCTTTGTTGAAGTTCCGGCAGTACTTCCTGGGTAAACCACGGGTTTTTTGACAGCCAAAATCGATTTCTGGGCGAAGGGTGCGGCAAGGGAAAATAGGCTGGTAAATGATCCTGGTACGCCTTCACGGTTTCCGTAAGATTTTTCCCGGTTCTTCCTTTCAAATAATAGTTTTGAGCATAGGTTCCTATTAAAATGCATATCTGCAGCCCGGACATTGACTTGAGTAAGTCCTCATGCCAGAGCGGGGCACATTCGGGACGTGGCGGCAGGTCTCCGGATTTCCCTTTCCCGGGATAGCAAAACCCCATGGGGACGAGCGCTATCTTTTTTTTATTATAAAAGTCCTCATCCGATACACCAAGCCATTTTCGCAATTGCCGGCCACTGAGATCATCCCATGGAATTCCCGTATTGTGGACTTTGATTCCCGGTGCCTGCCCGATAATTACAATTCTGGCATCTGGATCAGCGGCAACCACTGGTCGTGGACCTAAGGGTAAATGAGCTTTACAGACTTTACATCCCCGTATTTCAGCAAGCAAGTTTTTCATTTAATTCCCGCTACGACTAAAACGAATTCACCTTTGGGTGGCTGGTTTGTAAAATGCTCCAGTACTTCGGCCAGGGTACCCCGTATGGTCTCCTCATACATTTTAGTCAATTCTCTCGACACTGAAATGGGCCGGTTTTCACCAAAAAATTCCACAAATTGAGTGAGCGTTTTCACCAGTTTATAAGGGGATTCATAAAATATCATCGTGCGGTGTTCACCGGCCAATTGCGTTAACCTGGTATGCCGTCCCTTCTTTACGGGGAGAAAACCTTCAAATACAAAACGGTCGTTGGGCAAACCGCTGTTCACCAGCGCAGGTACAAAGGCTGTTGGTCCGGGCAGGCATTCCACCGGAATATCGTCTTCAACACAGGCCCTGGTCAGCAAAAACCCGGGATCCGATATGGCCGGGGTGCCCGCATCCGAGATCAGTGCAATGACCTCCCCTTGTTTCATTCGGTTCACGATCCCCTTCACCGTTTTGTGTTCATTGTGCATATGATGACTTTGCATGGGGGTACTAATATCAAGGTGATTCAGAAGTTTTCGGCTGGTCCTCGTATCTTCTGCCAAAATAAGATCCACTTCCCTGAGAACCCGTACAGCCCGTAGAGTAATATCTTCCAAATTGCCGATAGGGGTTGGTACAACATATAATTTACCCATGAGCTTTTGTGTAAGGTCTGACCTTTTTTCCACTGAAATAGGATACAATGGTAGCAAGCAGGGCTAAGAGAGAGAGAAGATAGCCGCTTCCGTCTGTGAGGTAATGAGCAAAAAATGCCAGTAAGGTGTTAAAAAAGAAGCCGGCATATGCCCATTCTTTCAGGAACCCGGAGAAATTTCCCCAGATTGCAGCGAGTCCCAGAATTTTTGCAATAGCCAACGGATATACGAGATAGGAAGGATATCCGAAGTAAACAAAGCGTCCCGCAATACCCTCGTGGTTGAAAAAATAGTGGTACACCGAAAAAAGTATGATCGCCGTAAGGAGAGAGGTGGCTATCCAATATAAGGTCTTTGGTGCATTCACGTCACTTTTCCTGTCTGAATTCTAAAGGTAATAAAATAACGAACCCTATTGAAGTTTTAGTCAAATCTTCGGGTGATCAGTGACATGAACCGTTTTTCGTATTCCTCTTTCCCCTCCCATTGGTTGTGGTCTGGTTTCACCATATTTTCAATAAAGGCAATGGAACGTTCCTCTGTATCTATGGTGTTTAATTGGGAAATAACCCGGTTGAAATCTTCGGTGCTATTGTTAAAAAGGTGTTTTACAAAGGCCAGCCGGTCATTTAAGCCTACCGTAAGATCTCTTTTGATAAGTTTATCGTTCAGGGATTTTGCCTTGGGGGGGTCCTTATACCCATTTTTTATTTCGGGAGCAACTACCTCCTTATCATTTTTAATAAGTTCGGGCTTGGCAACGAACTCGGTAAAAACCTGCTCCACTTCAGCAGCCGTTGGCATTTCCGAAACCATGTCCTTAATGGTATCCATTCCGGGTCTTATGATATCTTCCTCGTGTGGATTGCTTTCGGGAACCGATTTATTCTCGTTCATTACAGCATTCGCCATCTTCTCAAATTTCTCCGCTATTACGTTTTTGGATACATCAATCTCAATGTCGTTCAATTTCTCTTCTATAAATTTCAGTACGGCCAGCTTTTCGTAGAGGATTTTTGCCCTTTCGTACAAGTCGGGAATCTCACTTAACCCACGCGAGGTTATAATGTCTGTCGACATCTTAACCAATTCCTCTTTTAATTTTCGTTTCATTTGATTTTTTTTAGCGCTGTTTCAATGGTCATCGGCCATCTTTGAAATGATCAGCCAATGATCGGGATCATTCGCTATGATTGCCCGTTATACCAACCAACCGTCTTTTTGCCTGATCACCCCCGCAAAGGTGTATCTTTTTTAATACTTTTATACCTGGGTATTAGTAAAAACGAAGAAACCTTTATGTTTCGTCTAAAATTACAAAATGTTTCTCGAAAACACTGTTAATCACAAGGAACAATTCGGTTGGATTGAGGTTATAAGCGGGTCTATGTTTTCAGGTAAGACGGAAGAATTGATCCGCAGGTTGAAGCGGGCCAAATTCGCCAGGCAAAAGGTAGAGATATTTAAGCCTATTGTCGATACACGCTACCATGAAGATATGGTGGTGTCCCACGACGAAAACGAAATTCGTTCCACACCGGTACCGGCTGCAGCAAACATCAGGCTCCTGGCGGATGGTTGCGATGTTGTAGGCATAGATGAAGCACAATTCTTTGACGATGAGATTGTAACGGTATGCAATGACCTTGCAAACAGGGGGGTACGTGTGGTTGTTGCAGGACTGGATATGGATTTCAAGGGCAACCCATTTGGTCCTATGCCCGCATTGATGGCTACCGCTGAATATGTAACGAAAGTGCATGCGGTTTGTACAAGGACCGGAAATTTAGCGAATTACAGTTTTAGGAAATCCAATAACGACAACCTGGTGATGTTGGGAGAAACCGAGGAATACGAACCTCTTAGCAGGGCGGCATTTTACAAGGCCATGTTGAAGGAAAAGATAAACAGGATGGAGGTTGAAGTGGAAGAAGTACCTGGGGAAGAAAACACCCGGAACCCAATTAAAAAAAAGTCAATCAGATCCCGATAACCTTCAAATCAGGGCAATATAAAGAAGCGAATGCCTAAAGCAACGGAAACTGTCCTGGAAATCGATCTAAGGGCACTGGAACACAACTTTCTCTACCTCAAGTCAAAAATAAACACTACGACCAAATTTATGGCAGTGGTAAAAGCCTTTGCCTATGGCAGTGACTCCATTAGGATTGCACAAAAACTGGAAGACCTGCACGTTGATTATTTTGCGGTTGCCTATGTCCGTGAGGGCGTGGCCCTCAGAAATGCAGGTATTATAACGCCCATAATGGTATTGCACCCGCAACCTTCCAACTTTAATACCCTGATGGAACGTTGTCTGGAACCCAGCCTGTATTCTCCCAAGGTTTTGCAGGAATTTCTCCAGGCCGCCAAAGAGCAACAACAAAAGTCGTATCCCGTACATTTAAAATTCAATACGGGCCTCAACCGCCTCGGTTTTTGGGAGAATGATGTCAACCATATTGCAAACCGGTTGGAGGGAAGGTCAGAAGTTAAAGTGGTTTCTGTCTTTTCACACCTCGCCGCCTCAGAGGACAGGAAAGAAGAGGAATTCAGCAGGTCCCAGATTGCCAGTTTTACCAGGATCGCCGAAGCCCTGGAAAAAAAATTGAATTTTAGCCCCTTTAAACATCTGTTAAATACGTCTGGCATTATCAATTACCCGGAAGCACAGTTCGCTATGGTTCGAAGTGGCATTGGTCTTTACGGTTATGGGAACGAGGCTGCCATAGACCGCCATCTCATCCCCGTAGCAACGTTAAAAACCATTATTTCACAAATCCATAAAATAGAGCCCGATGAAAGTATCGGTTACAACAGGGCTTATAAGGCAAACGACTACAAAGTTATCGCCACACTTCCGCTGGGCCATGCGGATGGCATAGGCCGGCACTACGGGAAGGGAAAAGGGTATGTTTTTGTCGGAGATAAGAAAGCCCCGATCATCGGGAATGTTTGTATGGATATGATCATGATAGATATCACGGGGATTGATTGCAACGAGGGTGATGAGGTAATTGTTTTCGGACCCGGACATTCTGCTGAAGCACTGGCCTCTTCGGCCAGTACGATCTCCTACGAATTATTAACCGGTATTTCCCTCAGGATCCCAAGAATTATTATCGGGAATTAGCCTGTCGCTTACACCTTGTACTGTTTTTAAAAATTAAGTACCTTAGGTTCGAAGATAGCTAAATATTAACCAATTAAACTTTAAGAGTATGTGGAAAGAATTTAAAGCATTTATAATGACGGGTAACGTAATAGATCTGGCCGTCGCAGTATTATTGGCAGGTGCCGTGGGCCTCGTTGTAAATGGATTTGTCAATGATATTATGATGCCAATCGTAGGTTATTTTACGGGGGGAGTTGATTTTTCAGATATGCAGATTGTGCTGTCGGAAGCGGTCCTGGCTGCCGACGGAAGTGTGGAGAAACCTGCCAGTGCCATACGCTATGGTGCCTGGATCAATACCCTGATCAACCTCATCATTGTTGGTTTTGTTTTGTTCATGATTGTTAAGTCGTACAACAAAGTTCGGCAGCCAGAACCAGAACCCGATCCGGCTCCTTCAGGGCCAACCCAGGAAGAATTATTGGCTGAAATTCGTGATTTATTGAAAAAGTAATACGTTTTATCACCCTTGAAAACCCTAATACCAAAACAAGGGTAGCCGCTACATTACTGTTCATACTTAAAACCGTCAGTGCCTATGTTGAAATAGCCTGACGGTTCTTTTTTGAATTAATGTGACAATCATAACATATTGTTATATTTGTATATTTCTTAATAATTAACTTGTGGGGTTCTGGTTGTTGGGGTACTTTTGCAACTCAAATATGTAGAAAAATGAAAGTAGCAGTTGTTGGAGCCACTGGAATGGTTGGCGAGGTAATGTTAAAGGTCCTGG
>Ga0102947_1000563_pt1 | contig 13183 bp, 11 predicted proteins | sample SalPon2A_A_D2_MG_FD_78210 | JGI IMG/M metagenome (GOLD analysis project Ga0102947, IMG submission 78210) | Soil microbial communities from South San Francisco under conditions of wetland restoration - Salt Pond MetaG R2A_A_D2_MG | ecosystem: Environmental > Terrestrial > Soil > Wetlands | place... | reverse complement strand
TGGCAAACCTGGGTATTTTGCTCCTTCCCGGTGGCCTTAAAAGTTCCGGAATACCTCCCTTCAACAATGACGGTATCCCCTGCATCATAAAAAGTTTTCGGGTGTACCGCAAAGCCGTCCCATTCTACGCCCAAACGCGCAAAGAGTTGGTTCAATACCCCATCCGGGCCCACAATAGCTTCCCCGCCGGGCATATACGGATTTCCTTCGGCTTCATGCCATTTAATTCCGGGATCCATGGCCCCCAGTACGGCGGGTACATCTCCCCTGCCAAATGCCTCGTAGGCATTCTTAATTACGTCTACATTACTCATGAGAATTGCTTTTTAAAAGGTTGATAAAAAATTGAACTGCCGGCCTTTCCGATCCAGGTATTCTCAAAAATTCCATGGGCGGTAAGAACCGGTAAAAGCGGGAGGAATAATCGTTTCATAAGGTAATACATTTATAAAAGACCACAAAGCAAAATAAATCTTTCCTATTTTTAATAAAACATAAAAGAGGCTAAAAATCACAATCCAACTGGCTCCGGTCCAACAAAGGCTTATGAAAATAAGAGATTCGCTATTTGCCATGTTTTTCCTGGTCATCACCGCAATGCTTGGTTCAGGTTGCCGTCTGGATCAAAACGGTACCCAAAGCGACCTTGGCTGCGAGCAGAAAGTCAGGCAACAGGCACAAAATTTTTTTGAGACCTTTGCAGCGCGCTCCGATTGGGATAGATTTTGTTCTTTTTACAGGGAGGATGTGAAGTTCAGGGATATCGTGCTTCAGATAGACCTGGACAGCCTCTGGAAATTTAAACGATTTTATAAATGGGATGAAGAAAGGGACAGGTTTAAAAAATTATCCCCCGAACAGGAACATCTGGCTTTGGAATCCCTAGTGGTAGAGGGTAATACGGCTGTGGGCAGGGGACATTTGAACCCCTTCTATTATGACGGAACCCTCATAGATACCAACTGGGGAATGGAATTCACTATCTGGTTGTATTTTGATGATGATTTAAAAATTACAGAGCAGCACGACTGGTTTGAATATGACCCCTACACCCTGGAAGCTGTGATAAAAGATGCAGGGAGCACGGGTTTGAGGCCATCCCGGCCTGGTTGGATCTATCGGGGGAAGAATAAGATATTGGTATGAAAAATTCACTTTTGGTCCTCTTTTTAATGTACAATCTCACTTCGTGCTCCCAGGCTTACGACATTGCGGGGGTGTATACAGCTAAATACGGGTTGATACAATACCAGCTTACATTGCATGGCGATCGTACTTTTATTTTTAATTCCTATAACAAATACAATGCAGGGACCCCTCCAGAACCAAGCATTAGCGGGAGAGGAACCTGGGAAGCTAAAAAAAACATGATCCTGTTCGCAACAGATCCGGAGCAGGATCTGGATCATACGTATCGTTTAATTTTTAATAATTCCAGGGCAATGTTAAAAAGGGAATCCCCGGAAAATCAGGCGGACGATACCGTGGTGAACAGACTTACATTCCTGGAGTCCGACATTTTTTGGGTAAAGGGAATTGAACTGGTTAAGAAAAAATAATGAACCTGAAAAAATATGTACCGGGGGCAACATTGACAACTTTGCGAAAAACCAGGAAGGCCGATCGCCATACAATGGTTTAATATAATGCGGGCAGGAGTTACGTGGTGAAAGAGAAATCTATAGGGTAAGGATTGGGTCACCAAAAAGTGAAGAGTTTTAAATGAATTCCTTTATTCAGTTGTTCAAAAACAAAAAACAGAGTATTGATGCTAAGAACCGTTTTATGTATTGCAATGTGGTCAGCTTTGTCGGTGGCCTGCAAATCTACTGCCAAAGAAAATATAGAACATGCGGATGCAACGCCGGATGAACACACCCCGGAAAAACATCCTGCCGTTGATCTAATGCCCAATCAAATACTCACTGCTCCTGCCACGATAACGATCGACTCCAAAGGGATTTGGTATGCGTTTGAGGGAGAACTTGGAACCGTGGATATTTACGACCGGCACAATAAAAAACTGGAAACTGCCATTATTCGTTCTAAGGATGGTGACTGGATGAAGGAAGGATCGTCAAAATTTATCGCCACATTAAACTTTCACGTGGATGAGACCCAGGAGGGCAAACTCGTTTTCAACAACAATGTGGTTTCCGACCGGGATAAAAATCGTTCGTTTGAAATTCCCGTAACCCTGGACGCCAACCAAGCTGGCAAACCTTCGGGCAGGCAATTGGGGGGCACTTATTGCTTTGCTGCCAAAACCCCGGCACACAATAAAAAAGGAGCGTACAATTATCATTTTGTAAGGTTAATGCTTTCCCTTGACCACGGCGTAAGGGGCTATTTTCACAGCAGTCCCTATGGAACCGATGGCTCCAGGGGCAGCATCCGGGGCGTATACAATGAAACGGAAGGGAAATTGATCGCAGAGGAACAAAAATTGGCTGAAGGCGAATTGTATGTGGGACAGGTAAACTACCACCTGGCTGAGAATGAACTCGGTTTGGGATATAAAGATGCCCATGGGAAGGAAGCGACCCTGCCCGGGTTAACCTGTGAGGCATACGATGCCCTGTTCAGGGAATATCAGCAGCGCAATATGCGGTGGTCCACCAACACTACGGACCGTAGCCGTCTTAAAAAAGTTAAGGCATTCAAAGAGATGGGGCTTAGCGATGCAGCCCTTGACAAAATCAGGTTTATGGAGGCTCCTCTGGATTTGGATAACGACCCGGTGACGACGGAGTATTTATTGTACGTTATGGACCCTTTGGTCTGTGGTACAGGCGGTTGCAATTTGTTTCTACTCAATGATAAGAGCGAGGTACTGTCAGCGGTCTCCGTGGTACGTCCGCCGGTTTATACCACTGTTTCCAGCTTTGAAGAAGTAAGGGTCAATAAAGGCAAATGGAAAGATCTCTATGTCTTCAGCAAGGGGATGCGCAGGTTATCCCCTGATGAACATGGCAAGTACCCCGGCAATGCCTCTGCGGCTCCCCGGATTCTGGAAGAACAGCTTTTGGCATTCCCCCAGCAGTACCGGTTGGTAATGGAATATCTGCCCGATAATTAACAGGGTACTTCAGGGGGAACTGCCTTTATTTTGCAATGATGCAATGGTGATCATTCCGGGAATGGAATTGAATCGCAAGCACACCCTGTGCTCAAAGGATTGTGATATCAGGGCTACGGTATTTACCTCAACTATGGTATGCTTTTTACAGCGAAGTAATCCCTAAAATCCCTATTTTAGGATATGATTTCCATGATCCCCGCGCGGACCGGTACCGATTACAAAGTCATTGAAGGCCTGGCAAAAACAGTCTGGACCCAACATTATACCCCGATCATCGGGGAAAGGCAGGTGGCCTATATGCTTAAAAAATTCCAGTCGGCCTCCGCCATCGAAGATCAGGTAGAAAAAGGGATCTTCTATTACCTGCTGCTGTTTAAGGACCGCCCGGTGGGGTATTTCTCCTTTAGCAAAAAAGGGGATTTCCTGTTTTTAAGCAAGCTCTATGTCCTGAACGCTGCGAGGGGCAAGGGGGTGGGCAAAGCGGCCCTTTCCTTCCTGGAATCGCATGCCAGGGAACTCGGTCTAAAAAAAATAAAACTAACCGTAAACAAGGACAACACCCATTCCATCAGGGCCTATGAAAAAATGGGGTTTTTCAATCTGGAAGGGATCGTCCAGGACATTGGCCATGGCTATGTGATGGATGATTATGTAATGGAGAAAATTTTAAGGTGATGCACCACTGTCGGGAATACAGTGCTAAAAGCTACCTCATCTTAAATGCCTTACATTTGGATCACCTTTACTGACCTCCTCCCATTTTATGTTCCTGTCAAAAGTAGAGGATCCGGGCTATTTTCATCGGATTCTATGAACTGGTTAGGTGTTAAATCACCCAAGGAACTATGAAGTCTGAATCTGTTATATTCCTCTCTCCAATGATCCATTTTTCCCTGTGTATCTCACATATCTGCTGGAGGTTGCAATTTTATCATCGCAAAGCTGATGTTTATCATATTTCTAGTTAAAATCCTATAGTACTTTTATTACATAATAACCGACAAATGTGCAACCTAATTCAAAAATATAACGTTCCCGGTCCCCGCTATACAAGCTACCCTACAGTGCCCTATTGGAACACGGAAGATTTTTCTGGAAGGAAATGGGAGGAAACATTGCGGTGTAGTTTTAACGAAAGCAACAAATCTGAAGGCATAAGTCTGTACATCCATTTGCCTTTCTGCGAAAGCCTTTGTACTTTCTGCGGATGCCATAAAAGAATAACTAAAAGGCACGACATGGAAATACCGTATATCGATGCGGTACTTAAGGAATGGAAATTGTATCGAGCCCTTTTAACGGAAAGACCCAAAATCAAAGAATTGCACCTAGGTGGAGGAACGCCCACATTTTTCTCCCCGGAAAACCTACGACTGCTAATCAATGGTATTTTTGAGAATGCAGATAGGGACTTTGACCATGAATTTAGTTTTGAAGGACACCCGAACAATACGACCAAAGAGCATCTGCAAGCACTGTTCGAGGTCGGATTTAGAAGGGTCAGTTTTGGTGTACAAGATTACAACGAAATTGTGCAAAAAGCCATACATAGAATCCAACCTTTTGAAAATGTACGGAACGTTACCAATTGGGCACGTGCTATGGGCTATACTTCCATAGGGCATGATTTAATTTTCGGCCTGCCACATCAAACCTTGGCGCATGTAAAGGAAACCATTCAAAAGACCAAAGAACTAATGCCGGACCGTTTGGCATTTTATAGTTATGCTCATGTACCCTGGTTAAAAGGAAACGGACAGCGGGGATACAAAGATGTAGATTTGCCCACTGGCGAAGAAAAAAGAAAACAATACGAAAAAGGAAAGCAACTGCTGGCAGAAGCAGGTTACCATGAAATAGGAATGGATCATTTTGCGCTTCCTTCGGATAGTCTTTACCAATCGATGGAATCCGGTAAACTGCACAGAAACTTTATGGGCTATACTGCCTCCAAGACGCAATTGATGGTAGGCCTGGGAGTATCAAGCATTAGTGATAGCTGGTACGGTTTTGCGCAAAACGTCAAAAGTCTTGAGGAGTACCAACATCTTGTTACTCAGAAAATCTTTCCCATTTATAGAGGCCATATATTGACGGGGGAAGATCAAATTATTAGAAAGCACATTTTGAATCTTATGTGCCGGTTTGAAACCTCATGGGATCCTGCCAACGAACATATTCTAGGATTTGGGGAAATTTTGGAAAAATTGGAGGAGATGCAACTCGATGGTTTTGTTGAAATTTCTCACGATGAAATTCGAGTTACAGCTGCCGGACGTCCGTTCATTCGCAATGTTTGTATGGCTTTCGACGTGCTATTACATCAAAAAACACCCGGAACAAGACTGTTTTCGATGACTGTTTAAATTGATGAATCAATAAACATATTTCCCTAAAATTCTTCCTGAAGGAAATTCAACGGCGGGTATGTTAATACAAAACATCTTAATTAATATGGGTAGTTACTATTAAGGGTTCCATTCTTGAACTTGCGTAATACATAATTTTGTGAATACGTAATATTGTTCGGCTACCTATCCAAAACATTTTAATTCCAATCATATCTGGGCCTAGATCCAATAAAGTTCTTTATCGATGAAATGAAAATAATTGTCACGATTGAAAACCTGATCAATTCCAATTTAGGTGTTGGTTTGGGCAATAAAAATGATTATTTATTTACGTTTAAATCCGGTTTTTCCAGTGACTTTAGGACTTTTAAAGTGTGAAAGTGCGCCATAAATGAAAAAGTCTATGATAAAATATCCTTTCATAATCAAACTAAAGGGATGTGATAAAATTTCAAGTCAATCCCTTCTTTTTCCACGTGTTACCGTGGTAATAACTGATGTAGAAGTTCAATAAAATCGTTTTTTGAACTAAATCCCTGTTTTGGTATTATGGCGAAAAAATATTAAAACAAAATGAAGGTCGATTTACCAATCCTCTGGTAGAACTTCTACAATCTTTAGTATATCTGTATGGCAAAATCAAGTATCAAAACAGATTCCTTTGGGGAGTAGCTTGACGCAATCATTCTAAAAACTTATTCAAAATTCGGAACACAATCCCTTGTTCGTTTACACTTGTTTTTGCTTACAAGTGAATCGATTTTCTCCTTAGTCAAAATATCCTCACCTCGAAATTTGACAGATGGTTTTCCAATTAAGAATAGAAGACATCCGAGGGGGGTCGAGCCTACCCGCATTTAGAAGACCCACAATCTCTGCAGGTCAAACAGCCTTCTTGATAGATTAGGTTCGTCGATTTGCAATTGCTGCATTTTTGACCCTTGGCTTCGGTACCGTCCATAACATACCTTTTTAAAGCACGTGCCACGCCGTTTTTCCAAGTGTTGATCTGTTCGCTATCGAGTTGAAGGGTGTTGATCAAGTCCACGATCTTTTCAATGGGCATGCCATGACGTAAGGTACCTGATATCAGTTTGGCATAGTTCCAGTAATCGGGGTCGAACTTATGCGATAGCCCTTCTATGGTGGTCTTGTAGCCCCTTGCATTTTTGAATTGAAAATCATAGCGTGATGAGCCTTCTTCATCCCTGTTTTTAATGATCAGGCCTTGATCGACCCAGCGGGGAATCAGGATGCCGTCTTCATCATCGGCGAGTCCGGTAAAGATTTCATATGGTTTGTCATCGATAAGGCCGATAAAGGCGATCCATTTTTCCTTATTGTTCTGAAAACGTACTACATCAGCCTCAAGGATCTGTGGACGTTTGGTGGGGAATGCCGTCAATGTCGCGGACCGTTCCTCTTTTTTGTCATCGTTGGAAATCAAGACCCCCGAACGGGAGCCATCACGATAAACGGTAACGCCTTTGCAGTCTGCGTTCCAGGCTTCCAAATACAACTTCCCTACCAATTCTTCCGAAGCATCATTTGGCAGGTTGATGGTTACGCTGATGGAATGGTCAACCCACTTTTGCACTGCCCCTTGCAAACGGACTTTACTTAGCCAATTAACATCATTGGAGGTAGCCTTATAGTAAGGCGACTTTTTTACGATGGCATTTATTTCGTCCTGAGAATAATTTTTATCCGGATCGTATCCTTTGGCGGTCATCCATGCCTTGAACTGATGGTGGAACACCAGATATTCTTCCCATGAGTCGCCTACCTCATCCACGAAATCAACGCGCGTTTGCCTGTCATTAGGGTTTACTTTTCTTCTCCGTTTATAGACAGGAAGAAATACAGGTTCGATTCCCGAAGTGGTCTGGGTCATCAAGCTCGTGGTACCTGTAGGTGCAATGGTCAACAGGGCGATGTTCCTACGGCCATATTCGAGCATTTCGTAATACAGTTTTTCGTCGGCCTCTTTTAATCGGAGGATGAACGGATTCGTCTTCTCCCGTTCGGCATCAAAAATCTCGAATGAGCCCCGATCTCGTGCCGTATGTACGGAAGCACGATAGGCTTCAATGGCGATGGTCTTATGAACTTCGACCGAGAATTTGTTGGCCTTTTCGGTGCCGTAACGCAATCCCAGAGCGGCCAGCATATCGCCTTCAGCCGTGATGCCGATTCCCGTGCGACGACCTTCTTGTGCCTTTTTCTTAATATTCTGCCAAAGTTTGTATTCGACCATTTTGGTCTCTTCCAGTTCGGGATCGTCGGTTATTTTCTTTAGGATGGCATCCACTTTTTCAAGTTCAAGGTCGATTATATCGTCCATGATACGCTGTGCCGCTGCGATGTGTTTTTTAAAGAGTTCGTAATTAAAGGATGCATTTTCGGTAAATGGCGCATCAACATAACTCCAAAGATTGATGGCCAACAAACGGCAAGAATCATAGGGGCATAACGGAATTTCCCCGCAAGGGTTCGTGGATACCGTTCTGTAGCCCAAGTCGGCATAGCAATCGGTTACCGATTCTTTAATGATCGTATCCCAGAACAAGATTCCAGGTTCTGCGGATTTCCATGCATTATGCACAATTTTATTCCACAATTGCGACGCTTGTATCTCTTTTGAGAATTTTGGCTTCGTACTATAGATGGGAAATTTTTGGGTATAAATGCCATCGCTCTCAACGGCCTTCATAAAAGCATCGTCCATACGCACCGAAATGTTTGCGCCGGTAACTTTGCCTTGTTCCATTTTGGCATCGATAAAATTCTCCGCATCCGGATGGTTGATGGAGACAGACAACATCAATGCGCCCCTGCGTCCGTCTTGCGCTACTTCACGCGTAGAATTGGAGTAACGCTCCATAAATGGCACCAAACCCGTTGAGGTCAAAGCAGAATTTTTTACTGGCGAACCTTTTGGGCGTATGTGTGAAAGGTCGTGCCCGACACCGCCACGACGCTTCATCAGTTGCACCTGTTCTTGGTCCACTTTCATGATTCCACCGTACGAATCCGAATTACCGGACGTACCGATAACAAAACAATTGGAAAGCGAAGCAATTTGAAATGGATTGCCAATGCCCGACATTGGGCCTCCTTGTGGCACGATGTATTTAAAGTTTTTGATCAGGTCGTAAACTTCATTTTCGCTTAGGGGATTTGGATATTTAGATTCGATCCGTGCAATTTCGCTTGCGATTCGTCGGTGCATATCGTCAGGGGTGCGCTCATAGATATTTCCGTAGGAATCTTTAAGCGCATATTTGTTTACCCATACCCGGGCAGCGAGATCATCGCCTTTGAAGTAAATCAATGAAGCTTCAAAGGCTTCCTCTTGGGTGTAGATTTGGGTAGGTTTAGCGGTGGTTGTCGTTTGCATCAATTATATTTTATGGTTAACGAAGGCTTAAAAATTGTCATAAAATTAGACAAAAAGAAAACAACATAATTATGATAAAAATCATAAAGTGTACAAAAAAAGAGGTTAAAACAGCTGATAATCAATGAGATAAAAATTTATCAACAATAAAAAGTTGACAAAAAAATAAAACTAAATTTTTGGACCGAGAAAAAAGTATTACTGCTCACGCAAAAAGACCAATCCACGTAACATAAGGGGAGTTGGTAAAAAAAGACTCGGGTAATCAGGGAATCATGTCAAGTTTACCCCCCCAATTCTCGATAAAGTTGTTTAAAATATAAAGACCTTTTTATCCTTAATTAATTGGGGTAAAAAAATAGCGGTATCGATAGTTCAAAAACAAGATAAATATCATGCTTTTATAGGTTTACGATTTCAAAATGTAACTGGCTAAGGGTTTTATTGCCTTCTTCCAAATCGAACAGAATCTGATCTTTAGTGGTAGAATGAATTTCGGTTGTGGTTTCGAATAAATTTTGATAATAGGAAATCCCATCTTTAAGATTATTGGTAAAAGTGACCAAATACTTCTTTTGTTTATCGGTTACGGCTTTTTTGGTTTCCTCTATTTTGTTTCTCAGAAAATCGATATAGATGCCCAGCTCCTTAATGAACATATTTGGTCGGTCAGTGCGGAAAATTACGTTTGTCCTTCCATAGATATGGTCTATCATCTCCTTTAGGGACAATTTTTTGGAAAAATAAGCCATGTTGGGCCCTGGACAGATGGAAACCCCTTCGCCCTCCGTCTTCGTGTCAAGATCATAGGCCAGTAAGGCAGAGGTGCCAAGACCTACGCAAGCGCATGATTTTTCGGTTATTTTGTGATATCTGGATTCGTATTCCTTGGTTGATAAGGCCATTTCATCAAGCTCCTTGATTTTTAGATGTTGGTATTGGCGCGAGGCGGTACAAAGTCCTTCTTCCATAAAATCCTTGTTCAGGGCAACGAACTTTTTAGGGCATGAACTTCCTGGTCTTCCTTTTGCTAAATTCTTCTCCTTTTCTAAATCTTTTGTATTTCCCTTTAAACTATGGAAAGGAATGCCCAATGGGGAAATGTTGCTCAGATAGAGGTCCTCTTCCCTGGCCAGTAACAATTTTTCCAACGTGGCCTTGTCTACCGTTGTGGCCTCCGGAACTAGAAGAAACGGTGTGCCCCAGCCTACCGAATCTACTTGATAATGGGTCATAATAAAGTCATGCTCTTCGGAAGTGCCCACTCCCCCTTGGGCGGTTATCCTTAAAGGCAATGCGGTTTTGGGTACTGGGCGTTCTTTTTGGGAAAGTGCGCCGATCAGCAGTTCATGTACCGATACGACAAGATCGTTTCGATTTACTTTGAACTGTTCCAAAATCGGCCCCATGAGGTAACCATCGGTCGCAAAGGCGTGGCCGCCACAATTGAGCCCTGATTCGATACGATATTCTGATACCCACAATCCTTTTTTGGCCAAAAATTTGCCTTGGATCAATGCCGACCGGTAATCGCTGACTTTTAAAACTATTTTCTTTTTAAGATTTCCATTGTTATCGGGATAAAAATCATTGAACTGCTCTAAATAGCTGTACAGCCTGGGGTTCATGCCCGCTGAAAGAATCACGGATGAATTCACGCTACTGTTCGCAAAGCCCCTTAATGCAGCATGTGCATCATTATATTCGGTGGGCAGCTTTGTTTTTTTGAAATAATTGTCCTTATCGACCTTGGTCATGATATTCACATCGATACTGCCCATGGGCATGTGTTCCTTGACCCAAGAACTTAACTCATCGAGATTAAAATAATCTTGGGTCAAGGTTTTGAATTCACGCTTTAGGCTTGAAGTATCGGGCAACATATTAAAATATTCCTTGATGCCGTTCATCGCTTCGACCGTGGCATTTTTAAAATCCTCGAATTTTTCTTGGGCGAGCGTATGTACCATATCAAGATATGATGTAATGCGCTTTGCCCTGAAGTCATCCACTTTATCCGTAATCTCGGTATACGGAAGGTCGAATTTTCCGCAGTACATTTTTCGCAATTTTTCCAAAAGGATGTCATCGACCAGTGAAATTACCGAGTCAATGCCAAATTGCGAGACTTTTAGGGGGGTGTCAATAGTAAAGCCAATACCCATAACGGGAATATGGAAAGAATGTGCATAGGTCATATGATGCTCAATTTAATTTTTTGGACGGTTCCAGGTATATTATTTTTTCGATAATGACCAACAAAGGTGGTGGTTTTATAGGACCTAATACATGACTTTTATCAGGTTTTTTTTAGGTGTTCACCCCATTGGTTTGTATTCACCTTTTCGGGAGATGTCCCCTTGTTTTCCTAAATTGCTGTTCCGAAAATGACAGACTTAAAATTACACACCAAAACAGCCCTCGCTTATTTTATAGTGGCCGCGACCTTAGGGGTAGTGTTGCGATCTTTTCCCGTGATCGAAATGCACATTGCTTACAAATTCATCGTCCATACCCATTCACATATCGCCTTGTTGGGGTGGGTGTATCTGGCATTGACCACCTTGTTGTACAAATTGTACTTGGGCAAATTAGATTTGGATAGAAAGTATCGTAACATCTTTTGGTATACCCAGGTTACATTGGTCGGTATGCTGTTGACCTTTCCGTTTACAGGTTATGCCCTGTTCTCCATCATATTTTCGACTCTTTTTCTTTTTGCCTCGTATTGGTTTACATGGTTTTTTTTTAAGAACGTTCCGAAAATCCTTAAAACATCCAATTCTCATAGATGTATGGTCGCCGCACTTTGGTATCTGGTAGTATCAAGTCTGGGGCCTTGGGCCTTGGGCGCGATCATGAACACCCTGGGCGCGGAATCTATCTGGTACCGCTTGGCCATTTATTTTTATCTGCATTTTCTCTACAATGGATGGATGATCATGGCCCTTGTCGGGATACTTTTCTATATCATGGAGCGGCAGCAGTTTGCTATATCATCCAGCAAATTCTTAAAATGAAAATTGAGTGCCGTTTCTGATTTTATTACAGAATGATGCAGGACTTTGTATTTCTGTTTCACTCAATAGGAATATTACGGAAAAATTAAACGGGGGTAGGTTGGCCAACTGTTTGCATCCACCAACAACATCAAAACTACCTACGGGCAAATCTATTGTTCTGATTACACGTAGATTAAATAAAACAAACTTCTTAGGTGGATTAGTATCTGGAATTAGTTTGACTTCATACATTGCTTTTAAAAGCAGTTCTGAATCCTTTTCATAGACAATAATGTATGGAGGTGTTTTGCCTATATTGAAAACCGTATATTGTTTTATTTCGTTGGCAAAACCTGAAGCAGTTCAGTCATATTTGAAAAAAGGGTCCAGCTAAAAACAGCTAAACCCTGATATTTTTTACTTATAGACTTGGTGAAAAGTTGCTGAAATTCACATTGGTTAAAAAGTTTCTGGGAATGGCGGGAAATCCTCTGATAACTCTGTGTTTCCAGTATTTGAACTTTGATGAACTGGGCTATGGCTTTTCATTGGAGTCCATGTTATAGTCAGTATCATTTATTCTTAATATCATTTAGAATATTTTTGATTTCCATTAATAAATCGACAATTTGACTGTTATTTGTTTCGGTCGGTTTTTTATTTGTTCTGTTTTCGATCTTTAGTAGATTTCTTTGGTAAAGTACTTTCTCCTTAAAATTTGAAGAGTCAACAATGCCGATCAATTTCATGTCACTCCCTTGAGGGTTGCTGTGCCCAGCTGTTTCAATCTTGAGGATTCGCAAATCAAGATATTTCAACAAAGGATTTTCAATAAACGTCAGATCCTGTATATTCTCCAGAGGGATTGTTTTCTCAACTTTAAACAAAACTCCCTTTTTAAACTCTAAGTGCCGATCTGTTAATTCACATTTCAGATTTTCAAAAAACCGCTTGCTGAAGTATTGTCCAAGCCCAAAAAACCAAAAAGCCAGTAACGGTATACCTGCAACAGAGATTGTCAGGAAAAATGCAACTACCAAAAGTATATAGGTCTTAATACTGGGATTGAATTCTGCCTTTTGCACTGTTATGGAATCCATGGTCATATATAATTAATAGTTCTAATTTAAGAAATCGTTTATTTGAACTTTGAATCTAATTAAAAATTGACCAATCTGGATCATAAGAACCGTATTGACCATTTAAAGGTGGTAGCTCTGCAAATTCATTTACATAATTCTCAATAGCATCTGACTCCGCTTGTTTTGGATTGACATCTGGAAAAATCTGAATATATAAATCATCTATATTCAATTTTTTTCGGATACGGTAATATTTTTTACCTATC